>Ga0181402_1001005_pt1 | contig 10301 bp, 10 predicted proteins | sample 25SPOviralmetaG_FD_130131 | JGI IMG/M metagenome (GOLD analysis project Ga0181402, IMG submission 130131) | Marine viral communities from the oligotrophic San Pedro Time Series (SPOT) site, San Pedro Channel, CA, USA - 25 SPOT_SRF_2011-08-17 | ecosystem: Environmental > Aquatic > Marine > Strait...
TAGAACACGATGCATCACAATTATATCTTTATAACAGAACCTTAAATAAAAATCAAATTATGTTTTCACACTCAGGACCAGTTACAATTAATAATGATGGACACAGCACAATAGATTTTAGAATAGAAGGAGATACAGACCAATATTTATTCTTTAGTGATGCAAGTGCAGATAAAATTGGAATTGGAACCAGTGCACCTACCACATTATTAGATATTTCAGGTTCTATGAATTTACACGGCTCAATGACTATCAATAATGAAATCAAAAGAAGTCATATTTTTGTAAAAGGAACTGGATTAAACCAAGCTGGTAACGCAAATAGAGTAGTAACTATTGCAGGACACGAGGTTTGTGATACAACATCACCGCGTGGTCTTAGGTTAGATGTTATTGACGGATTAACACATCAAGTAGTTACATCTTCAACTCACGATACCTATGGTAATGGTGCGGCTTCAAATGCATTAGCCGTAACTTTAAATGCATTTACTTCTTCAAATTGTTTTGGTGTTCTAACATCATATGATGCAATTGAAAATTCAGTAACCTTAGCACTAAAACACGCTGCAACAAATCAAGGTTTAACAAAATTAGCTGGTATATCCACCAATAGTTTAGGGACAAGACACGCGTACGCTGCACTTTTCAACATAAGAGGAAACAATATAGACACTGGACTACACCATAATCACGATGGAATTATTGAAGTATTGGCTAGTAATGATAGAGATGATAGAAATGCTATTATCAGCACACACCTAACTTCATATTTTTCAGAAAAAAGTAGTTCAGCAATAGAAGGTGGTCATACGATAAATGCATTGCATGTTCCTGGTGGAGACCATACACCATTTTTTGTAAGTCAATCCGGAACAATGCACATATCCGGTTCCGGTAGATTACAATTTGACTCGACAGCAAATTATCCAAATTTAGTTTTCCCAGCAAATCATAGTGCAGACAAAATTCGTTTATACGCTGGAGGTAATGAAAAAATAGGAACAGCCGCTAATACAATTATCTACACCGCCGAAACCCATCAATTTAAAGATACAGACGGTAATGTTATACTTGAGATAAATACCAATGGACAAGCCGAAGCAGTTGAATTTATTAGTTCAAATGGAATTTTTGAATCTGATGATGCATCAACTAATTTAAAATTAAGACGAGGGCCGAATGATGATGATATAATTGAAATTGAAGCATCAGAAACAAAGATTTATGGAGATGCAGTAGAAAGAGTAAGATTTGGTAGTTATGGTATAAGAAGTAATTATATCGGAAGTGCTGGAACACCACCTTATAGTTTTGTGGCAGATACCAATACTGGTATTTATAGTAGTGGTGCAGATAGTCTTAATGTTACTACAGGTGGAAGTGAAAGAGTTCAAATAAATAGTTTAGGATTAAAAGTAGTGAATGGAGCTTTAGGTGTTAATGCTACACCAAATGGAACTGACGGAAGAATAGATGCTAGTAATGATGTTGTGGCTTTTTCATCAGACAAAAGATTAAAACAAAACATTAGATTTATAGAAAACCCACTAGAAAAAGTAAGTCAATTATCTGGGTTTATTTACAATTGGAACGAAAAAGCCAATAAAGAAGCTGGTTATGATATGGATAAAGATTATGTTGGAGTATTTGCACAAGATGTAGAAAAAATTCAACCAGAAGCCGTAAAGATAGCTCCATTTGATAATGACGGAACAGACAATTCAAAATCCGGAGAAAACTATCTAACGGTTCAATATGAAAAATTAGTTCCATTGTTAATAGAATCTATCAAAGAATTAAAGAAAGAAATCGAAGAACTTAAAAAACAATGACAATTACAGGTTCAGCACAAGTAAAGATGAGTGAGATAAATACCGAGTTCGGTAGAACATCAACTACTGCAAATACATCATTGGAAGATTTATCAGATGGAACCGTTGCAACAATCAATACTGGTAATGATTCAGGTGATAGACCTGATGGTTCTGCACCGCATGCAATGTCTGAGTTTTATTCTTATGACCACGACTTAGTAACTAATGCAACTTTCAATGCTTGGACTGGTAGTTTTAGTGGAAATGATATTACTTTCTCAGTTACAGTGGGTGGTTCAAATCAAACTAAAACTGGTTATGGAATTTTTGTAACTGGTTCAAGTGGTGCACTTTTAGTTGGTAAAAAACAAGTTTCCGGTGATACAATGGATACCACGGTTCAAATTAATATTTCAACAGATAATTTTAGTTCTGAGGGTGGATTTGTAAATATAGCAGATTCATCAGGTAGTTTCAATGACGGAATATCAGATTTAAGTGGTAATACTCAATTGTATTTTAAATTTAAAGCAATTCCACACGCAGTCAAAACAGATTCAAATTCTATTTATACATTATATTTAGAAAATAATGGTGGTGTAAATAGTGAAAAAGAACTTAGAGTAAATGCAAGTTCATTTGGTGGATTGTGTTTACACGAGTCTATTCCAGTAAACACACCTAACGGAGATAAACTAATTGGTGAATTAAATGAGGGTGATTTGGTTTACTCATATAATTTACAAACTAATCAAATTGAAGAAACTATAATTAACGAAATACAACAACCAGAACACGATAATTTATACAAAGTAAACGATTTAGTTTTAACAGATGACCACCCGTTATTTAATATAAATAATGAATTAGTTTCTATTGAACCAGAATTATCATTGGAAAGATATGAATTAGAATCAAAACAATTAAAAGTTGGTGATAAATTAAAAACAATAGACAATAGTGATTTTGAAGTAATGAGTATTGAAAGATATGAGGGTAAATATTCAACTTATACAATATTTACCGACAACGAAAATTTCTATGCTAGTGGAATACTAGCACACTCAGAGATAAAAATCTCAATAGAAATTATTTAAAATAAAATTGAATAAACAAAAACAAACTGATATTTATTAACATATGACTTGGATAGTAGTAAAACAATATTTTTTAACAGGTTCACAAGACCCTGATTGGGCAACAAAACAACAATTTTGGAGTCAATTAAGTGGTTCTGGTGATACTCAAACTTTTTCGTTTGATGATGAACAAGAAGCCTGGGAAAAAGCAATTGAACTACAAAACGAAGATAGTTCAGGTCGTAGATATAAAGCAGTAAAACAATAAGGAGTTACAAAATGGCTGAAGAAACAAAACTAAAAAGTCAAATGAGTGATGGTGAAGCGGTAAAATTTTCTGAAGAAGAGCTTCAATCATTACAAGAGTTACAAAATACTTATGCAGGTATTTCGACTCAGTTTGGTCAATTAAAAGTTAGTAAAATGAATTTAGAAAGACAATTTAATTCATTAGAACAATCAGAAGAAGCGTTAGAAAAAGCGTGGGACGATAATCGTCAAAAAGAAACTGAATTAGTTCAATCTCTAACTGAAAAATATGGCCCAGGTTCTTTAAATCCACAAACAGGTGAATACACACCAGTTAGTGCTGAAGAAATCAAAGACAACTAAAAAAATTAGTATCGTATAACACTTTTGAGATTATAAGCTGATATTTATTATTAGTTTTAATTTCAATCAATCGGAGAAAAATAATGGCAGAAAGAATAGTTAGCCCTGGTGTATTTACACGAGAAAAAGACTTATCATTCTTACCACAAGGAATTTCTGAGATTGGTGCCGCATTAATTGGGCCTACACAAAAAGGGCCAGCGTTCACACCAACAATCATCAGTAGTTTTAGTGAGTTTGAAGAGATATTTGGAACTTTAGATTCTCGTTTTTATGTCCCTTACACGGCTAAACAATACTTAAAATCTGCTGGTACAGTAACAATTGTTAGAGTTCTTGCAATTGGTGGTTATCAAGCCAACACTATTGACCTTATGGTCTCAGGTTCAACTGCTAATACGGCTGAATCTTATTCACATAATAAAATATTGTCAGTTTTAGCACCAACGAGACTTTCAATGGGTGTAGAAGAATTTACAAGTTCAATGAAAGTTGTCGAAAATGTAACAGGTTCTTTTAAATTAGCTGTAACTTCATCAACCGGTAATCTAGAAAAAACAATTTCTTTTAATACTTCTAGTGCACTTTACATTGATAAAGTTCTATCTAATGACCCACAAAACAATTCTGAACCAGTATATTTGTATAAAAACTTTAAATCATTTCACGGAGATATCATCAATAAACTAACAGGTAGTTTTGGATTTGCTTCTAGTTCAATAAATGGACTAAATTTATCAGATGGAGCAACTGCATTCAATTCAGACGGAACAGCCGCTACTTGGACAGGTAATTCTGACTATCAGTATGCAAGAACACCTTACATACAATCACAGAATATTGGTGGTTCTAGGTCTGATTTGTTTAGAGTTTACACTCGTTCACACGGAAGTAATGTAAATGAACACTTCAAAATCAACATCTTAAATGTAAAAGATGCTGGTAGTGTTGCTGGTTCTGATTACGGAACTTTCTCATTACAAGTGCGTTCAGTAAACTTTAATAACAATTCAAGTAGACCCGGAAATGATTCAGTAATGGAACAATTTGACAATTTAACATTTGACCCAAGTTCAACAAATTATTTTGCAAGAGCAATTGGTGATAGACACACATCTATTGACTCAAATGGTAAATTAACTTTTTATGGTGATTATCCAAACAAAAGTAAACACATTAGAGTAGGAGATTTTTCTAATTTAGAAACTTTCCCAACTACTGTGGTGCCTTTTGGATTCAATAAACTATATGTTCCTTTCTTATCAACACAAGTAGCCGCTACACAAATTGTAACAGCTTCATTTAAATCAAATCAAAGTTCATCAGTATCAGACTTTGACCAAAATACATTTTATGGGTTTGACTTTGGTAATCTCAATAATAGAGAATACCTATCACCAATCCCATCAACTGCCGCAGTAGGTAGTAATGTAACAATGTCATTGGAAAATATGTTAGGTTCTGACGGAGCTACATCAGTAGCATCAACTTTCGCAGACCAAACAGAATTGATAACACTTTCTAATTCAGCAATAGAACAAAGAAAGTTCTCAGTTCCTTTCCAATGGGGATTTGATGGTCAAAATCCAGCAACTCATTATGCTGTTGGAACAGACATTGCAGGTTCAAACACACAAGGATTTAACTTAAACACTTCAGCAGATAGTGGTTCTATTGTTTACAAGAGAGCTATTAACGCAGTAAGTAATCCTGACGAGTTTGATATCAATATGATGGTATTACCTGGTGTAATTCACGGAACTCACTCAACAGTAACTAATCACGCAATCAATAAAGTAGAAGATAGAGCGGATACTTTCCTTATCCTTGACGCTGCTAAGTATGGTGATTCAGTAGATACTGTAACAAGTAATATAAGTTCACTGGATTCAAACTTTACAGCAACTTATTACCCTTGGGTAAAAGTCATAGACGAAAATACTAACAGACCAACTTGGGTGCCACCTTCAGTTGTTTTACCTGGTGTCATTGCATTCAATGACGAGGTAGCTTTTGAATGGTTCGCTCCAGCAGGTCTAAATCGTGGTGGTTTAGCAGATGTTGTTGAAGCACAAACAAGACTAACTCATAGTGAAAGAGATAAGTTGTATGAAAATAGAGTTAACCCAATCGCTACTTTCCCTGGACAAGGTGTTGTAGTATTTGGACAAAAAACTCTTCAAGGAAAACCAAGTGCATTAGACAGAGTAAATGTGAGAAGATTATTGATTTCTTTAAAGAAATTTATCGCATCAACTTCTCGTTTCTTAGTATTTGAACAGAACACAACAGCAACAAGAAATCGTTTCTTAAATGTTGTTAATCCTTTCTTAGAGGATGTTCAGTCAAATAGTGGTTTAAGTGCATTTAGAGTGGTTATGGATGATACAAATAACACTCCTGACGAAATCGACAGAAATCGTTTAATAGGACAGATATTTATTCAACCTACACGAACAGCAGAGTTTATAGTATTAGACTTTGTAGTTCAACCAACAGGTGCTACATTCCCTGAATAATAGTTAAATAAAGAAAAAGCCCCACTTTTTAGTGGGGTTTTTTTTAGCACATAAAACTTCTAAAAAACTTTCAAAACATAATGAAATATATTTAATCATTTTTTCGGTTTCGTTATATTTATTACTGAATATGAAACACGGAGATTTATAATGGCTGAACTATTAGACCCATCAGAGATTATGTTTACACCTTTTGAACCTAAAACACAGAATAGGTTCATTATGTATATTGAAGGTATACCAGCCTTCACAATCAAAGCAATGAATAGACCTTCTATTCAGTTTGATGAAGTGGTATTAGAACATATTAATGTTAAAAGATATGTTAAAGGTAAAGGTGCATGGCAACCATTAGAAATTACTTTATATGACCCAGTAGTTCCATCAGCCGCTCAAGGAGTAATGGAGTGGATTAGAGAACATCACGAATCAGTAACAGGTCGTCAAGGTTATTCTGACTTCTATAAAAAAGATATTACATTTAACCTATTAGGACCAGTCGGAGACATTGTTGAAGAGTGGACTTTAAAAGGAACTTATATTGAAGCAGCTAACTTCGGAACATTGGATTATGCAACATCAGACCCAGTTGAAATTGCATTAACTCTAAAATATGATTATGCAATCTTACAATTCTAAGGATAGAATATGAGTTATCAAACACCTAAATTTAGTAAAATTACAAAAGTAACAACTAAAGATTATTATGCTACAGGTTCTGAAAAAGGAGCGAGTGGATTTTTCATTTCTGGTTCAGGTGCAGGTGATACCGTGTTGACAACACCACACGGAGAAACAATAGCCGCTTCTGAATTTACTGAAAAAGAAGTTTACGAAGTCGGTTTATCAAGAGTAAGTGGTAGTGGTGTAGTATATTTATTATACCCAGACCCATCAAATATAAAAAATAATTAGGAGATAAAAAATGGGATTTAGTGAAATATTTAAAGATAAGAATGAATATAATGAAAAATCAATTATTGGTTTTATGTCTTTCGCAGTAATGACAATAACAAGTATAGTTGATATGGTTACTGGTGCGTTTGGAAACGAATTAGTAATACAAGAATTCATTTACAATTCATTCGTCGTAATCACATTAGGTTGTTTCGGTATCGCAGGTGCTGAAAAAATCTTTGGTGGTAAAAAATAATATAGTTATTTAAAAGGTTTTAAACAAAGGAGTAAAAATGACACAGAATAAATTTCCCACGGAAATCATTGATTTACCGTCGAAGGGACATTTCTATCCAGAAGACAATCCATTGTCAAGTGGTAAAATAGAAATGAGATATATGACTGCTCGTGATGAAGACATTCTCACATCAGCAAACTTAGTTCAACAAGGAAAAGCATTAGACAAACTATTACAATCGTTAATGGTTGATAAAACAATTGACTATAATAATTTGTTAGTTGGTGATAAGAATGCTATATTAATTGGAGCAAGAGTATTAGCTTATGGTAAAGATTATAATTTCACTTTTATTGATGAATATGGTGAAAGAGTAAAAGGAGCAATAGATTTAACAAAATTAGTTTCATTAGAATATGATTTTTCTAACTACGAAAAAGGAATTAACTCGTTTTCGTTTACCCTACCGAAAACAGAAAGAGAATTGACCTTTTCCATACCAACACACCAAGATGAAATGTTAATAGATGTTGAGATAGACGCAATTCAAAAAGTATTCAAAGATGATATAGAAGCAGTTAGTCGTGAAAATTCAACAAGGTTAAAACATTTAATAAAATCAGTTGACGGAAAAACTGATAGAAAATCTATCAACGAATTTGTTGATAACGAATTTCTTTCAGTTGATTCATTAGCGTTTAGAACTTTTGTCAAAGAAACAAGTCCTAATTTAGATTTTAGAAGTGAAGTTTCAAATAGTAGAGGTGAACAGGAGAGAGTGGCAGTTCCTATAACTGCTCAGTTTTTTTGGCCTGACTCCCGAGTATAAGAAAGACTTACACGAACAAATATTTCAAATCATCTTTTATGCAAAAGGTGGTTTCACTTTTGACGAGGTATATGAATTACCCGTTTATCTTCGTAGATTCTACTACAAACGCTTAGTTCAACAATATGAACAAGAAAAACAACAACAAGAACAACAGCTTAAAAAATCAAATAGTAAATTTAAATAATGAAAATCTAAGAAGTTGATATTTATTATTGTATAAACTAAAGGATTACATTTATGGCTAAAAAAACACTAAACGAATCAGTTCTTGAAAAAATATTTTACTATATTGGTAAAGGAATGCGCCCAGTCATTTTTAAAAAAATGTCTGCAAAAAGTCGTAATTTCAAAAACAAATATACAGAATTACAAAAAACAAGAAAAGAACTTGATGATATTTTAGAAAAAGAATTTGGAATCAAGCGTTAAAAAATTTTAGTTTTTAAATTATCTCACACACCCTAACAACATAATATATGGCATTAAAAAAAAACAAAGACGGCACATTTAATAAGACCTTTAAACCAATGAAAGATTTGAATAAAAATCTTGCAGAATCTTTTGCAAATGTAGAAGCTGGAACAGAATCAGTATCACAGGCTCTGAAACGACTTCCGAAAGAATATCAAGGGGTTGTTAAGTTACAAATGGACTTGAATAAACAAGTTGAAGAACAAGGTAAGAAATACGAAGGAGTTTATGGTTCGTTTTTAAAAGGAACTGGTTTTCTTAGAGACCAAAGCAAAGTTCTTGAAGATTTACAAAAACAAATAGCCGAAACCAACGACCCCAAAAAAATAGAAGAACTTGAAAAAGGTTACAAAAAAATGAAAGAAGAAATAAAGCAATCAGAGGAAGTAATAGGAGACTTTGAAGCTATATTTCCAGGAATAGCCGATGGTATGAAAAAAATGAATCAAATGCAAGCACTATTCAATAAACTTACCGAAATGAATATCTATGTGAAGATAGCCGCAGCAGTTTTAGCAGTTGGAGCCGCTTTAATAGGTGTGGTAAAACAAGCTAATGCATTAAGTCAAGAGTTTGGTGGTGGAGTAATGGCAAATGTGAAAATTGGTTTAGCTTTAAAAGCCAATACCATTAAAGCAAAGTTATTTGGATTATCAGCAGAACAAGTTAGAAGTTCGTTTGATGCAATAGCCAACACCTTTGGTGAGGTTAGTGTAGCAAGTGCTAGATTCTCGGTAGATTTGGCAAGAGTATCAAGAAATACCGGTGTTTCTGCAGAAAATGTAGCAAACTTAGTATCATTATTTAATCCACTAACAAACAATTCAAAGGAACTATCATTGAGTATGGTGGAAGTAGTTTCTAATTTAGCCAAAGCACAAGGTGTTGCACCAGGTGTATTGATTGATGAATTGGCTTCTAATGCTGATTTATTCGCATCATTTATCGGAAAAGGAGAAAAGAATTTAATTAAAGCCGCTGCCGCTGCGAAAAAGGTTGGTATTGAGTTTGGTTCTATTGTAGAATTAGGAGACGGATTATTAGACATTACGGAACGAATCAATAAAGAACAAACTTTATCCACGATACTTGGAAAACAAATAAGTTTAGAAAGGTTCACCGCTTTAAATGCCGCAGGTGAAACGGTAGCCGCTCAAGAAGAACTATCTAGAATATTAAAAGAAACCGGAACTTTGAATGCTCAACAAACTAGAATGTTCGCATCAGAATTGGGTATGGGTGTAGCTGATATACAAAGATTAACCGGATTAAGAAGTGGTGGAATGCCAATGGCTGGTGCTGGTGGTGGTGGAGATGATATAAATACAATAAATAAAAAAGGTTTTGACCAAGCAAATAAATTATTAGGACAAATTAAAACAGGATTAGAGAACCAATAGGATAAAAAATGGCATTAGTAGACTTAAAAACAAAATTAAATCAGTTTCGTGGTAAAAACGCACCTAATAACCCTTATCAAAAAAGTGGTAAAAGAGATACAGATTTAGAAAGTAATGTTGATATCAACACAAGTCCAGATAAAGAAAAATTATCCGATACCGTAAACGGAGAGGGTAGACAAATTTTAGGACAATCTATTTCTACTGGAGCAAGCACATTTTTAAAAGGATTAAAAAAATTTGGTGTAGATATTCCAATAGAAAACAATTATGAAAACTCTATTAAAAGAGATTCTATTTTTACTGGTAATCCAGCAACAGCAACATTAAATAGAGCCGCTCAAGGATTTGAAACGATTAGAAGTTCGGTAAAAAACTTTTCAAATAACCCTTTAAAATCTATAAATGATTTAGCCAACATAGACCAAGAAACAAA
>Ga0181402_1001008_pt1 | contig 10279 bp, 15 predicted proteins | sample 25SPOviralmetaG_FD_130131 | JGI IMG/M metagenome (GOLD analysis project Ga0181402, IMG submission 130131) | Marine viral communities from the oligotrophic San Pedro Time Series (SPOT) site, San Pedro Channel, CA, USA - 25 SPOT_SRF_2011-08-17 | ecosystem: Environmental > Aquatic > Marine > Strait...
CGCAATAAATTTTTTTGTAGTCAAAGTTGTGAACATGCATGGTTAAACGAGCACATGGAAAACATTGAACAAGGTCGACCGATAGAGTTTATCAGACACAGACGAGAAACCCAAGGATATGCCAAGGTCAAGAACGAAAACAATAGTTATTATGGTCCAGAATATTCTATTGAAAGGGTGTGACAATTTGGACAATGGCTCATGGTTCTGGAATCTGGTATCATGAGTCATTAACAACAAAGGAGAAATATGAACGACGATATAAATGATAGATCAATCAATCCATTAATTAGAATCGCAGATACATTAGATGAAATTTTGCGATTAGTTAAAAAAGATATGGACGAGAGCAAGGCTCGTAGGGAGAAAGATATACCATTCCCAGAAGTTGAAAAACTAAGAGAGGCAGATGATATAACTGGAGATCTTTGGAAATAACTGCGACACTATGTGCAATGGCGGTAACTCCGCCATTGTGCTAATATAGGTTATTAACAAACAAGGAGAAATATATGACAGAACAAAAGACACACAAAAGAGTAAATAGATTCAGTGGCGAATCTATAATGCTTACAAGAGAAGAAGCTAAGAAACATGACGCTATATTCTATTATGAATATATGGCAACTGAGGAAGATAAAAAACTAGGTTATGGAGGTTCTAAACTTTGGGACAAAGTGAGATCCAACTTAAATTGGTTCAGAGAAAACAATGCCGATGCTTACATGGTTTTATTAGACTAGTGTCAAGATAATATTACAGGGTGCGACAAAATGTCGCACCCAAACACAGAACACATACCTCCTATGTGCGTTGGAATGTCCTGCGACAAAATGTCGCAGGGCAATAGAGGTACCAGAGCCAAACCAAAATTTGCAATTTTTTAAATAATGAATTAAGGTATAAATAAAAAGGGGTCCCTACGATACGTATTTAAACAAGGATTTAGATATTTATAACCGTAAAATAGTTATCCTTTTTAAAACACATATCAAAAAATTTTTTAAAAAATTTTTTTCGAATGCACTATGGATATAGAGAAGTTAAAAAAGTTTGAGAAATTACCACCTGATGTAAAAAGACAATTAGCTATTTATATGGCTAAATGGAAAGATAAGAAAAAACAAGCTGATGTTAAAAATGACTTTATGGCTTTTGTTAAACATGTATGGCCAGATTTTATAGAAGGCAAGCACCATAAAGAAGTTGCAGAAAAATTTAATCAAATTGCTCAAGGTAAAACAAAACGTGTTATTATTAATATGGCGCCTAGACACACTAAATCTGAATTTGCTAGTTACTTATTACCTGCTTGGATGGTAGGTAGAAATCCTAAATTAAAAATTATTCAATCAACTAATACAACTGAATTATCTGTAAGGTTTGGTCGTAAAGCAAAAGCTTTAATGGATACACCTGAGTACAAAGAAATATTTGAAACTAGATTAAATCCTGATTCCCAGGCCGCTGGTAAATGGGAAACAGAACAAGGTGGAGAATATTATGCTGCCGGTGTTGGTTCTGCGATTACTGGTCGTGGTGCTGATCTTTTAATTATTGACGATCCACACACTGAACAAGATGCAATGAATGCTCAAGCATTGGATAGGACTTATGAATGGTATACATCTGGTCCACGTCAACGTCTCCAACCTGGTGGAACAATTATTATTGTAATGACAAGATGGAATGAAAAAGATTTAACAGGAAGATTAATTAAAGCACAAAAAGAAAACAAAGCGGATCAATGGGAAGTCATAGAATTTCCTGCAATCCTACCTTCTGATAAACCCCTGTGGCCGGAATATTGGAATCTAAAAGATTTAGAATCAGTTAAAGCATCTATTCCATTATCAAAATGGAATGCACAGTATATGCAAAATCCAACTGGAGATGAAGGTGCATTAATCAAACGTGAATGGTGGCAAGATTGGGAAGGAGACTTACCAGCTTTAGAACATGTCATACAATCTTACGATACAGCATTTATGAAAAAAGAAACTGCTGACTATTCTGCAATTACCACTTGGGGTGTATTTCACCCAACAGAAGATAGTGGTCCTTGTTTAATGCTCCTGGATGCATTGAAGGGTAGATATGAGTTTCCAGAACTAAGACGTATTGCAATGGAACAATATGGCTACTGGAACCCGGAAACCGTAATCATTGAGGGCAAAGCTTCAGGGCTCCCACTTACTTATGAACTTAGAAAAATGGGAATACCAGTAATTAATTTTACGCCAAGTAAAGGTAATGATAAACACACAAGAGTTAATTCAGTTTCTCCATTATTTGAAAGTGGTAAGATATATGCACCATGTGAAATGGAGTTTGCACAAGAAGTAATTGAAGAGTGTGCTGCTTTTCCTTATGGAGATCATGATGATCTTGTGGATTCTATGACTCAAGCAGTAATGAGATTTAGACAAGGAGGTCTAATTCATCATCCAGATGATTATAAAGATGAGCCTTTACAACACAAACCAAAAGTGTATTATTAGTAATTATGGACAAAGACAAAATTCAAAGCATCGCAGAACAAATAGCAGATGATATGGGTTATGACTATTTTGATATGACTCCTAGACTGCAGTCTGTAGTTTACAAAATGGCTATGGATGATTTTTCAGATGGCATGGCTGACATGGCAGACTCAATGAGAAAAGGTGAAGCAGCCGGAGGCATGATGCGTGCTAACTATGCAATGGGTTCTGAGAATCAAGCTTCAGGAATCCAGAGTCTTAAAGGAACTAAAATGGCATCAGCTCCAGATCCAATGGCTGATAAAAATGATATGTCTATGGATTTATTTGGTAAGCCTTTAGAATTATTAGATGAAGAAGAGATGGAATATTTAGAAATGCAAATTCAAGATAGATTTGGTAAAAGAGGTGCTCCATCAATTAAAATGGCTAGTGATGATTCAGCAATGGATGAATATAAAAAATATGTTTTTGAAATGTTGGAACAAGGAATAGAACCAGTTTCATTTAAACAATTCTTAGATCAAGTTTTATCAGAAGCTAGAGGTTAGTATGGCCAAAGACATTGCGTCTTATTTCCTAGAAGAAGGACAACCAATTGTTCCTAAACCAAAACCAAAACAATATCTTAAAACTTTAGATATTTTAAATACTAAAGCAGCCGTTAATACTTTATCACCAAAAACTTATACTAATTTAGTTGGACAAACTGCAAGAAAAGCATTCGACAATAAAGAAATATCTGCGTCAGATTATTATGATACGGTTATGCCATTGTTTGGTGAGACCGGTGAAATGGTTACTGAAAAAATAGAACAGTATGATGCTGAACTAGATAGATATGCAGATGGTGGGAGAGTTAATTTTGATAAAGGATCTCCAGGTAAAAAAGGTGGTAATTATAATCCATCGGGTAAGAATCAATTTAATCCAAAAACATTAAATCAAGTTTTAGCAATATTAAAAGATCCTAAATATTCTGATTACAGTAAATCAGATTTTTATAAGGGAAAAATTATTGGAAAAAAAACTTTAGACAAATATGAAAGAGAAAATCCAAATTTAATAAAATATCCACGTTACGGCAAAAAATCCGATCCTAAAAAAACTAGAGGTACCCAAAATTTAAAAATGTCTCAGTTTAATAAATCAGCTCAAGCTTCTTCTATATCAATGGATAAAATAAATAACTTCTCACACTTCGCACCTAAACTTAAAAGTTATCTAACTTCAACACAAGACACTGGGCCATTAAAAGCAAAAGTTAATAGAGCTGCAGAAGGTTATGATAAAAAAGCTATAAAAATTGCAAAAGAACAAAAAAGATTAATTGATGAAAAACCAAAAAATTATAAATACTTATTAGAAGCTCAAAATGCAAAGGCAAGAAAACAATCAATAATATCAAATGAAAAATTAGGAAAAGAAAATAAAAATTTAAAAGGAACCCTTGGATATTTTGTAGTTAATCCAAACACTAGTGAATTTAAATTAAAAGGTGTAGATAGAGCAAAAACATTTGCTGGTATATCTGGAGAAAAACAAGAATATAAAAAAATGGATCCATCTAAAAGAGCTGCATTTGGACCTACTCAATCTAAGGTTCAAGGTATTATAGATTTAGTTAAATCAAAAGTAAAAGGTGCTGATGTCAAAAGAGCATCTAATATAAGAATTCCAGGTGGAACAGACCAACTTGTTAAAGATCCTATGAGTGGATTAATAGGTTTAATTGACGTTAAAAAATTAATTAAGAAACCTTATAATGACTAAATATCCAAAGACACACTTACTACCCCCTAAATCAGGACCCATGCCTCAGGGCTTGAATATTAAGTATAATACTGTTAAAACAGTCAAACAATCTGGAGAAAAAATAAATGGCGGATATAGACAAAGCACTTCCGAACGAAGTAAGAAAAGAATTTAATATACCTGGTGAAGAAGAGATTCAAGAACAGGTAGAAGAAGAAGTAACATTACAAGAACAATTATCTGAACCAGTTGAGGTTCAAGAAAATGAAGATGGTTCAGTTGATATTAATTTAGATCCAAAAGCAGCATCACCTGAAGGAGGTGATGAGCATTATGCAAACCTTGCGGAATTTTTACCTGATGATGTTTTAGGTTCATTAGCTTCTGATTTAAATAGTAAGTATATGGATTATTCTTCTTCAAGAAAAGAATGGGAAAAAACTTATACTAACGGTTTAGATTTATTAGGTTTTAAATTTGATCAAAGAACAGAACCTTTTTCAGGTGCTTCTGGTGCAACTCATCCAGTTCTTGCAGAAGCAGTTACTCAGTTTCAAGCATTAGCTTATAAAGAATTACTTCCGGCAAATGGTCCAGTTAGAGCTCAAGTTTTAGGAATGCCTACTCCTGAAAAAACACAACAAGCAACTCGTGTTAAAGATTTTATGAATTATCAAATAATGGAAAAGATGAAAGAGTATGAGCCAGAGTTTGATCAAATGTTATTTAATTTACCTCTTGCAGGTTCTGCTTTTAAAAAAATATATTATGATGAAATGGAACAAAGAGCGGTATCAAAATTTGTTCCGGCAGATGATTTAATTGTTCCGTACACAGCTACCTCATTAGATGATGCGGAAGCAATTATTCATCGTGTAAAAATTTCAGAAAATGATTTAAGAAAACAACAAGTTGCAGGTTTCTATAGAGATGTAGATATTGGAAAACCTCAAGATAAAGAAACTGAAGTTGAAAAAAAAGAAAGAGAACTTGAAGGAGTTTCAAGAACAAAAGATGAAGATGTATTTACATTATTAGAATGTCACGTTGATTTAGATTTAGAAGGTTTTGAAGATTCTGATCAAGAGACTGGTGAGCCCTCAGGAATTAAAATACCTTACATTGTAACTTTTATAGAAGGATCTAATGAAATTTTATCTATTAAAAGAAATTATGAATTAGGCGATCTAATGAAAAGAAAAGTACAATATTTTGTACATTTTAAATTTTTACCAGGTTTAGGTTTTTATGGTTTTGGTTTAATTCATATGATAGGTGGATTATCAAGAACCGCAACTTCTGCGTTAAGACAATTATTAGATGCGGGGACTTTATCTAATTTACCCGCTGGATTTAAAATGAGAGGTATTAGAATTAGAGATGATGCACAATCAATTCAACCAGGTGAGTTTAGAGACGTAGATGCACCAGGTGGAAATTTAAGAGATTCATTTATGATGTTACCTTTTAAAGAACCATCACAGACTTTATTACAACTAATGGGAGTTGTAGTTAATGCAGGTCAAAGATTTGCATCAATTGCAGATTTACAGGTTGGAGATGGAAATCAACAGGCTGCAGTTGGAACAACAGTTGCTTTATTAGAACGTGGCAGCAGAACTATGTCTGCAATTCATAAAAGAATTTACTCAGCTTTAAAAAATGAGTTTAAAATTTTAGCTAGAGTTTTCAAGTTATATCTACCACAAGAATATCCGTATGATGTAGTTGGGGGTCAAAAAATGATTATGCAATCTGATTTTGATGATAGGGTAGATATAGTGCCAGTTGCTGACCCTAACATTTTTTCTCAAACACAGCGTATTTCACTTGCGCAAACAGAACTCCAGCTGGCACAATCTAATCCACAAATGCACAATATGTATTCAGCATATAGAAATATGTATGAAGCATTGGGTGTAAAAGATATTGATCAAGTTTTAATAAGACCTCAACAACCAATGCCTAAAGATCCTGCATTAGAACATATTGATGCTTTAGGTGGTGCACAGTTTCAAGCATTCCCTGGACAAGATCATAGAGCACATATAACTGCTCACTTAAATTTTATGGCAACAAATATTGCTAGAAACAATCCAATGGTTATGGCTTCATTAGAAAAAAATATTTTTGAACATATTAGTTTAATGTCTCAAGAACAAATTGAATTAGAGTTTAGAGATGAGTTAATTCAAATACAACAAATGCAAATGGCTATGCAACAGAACCCACAAATGGCACAACAAATGCAAATGCAATTACAAATGATGCAACAAAGAGTTGAAGCAAGAAAAGCTCAACTAATTGCTGAAATGATGGAAGAATTTATGAATGAAGAAAAGAAAATTACTTCACAATTTGATAATGATCCTATTGCAAAATTAAGAGCAAGAGAGTTAGACCTTAGAGCAATGGAAAATCAACGTAGAAAAGAACAGGATGAACAAAGAATGAATCTTGATAAGATGAAAACTATGATGAATCAATCAAATCAAGAAGATAAACTTGAACAAAACGAAGAATTAGCAAATTTAAGAGCTGATACATCAATTGAAAAGACAATTTTAAGTAAAACTATTCCAAGTGCAGATTCAATGATGAAAAATACCGGTAATATGGTTCCAAATATTGAAATCATGCGTAAAAGTAGTGACAACTAATAAAAAAACAGATAAAATAAAATAATTAAGGAGAAAATATGGAAAAACTAGATAAAATTAAAGAAGTAAAAGTTGGTGAGCAACAAACTGAGATAGATCCAAGATCTAAAACTACTGCAGATGGTGCTTTTAACTTAATTGGTACTGGTGGACCTGAAGAAGAAGTTCAAGGTCAAGGTGCTGTGCTTCCTGAGAAGAGAAGAAAATCAAAAGCTTACTAATATGTGGTTTCAGGCAATTAAATTAGCCGTTTCTGCTGGTAGTAAAATTTACGCTAACAAGCAGAAGACTAAAATGGCAATGTCAGACGCACAATTAATGCATGCGTCTCGTATGGCCGAAGGAAAAGAAGCTTACCAGGGGAAATTATTAGAAGCCCGTCAGTCAGACTGGAAGGACGAGGCCGTTTTGATAATTTTAAGTTTGCCCATAGGAATTTTGGCGTGGGCAGTAATATCAGATGATCCAACAGCGATGGACAAAGTAAAACTGTTCTTTGATATGTTCTCTACACTCCCGTCATGGTTCACAAATCTTTGGATCCTTGTCGTGGCAAGCATTTATGGTATAAAGGGTACACAAATATTTAAAAATAATGGAGGAAAAAAATAATGAGAAAAAAATTTGGTAATGGAACTCAATTAACAACAGCACAAAAAACTTTACCTGAAGCACTTCAAAAACTTATTAAGGGTAAAAAGAAAAAAGAAAAAAAACCATCTATGATGGCCAAAACAATTAAAGCAAAAAAATAATGGCAAAACTTTGTCCAAAAGGAAAAGCTGCGGCTAAAAGAAAATTTAAAGTATATCCTTCAGCATATGCTAACATGTACGCATCAGGAGTTTGCTCTGGTAAAATAAAACCAGGTGGTAGAAAAAAAGCTGCAGGTGGTGGTCATATGGTTGCCGGTTTAGCAAGAAGAAAAAGAGCATCGTGTGCGTAGTTATTATTCCGAAGGCGGATTAAGAAAATGGGTGAAAGAGAAATGGGTGGACATTGGAGCGCCGAAGAAGGACGGGAAATATCAACCTTGCGGGAGAAGCAAAGGCTCAAAGAGGAAATATCCAAAATGCGTCCCACTTGCAAAAGCCACACGGATGACAAAAGGGCAAAAGGCATCTGCTGTCAAACGAAAAAGAGCAGCCGGTAATCCTGGTGGTAAACCCACAAACGTAAAAACATTTACATAATGACTATTAGAAAAACTACAAAAGGGCCGGGAGCTAATTATAGACCAACTAAATCTGGAGCTGGAATGACAGCAAAAGGTGTGAAGGCTTATAGAGCAGCAAACCCTGGATCAAAATTAAAAACTGCAGTGACAGGTAAAGTTAAAAAAGGTTCAGCGGCAGCAAAAAGAAGAAAATCATATTGTGCAAGATCACTTGGACAATTAAAAAAATCTTCTGCTAAAACTAGAAATGACCCTAATTCTAGAATTAGACAAGCTAGAAGACGTTGGAAATGCTAGACAAATTTATATATAAGTTTTGTGGCTGTATTGACTTTATCTTTGATAATATTATACCTAGTGCTTATGAGAGACTCAAAAAAATTAGAATCTTTTCTTCAGGAAAAAGAAAAAGAAAATAAACAACAAAACTTGTTTAAAAACTTACGTAAAGAAGTTGAAACAGGTGCTAATGGAACTCAAAAATATGTAATCAAGAAAGGTGAAAATAAAGGTAAAATAGCAGATGTTAAATGAAGAACTAACAATATTAAATAAAATACAAAAACACTTAAAAGAATCCTATCAAAATATCGGAGATAGTATGATCGCCGGAGGTATTGACAATATGGAAAAATACAAGTATATGATGGGACAGGCACATGCCTATTTAAGAACATCACAGGAAATATCATCCCTGCTAAACCCTAAGAAGGAGAAAAAAAATGATACTGAAAGACCAGAAAATGTCGTCGACTTCGGAAGACCCAAAAGTTAAATCTGCTTTATTAGATAAATACGAAGAAGATAATAAAAAAGAAATCGACAGTTACGAACGTTTAAAAACAAAAGAATCTTCTAAATTACCTCAACCAACTGGATGGAGACTTTTAGTTCTACCATTTAAAATGCCTGAAAAAACTAGAGGTGGATTATATTTAGGACAAGATACTTTAGAGAGACAACAAGTAGGTTCTAACTGTGGTTTGGTTCTTGAAATGGGACCACATTGTTATGACAAAGATAAATTTCCTGAAGGACCTTGGTGTAAAAAAGGTGACTGGGTAATTTTTGCAAAATATGCTGGATCAAGAATTCAGATAGATGGTGGGGAAGTAAGATTGCTAAATGACGATGAAGTTTTAGCAACCATCGACAAACCCGAAGATATACTTCATCAATACTAACCAACATAGGAGGAAACTATGCAAGAAGAAAAGAAAACAGTAGATATAGACACAACTGGTCCAGCGATGGATGTAGATATATCTGAAGAAAAAAATCAAACAGAAATTGAACAACCTGAAATAAAAGAAGAACCATCTATAAGACCTGTTATAGAAGATGAAACAGTTCCAGAAGATAAAACTCATGAAAATGAGCGTCAAATTAAATTGGATAATTCATCTGAAGAACCTAAAGAAGAAAAAGAAAATGAGTTAAAACAATATTCTGAAGGTGTTCAAAAAAGAATAGCAAAGCTTACTAAAAAATGGAGAGAAGCTGAGAGACAAAAACAAGAAGCTTTAACTTATGCTGAAAGAGTTATGCAGGATAAGAAAAAAAGTGATGAAAAAATCTCGAAGCTAGAACCCGGATTCATGAAGTCTACAGAAGATTCCATTACATCTGGATTAGAATCTGCAAAAGCAAGATTAGCTGCTGCCAGAGAAGCAGGAGATATAAATGCTGAAGTTGAAGCTCAAACTATGATTTCTGAACTAGGTTATAGACAAGCTAGGTTTTTAGAAGCTAAATCAGCTAGAGAACAGGAAAATAAAGTTAGAGAAACTGAGATTAAAGAACCAGAAATTAATCTAAATAGGCAACAAGTAGCACAAGGTACACCTGATCCTAAAGCTGAGTCATGGGCATTAAAAAATTCATGGTTTGGTAAGGATAGTGCTATGACTTATACTGCTTTCGATTTACATAAAAAATTAACAGAAGATGAAGGTTTTGACCCTCAATCTGACGAGTATTATTCTGAAATTGATAAAAGAATAAGACTTGAATTTCCTCAAAAATTTGTTAATAATGAGCAAAAGGTGGAAACGGCCAAACCTGTACAGACAGTTGCATCCGCAAAAAGAAGTACTAAATCTGGTCGCAAAACTGTGAGACTCACTTCATCACAGGTAGCAATAGCTAAAAAATTAGGAGTGCCGCTAGAAGAATATGCGAAACAATTAAATATCACGAAGGAG
>Ga0181402_1001009_pt1 | contig 10278 bp, 5 predicted proteins | sample 25SPOviralmetaG_FD_130131 | JGI IMG/M metagenome (GOLD analysis project Ga0181402, IMG submission 130131) | Marine viral communities from the oligotrophic San Pedro Time Series (SPOT) site, San Pedro Channel, CA, USA - 25 SPOT_SRF_2011-08-17 | ecosystem: Environmental > Aquatic > Marine > Strait...
CTTCAACACCAGCACAATAGTGATATATGGCAGTAGCAAAAAATATAAAGTCTTTAGTTCCTAAAGTAAAACGCGAGGCACCAAGCTGTCCATCGTTTATAGCTATAGAAGAACTAAGGAACACTATTATAGATTTTTGTATAAACACAGACATATACTTATCAGATCTTACCTTATTTCAAACAGTTACAGGTATTAACGAGTACGAGGCTGCTGACCTAGATATACCAGTCGGCACAGAGCTTAATCATTTAATAGATTTCTTTTCTGAGTTTGGAGATTCGTCAGTACAGGTATCTGAGAAAAGCTTTACAAGACTTGAGCCAAAATCACTTATAGGATCTCCTTCTTTGTTTGACGCATATGGTAAAGGCAGACCTAGGTTTTATAGTCAGAAAGATCAAGAAACAATCCTTGTGGCTCCCACGCCAGACAAAAACTATTCGCTCTACGCTCTTTATAGCCTAAAGCCTACAGCGACAGCAAGCACAGTACCTAACATTATAGCTAATGAGTACCAGGAGCTAATCATTCATGGTGCTTTATATAGATTGCAGATGATGAAAGACAGTCCATGGTATGACGTACAGGCAGCAGATCTTAATAAAAGACTATATGACAAAGGAGAGGCACAGGCTGTAAGAAAATCTAAATACGGATTGGTTGGTGCTCCGCTAACAATAAGATACCAGGAGTTTGTATAGATGGCATATTCAACAACAATTAAAGCAGTAGTAGGCGATACTCATCCAGAGCTAAACTTCACACTAACCGACTCAAACACGGCGGCTTCTGGGAAAACATTAAACCCAGAAGACCCTACAACATTTGCACCTATAAACTTAACGGGTGCTACCGTAAGAGTAAGAATAAGAAAGATTGGAACAACAAACGTACTGTCAACAATAACATGTTCTAATACAGCTCCCTCCGATGGAAAGTGTGCAATGGTGTTCACATCATCTACGTTCGCAGAGGCAGGGTTCTACGAGGGAGAAATAGAAATAACCAAGGCTGACAGCAACATTCAAACAATTAATGATTTAATTAAGTTCAATGTGAGAGATGATTTTGACTAATGGCTATAAAGTTAATTGTAGAATATACGAATCTACAAGCGGCAATACAAAGCCAAGAACTATCTTTATTAGTACAGCCAGCAGAATCTGATTCCCCCTCATTACAAACATCTGTAGTTAGCCCGAGTGTAAATGTTGGCGTTTCAACTATTGCTCCTATATCTGGAACATTACTTAACTATGTACAGCCGAACCTATTAATAAGCAGTGTAAATCTTTTTGCTGACATAATCACAGATCCAGATACTAAGAACCTTTATTTTACTGGCGACAATCCAAATGTAGTCGTTCTTAATATATTAGAGGACCTAGCTTACAGTGTTAACAAGCCATTTGCAGATACCTTTGGTTTTTCTGACGACACGACTTTTGATATATCTAAGGCTCTTAATGATACAACTAGCATAACTGAGTCCATAGAAATTCTATTAGAGTTCTTGAGAGAGTTCAGCGATACAACAACTATTATTGATGTCCCAGCGTTATTAGTATCAAGACCAGAAAGCGACAGCTTTGCTTTTGCAGATAGTCAGTTATTTGGGTTCAACAAGAATCACTTAGACGCGTTTCTTATATTTGAAAACTCAGATTTTGATTTGGGGAAAAATGAAAGCGACACCATACCCCTTACAGACACGCAGGCATTTAACACCGCACTACCCAAGCAAGATGATATTAGCGTTACAGAGGCAAATGCAAAAAGCCTTAGCACCTCAAAGACAGACAGCTACTCTCTCACCGAGCAAGCGACACTGCAACCGTTACTCTCAAAGGCAGACAGCTTATCTATGGGAGAGTCTTTAAGTAGAACAGTATCTTTTAATAGATCATTCCTGGATGTTATAAGCTTAGATGATATAGCCAGTGTGGATGACCCGTTGCAAACAGATATAGCTAGCATCAAGAACAATGTAGCCTTTTTAACAGAAGAGAATATTTTTTCTTTAAGTAAGGCACTGACAGACAGCACAAGTATAGTAGAGCAAATAGCTAGCTCTATAAGCAAACCCGCATCAGATACACTTTCCGTTAATGAGTCCGCGACCTTACTATCAAGCCTTTCGCGGTCAGATATCCTTTCCATATCAGAACAGGATGTGATATCTTTTAGCAAAAGTATTGATGACGCTTTAACTATAACTGAGAACATAAACTTTAAAGTTATAGTAAGTTCTAAAAGCGTTTTAAATACAGCAGCACTTAATACAAGTGCTCTTAATTAGGAGCAAAAATGATAGTTGATAATTTTAAACTAACAGGTAAATTGAAAATAGAAGTCAACAACGAGGTTGTTGCAGAGGTACCTAACATAGTCGTTACTGACGGTAAGGAATATGTGGCATCAAGAATGAAGGATGCTTCTACTACTGCAATGACACACATGTCTGTTGGCACAGGATCTACAGCAGCAGCGGCTTCAGACTCAGCCCTGGGATCACAGATATCAGGAAGCAGAACCGCACTAACATCAACAAATGTTACAGGTAATGACATTGTATATGTTGCAACATTCGGTCCAGGTACAGGAACTGGTGCAATAACTGAAGCTGGTATATTCAATGCATCGTCTAGTGGTACAATGTTGTGTAGAACAGTCTTTTCTGTTGTAAATAAAGGATCTGCTGACTCAATGACAATTACTTGGACGGTCACAGTTAGTTAAATAAAAAGAGGTAGTTAATGGCGATTGTCTTTCAAAATAATGCAAGGACGACACTTGCCAGTGGAATAAACAGTAGTGCAACAAGCATTACAGTTACAGATGGTTCAGTATTACCATCGCCTACTGGCGGTGATTTCTTTTATTGCACATTCGATGACGGAACAAATAATGAAATAGTTAAGGTTACTGCAAGAAGCGGTAACACACTTACTGTCGTTAGAGCCCAAGACGATACCACAGCAAGATCATTTGTTACAGGCGACCTAGCAGAGCTAAGGTTAATAAAGGCTGTATTAGAATCATTTCCCCAGGTTGGATCTTCAATCAACGAAGAAGTAGAAGCCTACCTAGATGCCAACGGCACAACCTTCCCAGATAACGTAAAAGCTCAGTTTGGTGCAGGTAATGATTTACAGATTTACCATAACGGTTCTAATAGCATAATTCAAGATACTGGAACGGGTAAATTATTATTAGGTTCAGATCTCCTGGCTATAAGAAATTCTGCATTAAATGAAGATATGCTTACTGCAACTCAAAATGGTGCAGTTAAATTATTTTATGATAATTATAAGAAATTAGAAACGACATCAAGCGGTGTAAATATTGTTGGAACAGTTACAAGTGATGGTTTGACTGTTGATGGCAATGCACAGATAAATGGAGACATTACTGTTTTTGATGGTACAGGCGACCCTTTTATAAAATTACAAACAAATGAACAACAATATGTTTTAAGAATTGATAATAGTGAATCAGACGTTTTTCAAATTAGAGATACTACCAATTCAGCAAATCGTTTAGCTATAGCATCCAACGGAGATATATCCTTCTATGACGATACAGGCACAACTCAAGGTTTATTTTGGGATGCTAGTGCTGAATCGCTTGGAATTGGTCTAACAAATCCAAGTGAAAAGCTAGAAGTATCAGGAAAAATAAAAGCTAGTGGTCAAATTAGAGCAGGTTCTTATTTAGAATCATTCCCATCTTTCTCATTTGCTAACGATACTGATACAGGTATGTTTAGTGATACTGCTAATCAGTTAGAATTTTCTACAGGTGGAAGTTCTAGGCTTATCATAGATTCATCAGGTTTAATCCAAGCTGTATCAAGCATTACATCCGACCCTACAAATACAAACGCTTATTTTTATAACAAGTCTGGTGTTGGTCCTACATTAAGCGGTTATCAGTTTAGTGTTAGAACAGGCGGTACTCCTAGCGAATCTTTAAGAGTAGATAATTCAGGTAACCTGTTGGTGTCAACTACTAATGCAGCTGTAGATACTGGTGTTGCTTCAGGTGTTGTTTTAGCAGCCAGTGACCAATTACTTGTTGGTACTAGTGCTGCACACTCCGCTGCATTTAACAGAATTGGCGGTGCTGACGGTGACACCGTACAGTTCCGCAAAAACGGCACAACAGTTGGAAGTATTGGTATTATAAATACTAACAACCTTACGATAGGTGGCTCTGTTTCAAACCATTCAGGTATTCAATTTGGTACTGCTGTAATTACGCCTATGAGAGCAGGTTCAGAAAGTGATGCTCAAATTGATATAGGTTTTTCAAACGCTAGATTCAAAGACCTCTACCTTTCAGGCAGTGCTTTTATAGACACACAAACAAGATTAGGTAGTGGAAGTGCTGCAACACCCGCATATTCATTTAGTGCCGACTCTGATTCAGGAATGTTTAGAGTAAGTACAAACGCCCTTGCTTTTTCAACAGGTGGAACTGAGAGATGGAGAATCACTAGTTCAGGTACACTTCAAGGCTCAGGCACTATATCTAGTGGTGCTATAACAAGTACATCATCAATAACAGCAGCTTCAGGCGGTAATGCAATTCAATTAGGAACAGATGGTAATATTGAGATTGCTAAAACAAGTGGTGGTGCTTATATAGATTTTAAAGATAGCACTAGTGAAGATTTTGACCAAAGAATACAAGCTACTTCTACAGGACACAGTTTCTCAGGAACTATCAGTAGTGGTGCTATTACAAGCACAGGAGCAGTACAAGGTATAGGTATAAAACACTCAAATGGTAATGAAGTAATAGAACTAAATGATAATGTTTATACAATATTAAGAAATCCTGAAGGTTCTAATACCTTGTATATGGGTGATTCAGGAGATAGAGGTAATTATTACGACAATAACCATCACAATTTTAGACCCTTTGGTGGTGGTACTGCATTTGTTAGGATACTTTCAAGTGGTATAAATGTTCAATCAGGTGGCTATCAAATAAATGGAACTACTGTAATAGACTCCTCTCGTAACCTTACTAATATTGCACTTATTAATTCAGCAACAATCACAGTAACATCAGGTTCAGACTCAAGGGTATTAAAGCTAAAACAAGCAAGTGCAGGTGGTGGTAATATAATCCAGTTTTTAGACCAAAATAATGCAAATCAATGGGAAATAACTGGCAGAAACAACGGATTTTATATATATAAGAATACTGGTACTGGCTCAGGGATGAGGTATCAAATAAGTAGCAGTGGTGAACACACCTTTACTGGTAACGCTACTTTTAATAGTGGCTTTATCTCTGCTAATGATCGCATTGAAGTAACAAAGACAACAGGTAATGCAGGTATAAAGCTTATTTCTGCAAATACAGCAACATCCTATGTTGACTTTGGAGACCCACAAGATAGTAATATTGGCTTGATTGCATACGACCATTCTAACAATGAGATGTTTATTCGCACTAACACAGCAGAAGCATTAAGATTAGACGCATCACAAAACGCTACCTTTGCAGGAACTATCTCAGCCACCTCTTATTCAGGTGCTTTAGCTTCAACAGTAACAGCCACTACTCAATCAGCAGGAGACAACTCTACAAAAGTTGCAACAACAGCATATACAGACACAGCTATAGCTAACCTAGCTGACTCTGCACCTAGCACACTCAACACTCTTAACGAACTCGCAGCTGCCCTGGGGGATGATGCAAACTTCTCAACAACTGTAACAAACAGCATAGCTGCAAAACTACCACTAGCTGGCGGAACCATGACTGGTGCCCTTAATATGGGATCCCAGAACATTACAAATACAGGAACTATAACTGCTTCTTCTATAGACGGAGGTTCTACTGTTGAAGCTAATGCTATGTTTATCAATACTCCCGATGGTGGCTCTGCTCCTGCAATGACAGCCCTCTTTAGAATATATGGATATGAAGGTCGTGGAGCAGGAATAAAAATAAGAGATAGTGCTAATAGTGCAAGTGGAGCAAGTAACAGAGAGTGGTTTATAGGAAGCGGTTATTCTCAAAGTGGGTTCAATATTGGCTATTCAGCTACAGGTTCGCAATCCTCTTATACCGCACAAAATAAATTATCTATAAGTACAAGTGGAAACGCTACATTTGCGGGAACTATAAATTCAGGTGCTATTACAAGTAGTGCTTCTTCTACCATACAAGGCAATCTTTTACTTGATGCAGATAATGCAGAGATCAATCTAAAGTCAGGTATAGGTTCTGTATCAGGTGCAGTTAATTGGACATTTAATACTACAGGCACAGATTACGCTTCCCTTAAACTTCCTTATAATACTAGGGCAACTACAGGTTTTCATATAGATTCAGGTTATCCAATAACAGTAGATGCTACTACTAGGATTAACTTTGCTATAAGTGGCAATACAAGATTTAGAATAACTAATACAGATTTTGAAGTAGGCACAACACCTATAATAGATTTAAATAGAAATCTTACCAACATAGGAACTATTTCTAGTGGGGCTATTACAAGCAGTGGAAATATTGCTATTAGTGCAGGTAATAAAATACTTCTATCAGGTGCAGGGGATAATACACACTACATATATCACGACAGCTCAACTGATTATGATGTTGTGAACTACAGCACAGGCTTTCAACTTGAGCATTATTCAAGTGGTACACAATTTACTTTAGATGGCTCAACAGGAAACGCTACTTTTACTGGAACTATCTCTAGTGATGTAATAACAGCTACTAAAGACATAACTGCTGATACTATTTATTTTCCTTTAACAGTTGCAGGAATAGATGCAGGTAATACTGTAAATCAAACTACAGCATCAGGCATAGGAATCCAATTTAAGTTAGCAGGTAATGATTCAGCAGGTGACAGTCTAACAGGTGCTTCTATTGTAGCTAGAAGGGAAATGTCAGGTGATTCAGATTCAAGCACAGGACTATCTTTCAATGTCTCGCAGAATAATCCCACTTTAGACGAAGCATTAAGATTAGACCATGATACAAACGCCACCTTTGCAGGAACTATCTCTAGTGGGGCAATTACAAGTAGTGGTGCTATAGGTAACTTAGGTAGTCAAATTGGGCAACAGTTAGAAGTAGGTAATACTACTACAGCCACTTTAAGATTTGATTCTGATGAATGGAGATTGTATTCAGGGGGTACTGGCTCATCGGGTGAACTATTTACTATAAGTCAAACAGGTGACGCAGTCTTTAGAGGAAATGGTAATTTAACAGCACTTGGAACTCTTCAAGCGTACAGCACTTTATACACAAGAAGTAATTTACAAGTATTAAATGCCGCAAGCAATGGTTGGAATACTTGGGCTAGTAGATCAAATGGTAATTATAATTTAACTGTTGGAACTATCTCAAGTGGAAATATCTCTAGTGGTGCTATAACAAGTAGTGGAAATATATCAGGTGTTCTTGGAACTTTTGCCGCACCAAATGCTGTTACAGGCTCTGTATTAATAACTGGCGGTAATACTAGTGTTTCAGCATTTGGTGAAATCAATTCAGAATTAAACTTTGGTTCAAATGATGGTTCTGCTACTGGAAATATTGGTGGAAGTATTAAAAGCGTTACTGAAGCTAGTAATGGTGCTTATGTTGGCATGGCTTTCTATACTGCAAGGCAATCAAGAAGCCCAGTTTTAGAAGAAGCAGTAAGAATTAGTAATGATGGAAACTTAAACTTAAAAACTGGACATTTACAAATAAATGGCACAACTGTAATAGACTCCTCTCGTAACCTTACCAACATAGGAACAATCTCTAGTGGTGCTATTACAAGTTCAGGAACAACTACTGTTGGCGATCTTGTAATTAATACTGTAAATACCACAATTAACACTACCCAACCTGCTATACGCAAGGGCGGGGGCGGAGAAATGTTCCTTGATGCTCCTGGGCACATCATACTTAACATTGATACAAATAATAATAATACTGATAGAGTTTTTGCAGTTAGAACAAATTCTACTACAAGTAATTTATTTGTAGTAAATGAATCAGGTAATCTCATTGTTGGAGGAGACGGATTCTTTGGTGGCTCAAAGTTAGAAGGCGATAACAAAGAGATTCTTAGATACAATGATGCATGGCTAAGACTAAATCCTGCAAATGAATTTACTAGTGGTATATATTGTGGCACTGGAGTATTAAGAACAGATGGAACCTTTCAAATTGGTAGTAGTGGAAGTGCTTTTAATGTAACAAATGCTGGTAATGTTACAGTCGCAGGAACTATCAGTAGTGGTGCTATTACAAGTGGTGGAGTTTTAACACTTAGTTCTGTTGCTAGTGATACTCTTAATTTTTCAGGAACTACAAACAGTGATACAAGAGGTATTTCTTTTAATGGAAAGGCAGCAGTTACAGCAGATAGTGCAGATGGTTGGTTAAGATTTAATAACAATAGCGAATTTACAAATGGAATGTTTAGCCCAGGCGGAGCTTGGATTAATGGTTTTGTACGTAGTAGTCTATTTCAAATCTCAACAACTACAGTAATAGACTCCTCTCGTAATTTAACCAATATAGGAACTATCTCTAGTGGTGCTATTACAAGCACAGGGAATATAACAACAAGTCAACACATACAACTTGGTAGTGGTTATAACTTATCTTGGGGTGGTACTTATGGAGCTAATAAACCTACTATTGCAGGAGCAGGTGGTTTTATAGCTTTCTATCCCACTGGAGCTACTGATGGTGAGGTAATAAGAATTGATGCTGATGGTATTGATATGAATAGTCATAATCTTACCGAGGTTGGAACTATCAATAGTGGTGCTATTACAGCACCAAAAATTAATGCTACAGCAACAGGAATGAGTGAATTTGCCACAAATATGTCTTCACAAGACGACTGGATAAACTCTCCTATATCTATTCGTGAAAGAGGGTTAGCAGGAGCAGGAGATGGCGAAGATAGAGATTCTCCTAATTTAAATTTCCACTGGAGTGCTAGAGTTGCAAATTCTTTATGGATGAATGCAAGTGGTGCATTAAGCTATGGGAGTTATTCATCTACTGGAGTTCCCTCTGCTAATGGTACTTTTAGAGCAGGTGCATATCAAGTTGGTAACACAACAGTAATTGATACCTCAAGAAATCTCGTAAACATAGGAACTGTATCTAGCGGGACACATACTATTACTGCTAATGGCAATGCAATATTAATGCAGACTGCATCTGATCCAAGTAATTACTATGCTTACATATCTGCAAATTATAATTATGGACAAGTCTTTTCAATAAAAGCAAAAGGTGCAGGTAGCGAATATACTTTAATGGATTGGGGAGATGCAGCAGGTTTAGAGTTTCATGGTGGTGCTGCACAAAGCATAAAATTCAGTAGTCATAACTTATCAAGCATAGGAACTCTTGATACTAATGCTTTTTGGACAACATCAAGTGCAACCTCACACTGGGGTGCAGGTGGTACTGTTTATGGCACGTTAACTTGGGATGCTGCATACGCTTCTATTTATGGTGCTTCAGGAAAAGAACTAAGACTTGGCTCAAGCGGAGGACAAGATAAGCTAACTATTAAAACAGATGGCAATGTAACTATTAATGGTGGTGGTGCTTTGCAAATGAGCGACACTACAGTAATAGATGCCTCTCGTAACATTACGTCTAGTCAATTATATATGGGTTCTTGGACTCCAAGTGATGCAACTTCAGTTGGTAGAATTGGTAAAGTTACAGATAGAGCTGCGGGGTCAATAACAAACCAATTAGGCACTAATGCTAATTCAATATGGGAAATTGTAGACTATGATTGGACAGTTGTTTTAGCAAAAGTTACTGATGCAGGAAATTTTACAGCTTCAGGCAACGTAACAGCTTATTCAGATGAAAGATTAAAAACTAATATACAAACATTAGACAGTAAAAAAGCATTACAAATGCGTGGCGTTAGCTTTATTAAAGATGGTGTTAAAGGTAGTGGTGTCATTGCACAAGAGATAGAAGAAATAGCACCTGAACTTGTATTAACAGCAGATGATGAAATGGGTACTAAGTCAGTAGCTTATGGAAACCTAGTAGGATATTTAATTGAAGCTATAAAAGAACAACAAAAAGAGATAGAATATATGAAGTCAGAAATTAAACATTTACAGGAGAATAATAATGGCGATTAGTAATGTAACCACAGTTCAAAGATGCGAAGTGTATCCTCTTATGGACTCAACTGCAGCTGCAACAGCAAATACAAAATACCCATCAGTAATGGTAGTTTATAACAACATC
>Ga0181402_1001011_pt1 | contig 10266 bp, 4 predicted proteins | sample 25SPOviralmetaG_FD_130131 | JGI IMG/M metagenome (GOLD analysis project Ga0181402, IMG submission 130131) | Marine viral communities from the oligotrophic San Pedro Time Series (SPOT) site, San Pedro Channel, CA, USA - 25 SPOT_SRF_2011-08-17 | ecosystem: Environmental > Aquatic > Marine > Strait...
ATGTATTTGATGAATTGTTATCTACTGTTTATAGAAGTATATCTTTCCAAAGCAATGACTCTATTGGAAATGCGTTGCCTGCCAATGCGGCAATTATTGGAATTGATTCACCTTTCGACACAGTAAAAATAAATGTGAACATGACTGAAGCAGTGAACAACACTTATGCAGGTGCAGGAACTACAATGGGTAATACTCCAGGTGACGTTGTTATTGCTGTTGATTTATTGACACAACCATCAGACGTAACAAGATTAAACAACGGAGATATGATTTTTGGTTGGGACGGAAAGGTACACAGAATTACAAGTTACACAGACAGAACAACATATGCCACTATCACAATTCAAGATGTGAGTGATATCAATGCTACTCCAATAGGTGGTGGACTTCATAGTTCTATGTACAGAGCAAATGAATCTGTAAATTTAAGAGCAAACTTGGCGGCACTGGAAACAGGAACATTAACAGTTTCTATTTCAACTTGTAGAGCCACAGGACATGACTTCTTAGACATTGGAACAGGTGGATTCAACACAACAAATTATCCTAATGTGGTATTTGGTGATCCACAAGCACCAGTACAAGCATATGAAGTTGATGAACGTGGAAAAGGTAGAGTGTTCTATGTTTCAACAGACCAAGATGGATTCTTTAGAGTTGGTAAGTTCTTTACAGTTGACCAAGGAACAGGAAGTGTAACATTCTCGGCATCAATTGCTTTGAGTAACTTGGATGGTATTGGATTTAAACGTGGTGTTGTTGTAGCAGAATTTTCATCTGACACAGCAATGACTGACAATGCTTCTGACACAGTGCCAACAGAATCTGCTGTTAGAGGATATGTTAATAGAAGATTACATTTTGATCATCAAGGACAACTAGTTGGAAATCCAATTGGAGCAGGTGCTGTGGCAAGAGATGGTTCTACTCCATTCACAGACAATGTAAGTGCTGGTGGATTTAAATTACAAAATTTACAAGATCCAGGTGTGGATCAAGATGCCGCAACAAAATCATATGTGGACCAAGTCAACTATAACACAGATGAATTAATAGACAACAGAGATGTTAATATTTCAACTCCTATATCAGCAGGACAAATGTTGGTGTTCAACGGAGCAAAAAGAATTTACACAACACCAGCCAATGGTGGATTATTTACAGGTGGTCAAACAATCACTGGATCAAATTCAGCGGCAACAGGAGTTATCTATGATTTAATTCAAGAAAATGTTCCTGGTTATGGATTAGCAACAAGAATTTCATACAATCAAACTTCTGTACCAGATTTCAACACAAATGATTTAATTGATAATGGTGCAGGTGTAACAGCCAATGTGATCAATGCTGGTATAGATGAAATGGGTAATGGAATTGAAGATGCAGGATCAGACATCACAGTCACTTCCACAAGAACAAATTCACAAACAACAATTAACTTCCAACTTAATGCAGATTCGATCATAAACGCAGATGTATCACCAACAGCGGCAATCAGTCAAAGCAAATTGTCAATGCAGGCGGCAACAACAAGAGCCAATGATACAGGTATTACTCAAGCAGATTTAGGTTTAGTAAGTTTTGATTCAGGTGACTTTACAGTTACCAACGGTTGGGTTACATTAAAAAGTGCTTCAGTTGATTTAGATGATTTACCTGACTTGGCTAATGCATTCGCATTTGGTAGATCAACAGCAGGTACAGGAACACCAGAAGCAGTTTCATTTTCAACAATAGTTGGAACTGGTGGTGGACTTGAAGATGGCGATTTTGTAGCAGAAATAAGTCAAGCGGCTGACCCAGGAGATGCTTTAATTAAAACAGGTGCGAACACATATGCTTATAGCAATGTGACCAACTCAGGAGAAGCCAACAGTATTACAAAAACTGATGCCGCAGGACAATTAGATGTAACAGCATTGGGAATAGGTGGCAACAAAGTATTTGATGTAGATTCTTCAAAAGTAAGATTAACAACACAAGGTGGAATTGTTGCATATGATGTTATAGGTTCAACTACTGAAAACACAATACAAACTTTCACAGGAAACGAATTTGGATTTGGCGGAGCAAGTGCATCAACATCACCAAGCAATGACAACGGATCAAGTCAAAACTCAGATCCAGCATTGGCTTCAACTTACATCTACGCAAAATATATTGAATCAGAAGGTAAAGGTGCTAACTTTACAGGTATAGCACTGGGATCAGGAAATCCTTACATTGTGGGACTAGACGAATCGTCAGAAGGTCAAGTGGCTTTTGTGGCAGACGGTGTGGTTCCAGTGATAGCAACAGCACAAGGTTTAATACCTGGTGATGACAATATGGATATTGGTTCATCATCTGGCAAACGTTATTCAACAGTGTACGCAAACACATTTGATGGTACAGCAACAAAGGCTCAATATGCTGACTTGGCTGAGAACTATCTTGCAGACAATCAATACGAAGTGGGAACAGTTTTAATATTTGGTGGAGATGCAGAAGTAACCACAACAACATTGAGAAGCGACACAAGAGTTGCAGGTGTTGTTTCTGAAAATCCAGCACACTTGATGAACGATGCACTAGAAGGTGACAATGTGACAGCAGTGGCATTGACTGGAAGAACTCCAATCAAAGTTGTTGGTGTTGTACAAAAAGGTGATATGTTGATAAGTTCAAGCACACAAGGATTTGCTACAAGAAGTACAGATCCTAAAGTGGGTACAGTGATAGGTAAAGCATTAGAAAACAAAACAGATGCCGGTGAAGGTGTCATAGAAGCAGTGGTAGGGAGAGTTTAATGGCAATACAAACAATCAATATTGGTTCAAGTGCAAACAAAGGTGACGGTGATCCATTAAGAACCGCCTTTAAAAAAATTAACGAAAATTTTGCAGAACTTGATCCTACAAACACAATCAGAGATATAAAAGGTTCTGTGTTTGGTGATGACTCAACTCTACTTGTAGATGGTGTCAACAGTTTAATACCAAGTTCAGTGTTATCTGGTAACTTACCAGCAATAGATGGTTCGGCATTGACTGGTATAACAGTCAGCTCAGTAGCATTTTCAAATGTCACTAGCAAACCAACTACGATAGCAGGTTATGGAATCACTGATGCATTAACAAGTGTACCAGCACAAACATTCGCAAGTTTAACAGGTAAACCTACAACAATAGCAGGATACGGAATTACAGATGCATTGGCATTGGGTACAAGTAGCACAACTGCTCTTGCAGGTGACACCGCTTTGTTCTCAGGTGCGTTTGCAGATTTAACAAGCAAGCCATCCACAATATCAGGTTACGGAATTACAGATGCATTGGCATTGGGTACAAGTGCCTCAACAGCACTTGCAGGTAACACTGCTTTGTTTGATGGAGACTACGGCAGTTTATCAAACACACCAACATTGTTTGATGGAGTGTTTGCTTCATTAACAAGCAAACCATCTACAATATCAGGTTATGGAATTACAGATGCATACACAAAAACAGAAGTAGATAATTTAACAACAACACTGGATGGTGATCTTACAGGTTCAGTATTTGGAGATGATTCAACTTTACTTGTAGATGGCAACAACAATAAAATTGTTGGTGCAGTAGATACAACAAGTTTAAGAACAAGTGATGAAACAATTGCACTTGGTTCTCAGGCAGGTAGAACAAGTCAAAGTAACAGTGCAGTAGCAATAGGTAATCTCGCAGGCGTAACAACTCAAGGTGCAAGTTCAATAGCAATTGGTCCTCAGGCAGGTATGTCTGACCAAGGTGACAGGGCAGTGGCAATTGGGTCTGCCGGGGGAGCAACAACTCAAGGTGAAAAAGCAGTTGCAATTGGATTTACTGCTGGTCAAACAACTCAAGGCGCTAATGCAGTAGCAATTGGAAATATGGCTGGTGTAACAAGTCAAGGTGCGGCGGCAGTAGCAATTGGCGAAGAAGCAGGTAAAACTACACAAGGCAGTGATGCAATAGCCATTGGAGAACAAGCAGGTGAAGTGAACCAAGGTGCAGATGGAATAGCAATTGGTGACGAAGCAGGTCAAACAAACCAAGGTGCAGAATCAGTAGCAATTGGTTTCTTGGCTGGTGAAACGACCCAAGCGGCATCATCAATAGCAATTGGTTCCAAGGCAGGTAACACTGATCAACTTGGAGGCTCTGTTGCAATTGGCTTTCAAGCAGGATTTACTACACAAGCCGAAGAAGCAGTAGCAATCGGTTATCAAGCAGGTGAAACAAACCAGGCGGCATCATCGATAGCAATTGGTGACGAAGCAGGTCAAACAAATCAAGGCGGAAATACAATAGCAATTGGTGAAAGAGCCGGTCATGCAAATCAACACGCAAACACAATTGTGATTAACGCCCAAACAGAGACTGCATTAGACACAACTCAAACAGGTGAGTTTTTAGTTAAACCGGTTAGACAAGTATCAGGCGGTACATTACCAACAGGATTTAAAACAGTAGGATACAATCCAACAACAGGTGAATTTATATACCTAGCAGGAGTATAGGAGTTAAATAATTAATATGGCAAACAGGATACCTTTAATAGTAGACACAACAGACGGCAACAAGATAAAAGAATTACCGGTCAATGATAATCTTGATCTTACAAATTCTAATCTTGTCGGTGTTAATTCTGTTCAAACACAAACATTAAGTATTGCTGGAACACCATTTTCATTACAATACAGCGAACTACAAGGCACACCCACAATACCAGCAGATATTTCAGATTTAACAGACACACAAAGTTTATTAGGACAAGGTGGCGGTGGTGGAAATGTTACCATTCAAGGTGGTGGCGGATTAATTGTTACAGCAGATGATTCTGTGGCAAGAACTATATTGCCAGGCAACACATTAAAAATTCAAGGTGCAGGTGATGTTACCACAGCACTTACAGAAGTAAATGGCACAGACATATTAACTATCACACACACTGGTTCAGGTGGTGGTGATGGAATAGACACAAATACCACTTACACATTGACTGGTGCAGATGGTGATGATGCCAACAGTAAAAAATTAAGATTAAGAGATAGTTCAGATGCTATTCAAGATATCACATTGGTTGCAGGATCAAATGTAGGTATCACAAGAGATTCCAATTCATTAACATTCACAAGTACGGATACTGATACAACCTACGGTATAGCAAGTGCTCAAGACGGAGATGGTGATCAAGTTTTAAGATTACAAAGTTCATCAGGAGCAACAGATGATGTTAAAATAAAAGCAGGTACAAATGTATCTGTAACAAGAACAGATGAAAATTCAATCACTATTAATAACACACAAACATTGTCCAATGCATTTGGCACAGTAAGAGTAGGTATTACAGATGTGGTAGCAGATTCTAGCAATGACACATTAACTCTAGTACCTGGTACAGGCATTGTGATTACACCTAATGCTGGCAATGACACTATTCAAATTGATAGTTCTATCACAGAGCCAAATGTTTTTCAAACTATAGGTTCAGATTCAGGAAATAAAACAGCAGGCACTACAACTGATACTTTGAATGTTGTGGGTGGATCATCTATTTCTACAAGTATTGTGGGAAGTACATTAACAATCAACTACACAGGTAACGTAGGTGGTGAAGCCAACAACTTTGAAATTGTTGCTATAGGTACTCCAGGAGATAATGTTGAATTAATAGCAGACGATCCTAACGATGTGTTGTACATAGGCAGTGGATCAGGAATCACTGTAAGTGCTACCGGAACCGGTACAGGACCTGGTGGTGCAGTTGACCAAGTGTTAATAACAAACTCAGCACCTAACGTAGATCAAAATATTTTTTACAAAGTGGCAGATGATACTGATACAGAAATTACTGCTTCAAGCATCACAGACACATTGAGTATTATAGGTGGAGCAGACATTTCAACTTCTGTGGTTGCTGGCAAATTACAAATTGCATACACAGGAGCCAACAACAATTTCAATGTATCTGATAACTTTGCTTACAAAACTATTGCAATAACACCATCAGGTGGATCAACAACTGCAAATTCAAACGTAGACACATTAAACTTCCAATCAGGCAATGGAATTTCAATGACTGCTACAAATGATTTAATCACAATCACAAACACTGCACCAAATGTTGATCAAAACATATTTCAAAATGTATTAGCAGGTGGAGTAACAATCACAGCAGATACATCTACAGACACATTGGCATTCGTGGCAGGCACAGGTATTACTGTCACTGGAGATGCTACAGGTGATCAAGTAACAATCACAAACTCAGCACCCAATGTGGATCAAAATATTTTTGCTTCTATAGTATATGGTGCCACTTCTATAACTCCTGCTACTTCAAGTCAAGCATTGACATTGGTAAATGGTGGAGGAGTTGATTTTACTTTAAATAATACAGGTAAATCATTAACAATCGCCAACACATCTCCAAATGTGGATCAAAATATTTTCAACACTGTTAGAGTTTCAGGACAAACAGATGTAACCACTGCTTCAGTAAATGGTGTATTAACTTTTGTGGCAGGCACAAACACAACATTAACAACAGACAATACAGGCAAATCTGTAACAATAAATTCTTCAGGTTCAACACAAAATTTATTCTCAACTATAGATGCTGAAACAGGCAGTGCCACAGCATCAAGTGCCACTGATACATTTACAATCAATGGTGATCCTTTATCTGGAATACAAACTGCGATTGCTGGAAACGTATTAACAATTACAAATACAAATCCAGCCTCAAATCAAAATTTATTTGAAACTATTAATGCTGATTCAGGCACTCCATACCAGGCGGCTTCGGCAGTTGATGAATTAACTTTTCAAGGTGGTACAGATATATCAACCACTGTTGGTGCTAACGGATTAATCACTATCAGTTACACAGGTGGTGGTGGTGGAGGTAGTCAGAATTTGTGGTCAACCATTACAGGTGATTCTGGATTTACCACAGCAAACACAACCACAGACAATTTGACTATTGCTGGTGGTACAGGTATCACATCAGCAGTGACAGGTGACACATTAACAATAAGTTCAGATATAGGCACAAGAGGCACAGTGGCAGGCACAACAAGTTCTATTGCCAACAACGCATCTACTAATTTAGATATCACTGGACACAAAGGTTACTTCTTGTACAAGATTCAAACATCGGCGGCGGCATGGGTTAGAATTTATTCAAGTGCTTCTGTTAGAACATCAGATTCAGCAAGAAGTGAAACATCTGATCCTACACCAGGTTCAGGAGTGATAGCAGAAGCAATCACAACAGGTGCTCAAACAGTTTTGATTACACCGTTTGCAGGTGGCTTTAATGATGAAAATCCGGTGACAACTACTATTCCATGTGCTGTAACTAACAAAAGTGGATCCACGCAAACAATCACAGTAACATTGACAGTAGTACCAGTAGAGGTATAATATGTCAGACACTCTTAAAGAGTATATAGTAACACTTCATAACTTTGAAAATTTAGATTCTTTCTATAATGACATGGAAACTCCTGGTGGAGACCTTTATATTCCCAACAGATCAGTAGATGTCAAGCATAGAAGAAACATAAGCAGAAACACTCACTATATGCTTAATGATGCAGAAGCAGAAACTTTACGAAATGATTCAAGAGTTCTAGCAGTAGAACAACCACCTTCAGCATTAGGTATACAAAAAATTGCACATTGGGAACAAACTTCCAATTTTGAAAAAGATAATAGCATATTCGGAAATTTTAATAATACTGATAAAAATTGGGGATTATTAAGAGTAACAGAAGGATCTAATTTAGCCAATTGGGGAACTAACGGTTCATTTACACAAACCAATCAAACAGTAAAAACAACAAGCAGTGGCAAAAATGTTGATGTGGTGATGGTTGATTCACATATTAAAACTGATCACCCTGAATTTGCAGTTAATTCAGACGGATCAGGAGGATCAAGAGTGCAACAATTTAATTGGTTGAGTTTAAATTCTCAACTGGGAATCAATGCAGGATCAAGCAACTATGATTATTCTGATATAAGTAGCAACCATGGCACACACACAACAGGCACAGTGGCAGGCAATACTCAAGGTTGGGCAAGAGATGCCAACATTTATTATATGGAATTTAGTTACACAGGAACATTCACTCCAGGTAATTGGGAACTTTACCTTTATGATTACATTAGAGAGTGGCACAAAACAAAAGCAGTTAATCCTGTAACAGGTAGAAGAAATCCTACTGTGTGTAATAATAGTTGGGGGTACAGTTACGGTGATATTCCTCTTTCAGGTATTAACGGTCATACCTACAGAGGAACATTTACTGATATTTCAGGTCAACCAGATGCAACCAAAAAAACATCACTGGAAACATATGGTGTGCCGGTTCCTGCAAGTACATACCTATTTCGTATGCCGGCAGTATCGGCGGGAGTTGATGCTGATGTGGTAGACGCCATTGCAGACGGAGTAATAATGGTAGGCTCTGCTGGTAACAGTTATTGGCCTTGTGTAAAAAATGCCAATGCAAATTATAACAATAGTATAAGATTTGGTGTGAGTGATTATGTTCACTCACAAGGATCAAGTCCTGCAAGAGTAATGATATGTGTCGGCAATGCTGGCACAAAAACTCAACAATATAAAGATACAAGCAGTAATTATGGAGACAGAGTCGACATCTGGGCGCCTGGAGAAAACATTATTTCTGCAGTTTATAACGGTCCCGGAGATGAAACACCTACTCCTTACACTAATACATTGACCGATACAAGGGACAGTAATTATTATATCGCATCTATATCAGGAACAAGTATGAGTGGTCCACAAGTCGCAGGTGTATTGGCTAGTAGAGCAGAACAAGATCCTAACATGACTCATGCCGAAGCATTAGATTATTTGATTGATAATTCAACATCAGGAGACATAAGCAGTACTGGTAGTGATTATGGGGACAGTGAATGGTTAGGTGATGGATCAATTAATGATCAAAACAAATATTTGAGATACATTTATCATAGACCATTAAACGGAACAGCATTTCCACATCAAGATCATAAAAAAAGACCAGTATCAGGGTCGGTATATCCAAGAAATAAGGTTAGACATAAAGGATAAATATTGTTATGGCAATCAGCACAATCAACATAGGAACACTAGCAAACGACGGTACAGGTGATGATCTGAGAGAAGCCTTTGTTAAGGTTAATAACAACTTCACTGAACTAGACGCTCGTCAGGCAGAAAACACAACAGCATCTAATAAATTAGCAGATGATGGTACAACAAAAGGTGTGTTTGCCGCAAAAACTAATGATAATTTAAGTTTTAAAAATTTAAAAGCAGGACCTAATGTTTCATTAAGTGCTGATAACAATCAAATTACAATTACATCATCAGGTATTGTGAGCATATTGTTCACAACTGATGTAGGTTCTTTAACACCAATTGGTTCTCAAGGTCAAGTTACTGTGCTAGGTACAGGTGGAACAACCACTGCAGGTAGTGGATCAAACATTACAATAAATTCAGCACTAGCAAACGAAACTTCACCCACACTATCAGCAACTTTAAATGCTGGTGGAAACAATTTTACAAACGTTGGCACAATAACAGGAAACAATTTTAACGGTTTAGTTAAAGGTGTAGACATCGATGACTTAGACAGTCTTGTTGGATTTGATTTTGGCGGTGTACAAAATCCTGTAAACAACTTGTTACAATGGCTTGAATCTTTCAATCCAGTGAATATGGGCACGATAGCGTCGCCTACAGCAACTGGCATTGACTTTGGATCTATCTAAGCATTTTACAACTCGATAAATACATATATCATGCATGATTTATGGACAGTTCAAACCGGTTATAATTTAGGTACATATCAAGAAAGAGTACCAGCAACAATCACATTACCTATTTCAGGTGCTGATTCAATTGTAACAATAGCAGGCACAATACCTCCTGGATTAAGATTAGAAGGTCAAACTCTGATAGGAACACCATTTCAAGTCAGTAGATCAACACAATTTGAATTTTGTTTAAGAGCCAAACACGATACAAGAATTCAAGATAGAACTTTCACAGTTAATATTGAAGGTGCCGATGCACCAACATGGATTACACCAACAGGTACACTTCCAATTGGAGCAGACAGCCAACTGTTTATCTTGGACAGTTCATATGTAGACTTTCAACTAGAGGCTCAAGATGCTGATTTAAGTGCCAACACAGTTTTAGAATATTATATTCCAGAAGGTGGTGGAGAATTACCAC
>Ga0181402_1001013_pt1 | contig 10252 bp, 10 predicted proteins | sample 25SPOviralmetaG_FD_130131 | JGI IMG/M metagenome (GOLD analysis project Ga0181402, IMG submission 130131) | Marine viral communities from the oligotrophic San Pedro Time Series (SPOT) site, San Pedro Channel, CA, USA - 25 SPOT_SRF_2011-08-17 | ecosystem: Environmental > Aquatic > Marine > Strait...
CTTAACCAGCCGCCCCTGATCGATAGCAACGCCCGTCAGCGCATTGTCGTAGTCTTCCCTTGTTGCGTCAGGATCAGACAGCAGTTGAACAACACCAGACTGCCGAGAAGCAAGCGCAGCCTGATTGGCCGCATCAATCTTTCTGTCCAGAACGCCGCGCAGTTTAAACCGAGCATCAAGCTCCATCTGCCCAAAGCGCTCTTCAAACGCTCTGCGGGTAAATCTATTCGGGCCCAGAGCCTCTAGCACCTTGTCGCGGATGCCTTGGCTTTCCTCATTCCATAGAGGGTTTTCGCCATCTAATACATTGTAAGGCTGATCCGAGCGCGCAAAGTCTCTTGCCGCCACGTTCAAGCCTTCTGTCGCAGCAAGCAAGCCCTCGTTTAGCTTAGTCTCTTCTGCCACCTTGTAACGCATCTTAGCATAAGCACCGACCTGACCAAGCACCTCACCAAGCACTTCGCCCTTCTGTAACTCTGCCTGAGCCAAAACACTGCCGCGCATACGCGCACCAATGCTTCTGCCGGGGGCTTCGCTGGTTGCGGCAATCTCACTACGATAAACTGGTATTCTCATCCAAAGATCCCCTTCAACCCGCCAGCAGAATAAATATCCTGTGATGCTGTTCCCAAGCTATTAATCAAGCTACGCGTGCCTTGCGCTCTAAGGCCAGCAGCCTGCGCGCCGCCTTCCATCCGAGCAAGCTGCGCATTTAGCTCAGCTTCTTCCTGCGCATCGCTAATCTGCATATTCGTAATGCTGTTGTTAAACCGCGCAACTTTTTGCGTGTAGTCAAACTCTCTGGCATTATCGCGCAACACATCCATTGGCGTGCCGCTGCTTAGATCAAAGCCACCGTAGGAAAACCCAGAGCGCACACCGCCCTGCACCTCATCCTCAAACGCATCCCGCGCCCGATCTTGCTCAACTAAAAAGTTAGCGTTGATAATATCTCTCTGCCTGCCCAGCAGATCTATGTCACGCTCGATCAGGCTAGCATTAAAATCAGCAGCTTCTTGCGCCCTGCGGGCTGCAGCATTCGCAGAGTTGCGCTGCTGAACGCCACCTAAGATCGTCATGCCTAAAGATATGGCAGAGAATATACTCATCTATCTAGCCTCATATATCAAACGTATTCATACGTGGGAACAATGCAAGCACTGTTAATGGCAGCGCTTGATTTTGCCTTACATACAAACGATCATCATTGTCAAAGCCACCGGGAAACTCAATCTTCTTATCGCCGGTAAATAACGGCAAACCCTCGTCCATGTCATCTGCACTGCTGCGAAATGGTATCCGATCAGTTTCGTTAGAGCTATTGCCGATCTCAGCGCCGACAGTTTCAAAGAAACGCGCAGTCAATCCATGCACACGCTTTGGCTTGCCTTGGCTTGTACCGTCAGCAGATCCGCTTTCAATACGCATTGTTTGCATATTGCTGGTATAGCCAAAGCCAATAGCTGCAGTTGTAGAGCTATAGTTTAACGTAATGCTGCCGCCCGATACAGTTACATCAGGATGCGCAGCGCCGTTGGCAATTACCGTCAGCGTTTCGCCTTCCAGATGATACAATCCGCTCAGCGTAGTTGTTGCCGCGCCGCTATACGCTAAACCGCTATCAACAAAGAATGCGCCAGTCGTAACGCTGCCAAAGTCAAACGTCTTCATACGCTCAACATATCTTTTCGTAACGCTGTTAATCGTGCGCTTCACAACCATGTAAAGCTCATCCTCGCCAACCTCTGTCGGCAATGTCGTAATGCTTTCTACAACGGCCTGACCGCTGTCAAACACACCGCCCACCACATGCTTGTGCCATGCAACGATCTGCTCTTCCCTGCGATAGCTCAAGCCTAGAAGCGTGCCATCAGCGCGCAATGCCCACACAATGCTGTCGGGCTCTTGCTGATAAGCAAACTGCGTTAAGCCACCCTTGGTGATATGCTCAGCCAAGATCGTCATGTCAGGCGCAGCGTAGGCGTTTACATCTACATCGCCGGCATACTTGAACTCACGCACCTTCCGATCACCGCGCTGCAAGAACAGCGTAACATCCGCAACCTGCACCGGCTCTACATTGCCAGATCCATAGTTGCTGTATTTTCTGATCAGCGTAGTGGTAGGCGTGATCGGCCCGTCACTCGTTGATGATAGCACATATTCACCGCCAGACGTTCCAATCGTCATTACCCGCGTAGAAGACAAGTAACGAATGTCGTTTACCTGATTGCTGGCAATCGTATAGATCAGCGCGTCATCCGCTGCCGTACCCGTGTCAAAGTTCTGGTAATCCGCGTTTTTACTAAACCACAGCGTTTGCGGGCTTTCATTCGTATTGCCAAAAACAAGACGCTGCTCAAAGAACGTCACAACGCTTGGCCGGTTATTGGCACCAGATAAAGGCTGCGTAACTGGATTGATCTCTTGCACGCTCGACAGCGTAAGCTCTGCAGTGCCGCCAGATGTATAAGCCGTAAAGCCCGTGCTGTCTACGTCAACACCCGCCAATGTCTTTATCTTAAACGTGTTGGTTGTAGCGCCATCAACAATGTAGTGATTGCCATTAAGCTCTGTCATGCCCACTACGCTTTGGATGTATATCGTATCGCCATCAAAGAACGCGTGATCATTGCTTGTAATTACACAAGGGTTGGCCTGCGTAGCGCCGGTAATTACTTGCTCGGCACCGCCGCCGGGATCAAACGTAGTAAATGACGTTGTGTTTACATCATCGCCAGCTTCATCTTGCAGCGTAAATGTATTAGTCGTAACATTCGCAACACGGTAATTAGCTGCGTTAATCTCTGTCATGCCTTGAATACTAGACAGCGCAATCTCATCGCCATTGCTGTAGCCATGCGCTGTTACCGTCAGAACGCCGGGATTAGCCTTAGTAATTGCTGTAATCTTCTTAGCCGCCTCAAGTGGGCCCTGAAAGATTGGTGTGGAAAACTTCCATGCATTGTGATCTGTGCGCGTCAGCTTACGCACATCATAGCTTGGATGCACCAAATACATTGTATCCGCAGACTGCACAAAGCGTATGTTAAACAGATCTGCTTCTGCATACGGCGTGGCAATCTCAAAGATTTCTGTTGCTGTGCCGCCAGATGTGTACGCAGTAAATGACGTTGTATCTATGGCATTGCCGAACAAATCGGTCAGCGTAAATGTATTCGTTGTGGAGTTTGCAACGAGATAGTTACGTCCATTTAGCTCTGTCATACCAACTACGCCAGTAACAAACACCTCATCGCCATTGCTTAGCGTATGCCCAGCGCTGGTAATAACGCCGGGGTTGGCTTGCGTAACTGCTGTTATTGCCTTAGCTGACGCATCCAGAACCTGCGCGCTATTGCGATACACGCGCATAATCTGATTGCCAAACTCAAGAATATACGTGTCAGAAGACTTGAACTGAAATGGAAACAACCGCGTTTTTACGCTGCTGCTCTTTACCTCGCCCAGAAACTCTGTGCCCGGTCTGCGCGTAATACCGCCAGAGGGAATAACGATCATATTCGTCAGATCGGCCAAGCCCTCTTTGTATTTCTCAATGTTTATGCGGCCTTCAAACTTTGGGCTGATCTCGCCCGCCGTAAAAGAGCTAAACGCTGGAGCAGATCGCGCCATTAGAACCTCGCTTCAATAAAGTCGCTGGCCTCGATTTTTTGCGGCGCACCTTCCGTGCTATCCACAAACCGCGCTTCTTTTAACTTGCTGTCATACAAAGAAGCCATAAGCTGGATCATTGTAGTAGACCCAGAGATTGCATATGCGATTTCCTGCGCCAGCCGTGCGGCCAGCGTATCAGTTAATGTCGCGTCATACTCAGCAGCATCTGTAATTCTGCCAATGTATTTAATCTTAGCGGTGCCCTCATCTGTCAGAAGCTTTCTGCCCTCAATGACAAAGACAGGCCCGCCTGTCGCATTCTTCATGTTATCTTGCGGGTATCCCATAGTGCCGTTGTTAAACTCTAACACACGCAAGCAGAACGGGTCTGCAGGCAGTTGATATGAGTTTTCATAACCATACACCGGGCCAACAGTATCCTGCGCTAGCTCAGCCCTGCGGATCAAACAATTCCAAGGATGTGCCCGAAAGACTGCATCGCGGATGCTTGTGTATCGCTGATTAACAATGCGCGCCGCCTTACTGTCTTCAGTTAAGCTAATAATGTTAGACGCCCCGATTAGGTTCAGAGCATTGTTGGCAATATCAATCACGCTAGACATTAAGCATCTCCATGTAAAAAGAGGGGGCGGTTGCCCGCCCCGCTCTGTAGGTCTTAGTCAACCACGTACTTGATGGTCACCTCAATGGTTCCAGTACCAGCGGCACCGCCCATTGTGGCAGTCACAATCATACCATCTTCATTGGTGTCTGTTACAGTGCCAGAGCCCAAAGCCAGCGTTGCCAAGATGTCCACTTTCTGGGCACCAGTTGACGCGGCAGCAGCTTTGTAAGCAGCAGCGGCAGCAGAAACAGCAGTGCCAGCAGAATTGGTATGCGCCGCATAACCAACTGACAATGTTGTTGAGCCACCCAACGCATCATGCGCTAGTGAGCCTTCCAGCAAACGTGCGCCATCAGGCAGTACAAACATCTGGATGACATCGCCAGATGCCAAAGAAGATGCTTCGTACACACCATGTGCTACGCGGATACGCCCGCCCAGAACATTTGATGGGTTTTTGACAACAGGATCTGCAGTCGCGTTAGTCTGTTGTACAGAATAAACAGTAGCCATATCCTATTCTCCTTACGCTTCAGAACACAACACTTCGACTACTTTTGCTTCTTCCATGCGTGTAGCACCCACAGATTGGCAATAGTAGACTTGCGTTGCGTATGATTTATCAGCGCGCTCATCAATGCGTGCAGTTGGCTCTTTGCCGATTGCAAGCTTGATACCATCGCTAGCGAAAGCAATTACGCGGCGATAGCTGGATGAGTCAACACCCAAGCGGTTTGATGTGATGAATGTGAAGCCAACAAACTGGTTTAACTCGCCTTGAGCCAAAGCTTTAACAGTGTTGAAGTCACTTGATGTTACAGTGGTGTCACCCAACAGATCAGAGATCTGCTTAGGAGCTACAACAATGTAACGCGGGATTGATGGGTCAACATTACCGGCATCCAAGATTTCCTTGGCTTCCAGCAGCTTTGACAATGTCAAACCAGTGGCAGGAGAACCCACACCGATTTGGTTGTTGCTGTCAAAAGCAGTAGTTGTTGAACCGTCTTTACCAGTCTTTGCATTGCCAAGAGCAGCAGAGATGATCACATCATCCATTGCGCGGCCCATAGCTGCAGCAGCAGCACGGCTATATGTCGAAGTCGGATCTACCAACAAGCGAACTTTGTCCTGATCATCGATCAGATCCGCATATTCATAGTCAGACATCGTCACCATACGGCGACTGTGAGGTGTATCGATCAGCGGTGTATCCGCGTGCCGAGTAGTTCTCAGAACAGCAGCAGCGCTACCGACCTGATCAAAGAAGGCTTTTTCGCCATTCACAGTTTCCACATCAACTGCAGGACGCAGCAGTGAACCCATTTGCTGCGAGAGCATTTGGATGTTCGCGGAGAACTGATTGACAAAAGCCGTAGTGATTTGTGAAGACATTGTCTCACCTTTCTACAGTTTAGGTTACAGATTGCTGCGCGTGGTTATCCCTTGCGGGGCCAATGCTTACTGCTTGGGCAGTCACTCCACCTGACACACAGGCATGATGCGTGGGCCTTTCGGTTATCCACTATAGATACTCTCGGAGCGTCAGAACCTGTTGTACATAGCTCTCATGCTCTGGGTGCATCTTATCCCAGTATGGCCCGCCGCGTCCAGTCATCTCAGCAATTTGCCGTGATGCTTCGTCAGGGGTCATAATCATTTCTGTCGGCGCGCCTTCCAGACTGTCTTCACCAATCTGTTCAGCCAAACCGGCAAACATCTTAACGATTTGCGGATGATCTCCCAACATACGACCATCTGCCAATGTGATTTCATCAAAGATCTCAGTACCGCCAAGCAATGTATGGGCAGCCTTCTGAGCAAGCTCAACTTTCTGCTCAAATGCTCGGCCAAATTCTTGACGTAACTCTTGCTCACCTTGGTGCCTCAGATCTTCCGCAGCCTCATCAAAGCCAGACCTAGCACCCGTTAGCGTTTCCTCAAGATACGCCGCAATGCGCTGGGCCTGCGTATTGTTTAACCCCGCATCAAGCGCTGCAGCCTTTAGCCCGCTTAACTCATTCTCACTGAAGTCAGCGCTCTCAAAGTTTAGCTCATACGCATTTGCATCATCTGGTGCGCCAAGCCTTTGATATACAGCGCGCCACTCGTCAGGCGTAGCACTCTTGCCCGGCAACGGCACCTTATCCGCTCCGATCATACGCTGCGCATGTACATAGCTTTTTGCTAGTGAAGCAGGATCAGCAAAATTTCTTAATGACGGCTCAGACCGTAAATCCTCTGGTAAGCTTTCCAGAAAGTTAGCCGGTGCCGCCTCTGCGACTTCTTGAGATCCAGTGTCTTGGATTGCCTCTTCGCTCATTGTGGTTCCTTCTCGTCGGACAGCATCCGGGCGATTAGCAACACTGTTGCGCGCTGTCCTTCGTTAAATGCAGATTGATATGGATCGCCCGAAAACGTGGTTGTCTCAAAGCTAAAACGCTTCTTGAGATCACTCATTACTTGCTCACCGTCCTCTGTATTAAACGTGCGACGATACGCTAATTTCAATTCTTCTACTTTGTTCATTGGCTAATAGCCTTGACCAGCGGAGCGACCTGCTGCGCCTGCTGCGCTTGCATCATGTCCTGCTCTTGCTGCGCCATAACCTGCGCCTGCTCTGCCTGCTGCCGCCGTATCCGCGCAATCTCTTCATTGCTGCGAATAACCCGCGCTGGCATACCAGTAACCTCAACAAGATACTGCACCAGCTTATCAGGATCTAAGTAATCCTGCACAGGCGCAACCTCACCGATCTGTGTTAGCACCTCAAACCCGCGCAACATTCCCTGCAGATCTGTTAGCTTCTGAGCCTTCGCAAGCGGCGAGACATACTCAATATCAATGTCCTGACCTTGTAAAAGCTCCGGGGCAGGGGGGAGAAGACCTTCCCGGAGCAACAGCGCAAACGAGCGAGATATGAGAGGACGAAGGAGTTCCGCTTGCAGCCGCCCTAGAACGGGCCCAAGCAATCGCATCTTTTCCTCGTTGCGCTGTAACACTTCAGTCGCTGTCATCGATGGGCCTTCACCCAAAAGCAACTGATCAACATAAAACGCCTGCCTAATAGCATTGCGCCGCTGTTCTTCCATATTCAAGCCCAGCGGATTGTTTGCACCAATCTGCAATGGCTCCAACCGATCACGCGTGCCAGATCTGTAAAAGTTCAGCGAGCCCGGCGTTGTTCTTACCGGCAGCATAAACCCGTCATCTGGAACCATAAGGGGCGGGTCAATCTGCTTCTGCGCAGCCCTGATCGTCACCTCTGACATCTTGTTGACCATCTTAACATCTGGCAACGCAGTCATTGCTGGCGAGCGGCCATAGCTGCTTACGCTATCCTTATTAAAACGCGGCACCATAAACGGGAAGTCATCAAAGCCACCCTCGCTCAGTATCTGTTTGCTAGCGAGATGATAATAAACAGATGCAATAGGCTTGCTCTTCGCCATCTTTCCCTTGGCTTCTGCCCTCGGAAACACAGCGTGTATGATCTCATGCTCTTTGTACGGGTCATTCTTTTGATCAACCAGCACAGTGCGCGGTGAGTTCTCTTCGCCAAAACGCATAACAATTGCACGCGCCGTTAGCTTAAACTTACGATACACCGTATCAACGCGGCCCTCTGCATCTTCAGAGATCATTATCTCCGCTATATGCCGAGAACTAAACCGCAGCCCATCACCATCGCCCTCTACATAGAAGGCAGCAGTGCCAAAAACCACCAAGTCATAATAAAGCTCGTGGATCTCTTGCTGAAAGTTAGACCGATTAAACGCCTGATACATCTGATCAAGGCTGCTCTCTAACCACTCATTCGCCTCATCACTGCGCTGCAGTTCCTGATCGCGGAAACGCATAGAAAACCAAGGCGTGCTAGGACTGGTAAGCATACCATGAAGACTAGATGCCAATAATTCTACCGCATGAATAGCAGTACCATCATAAATCAACTCAGTGCGCTTATCACCTTGCGTACGCTTCTTCGTAATATCAGCTTTACGCGGCAGCATATAATCAGCTAGCTGCTGCCAATGATTTTCCCAGTTAGACCGCTGAGATTGCAACGTCTTATATCGACGCTCAAGCTGCGTCACTATCGGAGAAACTTGCGCCATTACACCATCCTAAAGCTATTCAGCATACTTTTCTTTTTCTTTACGCCCTCTATGGCCCCACCTTGGGTGCGACCCACCATGCGCTGCTGTAGGCGTTCCAACGGGTCAATCGTTGCCGCCTTTACTCCCTGCGCCGGTTGCGAAGAAATCTGCCCCATCATACCAGCAATATTCTGAGGCTGCTTTTTAATCATCATTTGATCAAACCCATTAAAGAACGACGAGGGCGCGTTGTATCAGGATCAGCAAGCAATCCCTGCGGCCCCGTTAATATCGTGCCCTTGCGACCCTTCTTGCCAGCAGTCATGGCACCAGCCTCTGTGCGGCCCTCTGGGGCTGCACCCTTTAACGGCTCATCAGCGCCGGGAACAGCAGCTTCTGACGCACCGTCAGCCGTATCCGCATCAGGATCCGCATCAGGATCCTCCGCAGGACGCGTACCCTTTGGCTTGTCCTCTGTGCCAAAACCAAATTGCTCCATACGCTCTTGCTGAACCTTAGCCATCTTTTGCGACTGCGCAGTGCGCGCATCATAGCCATAAGGCTTTTCCTTAGAAATCCCCAAGCCATACGCAACATCACCCTTGGCAATGTCAAACTGTTCGCCAATCGTTGTACGGCGCGCTTTAGGACGCACATTGGAAACACCCTGCCGATCCTCAGATGTACGATCCTCTAACTCAGTTGGCCCGCCAACGCCAAGCGCCGCCCTTAAATCATCAAAAAATCCCATAGCCTACCTCATGCTGCAAAAGGGTCATACTCCATGACCGCCTGTCTCTGCGGTGCCCTAGATCGATCCCGCGTTTCCCTAAGCCCCACAGCAAAATACCTAAAAGCATCCGCAGCGTGACTACTCCAATCATGTACCGGCGAAGCACGAAAACTCCGCGTCCTCTCGTTATACGCCCGGTGATACTGCCGCAACGCTTCCAAACCATCCTTGCACTTCTCACGGTCAAACCACAATCGAGGTATCAACATCTGCGCAGCGTGTATCCCGTCCTCAACAGGAAGCTTAGGAACAACGCGGAAATTCAAACCAAGATCCCAAGCAATCTCTCGCCTGCTCTTACCACTACCAAGCTCACGCACCTCTATGTCATGCGGCGCATTGTGATCCCCGTATAAATACTTCTTCTCCGAAAGAACCTTGCAATAATGAGGCAAACCCTCATTCCTATTCTCATAAAAGTCTATCACATGCACAGCACGGCCAACACTCTGCGTAAACCAAACCGCCGTACTATCACCAACACCCAAATCCCACCACGTATCAACACGCACAGAAGGATCATAAGGCACATTCGTTATACGACCAGACGCCGTTATCTCCTCCAAATCCTTGCCGTAAATAGCACCCGGAACATTCGCATTCCAACTGCACTCAAATTCCTGCGCATACTGATCTGCACTCATCATATTCTGAGCAGCAGACAATTCCTCATCATCCAGCAACCCAGTCTCTGAAGCCTTATATATCGCAGTCAACCAATCATCATTCGCAGCAGACTGCTCATAAAGCTCATAGAACGCGTTATGCCCTTTAGGCGTACCAACAAACACACCCCAGCCCTTACGGTCACTCAGCGCTGGCCGTATGACCTCTGGGAACACATTCTCTGGCATCTGTGCAACCTCGTCCATCACACAGCCATCCAAATAGATCCCACGCAAACTATCAGGGTTCTCAGCACCCAGCAAAGAAATCCTGCCGCCAGTAGGCAAATCACAACGCAACTCAGTCTCGTGAAACTTCACACCGGGTATCTTCCCAGCAAACTGCTTCAAATAATCCCAAGCTACATTCTTAGCCTGCCGATAAGTCGGTGCCATATACGCATACCGAGGCGAAGGCTTACCATTCATAATCGCATCCCTAAGAATGTGA
>Ga0181402_1001016_pt1 | contig 10241 bp, 13 predicted proteins | sample 25SPOviralmetaG_FD_130131 | JGI IMG/M metagenome (GOLD analysis project Ga0181402, IMG submission 130131) | Marine viral communities from the oligotrophic San Pedro Time Series (SPOT) site, San Pedro Channel, CA, USA - 25 SPOT_SRF_2011-08-17 | ecosystem: Environmental > Aquatic > Marine > Strait...
CCTGATCCATTGCTAGGATAAAACCAGTGGACCCTCTTGTTAGTCTCATCGTAGGAAGCAATACATCTTTGCTTTGCATTACCATCAATCTTATCAAAGAATGTTTGTATGGTAGAAATAGTAAGGTTCTGTTCTTGGCCTCTACCACTGACCTGATCGAAGGAGATAGTGTGGATACCATGCTTGGACCACCACATAGGAATGTCACTTACAGTTACAAACGTAGAAGCATTATTAATGCCTACATCAGTAATACGAGAGATAGAGTACTCAGTAGCTCTGAAGACACCATCAACACCGTTGATCTGCCACACACCGTTCTCAGCAAAGACCATCAGGTTAGCACCAAGTGCATGTAGTTTCTGGATGTTGTGAGCTTCAGGTATTACAATCACACCACCATCCGTATCTAGTAGATCACTAGAGTAATCTGAAGTTGGGTCATTCTGTTGGTGGCATCTATCAGCTTCAGAGATATTATCTAATTGTTTACTAAATAATATTTTACCACTGTTCTTAGTAGATGTCAAGCCAGCATAGAATATACGACCTGAGAAAGCCTCTACAGCTTGGAACCTTGTAGACTCAGCCTCTGTAGCCAGACCTTCTCTCTGCTTGTTAAAGAAGTCTAGTATAAAATGACCATTACCTGTAAGAGAGGAGCCACTATAAACCTTTTCCCACTCGGCTACACTAAAGTTACCACTAGCATCTTTACCTGCGTACCAAGGGTGAGTAAGTGGTGGGTAACCTCCATTAGCTGATATGTAAGCAGTAAGAGCAGCTCCCCCCTTTTCGCCTGTCCACCCTGAGTTAGCTGTATCATACTGACGGTTAATACCGGGACTTACAATTTCTTTAGTATACTGATTAGTAGCACCCTGCCATTCAAAGTCTCTTACACGAGGAGTAATTTGAGCAGTTACTACAGTATCTGTAGTAGGTTTATACTGTATGTAGAAGGGATTAATAGCTGACGATACTACTACAAGATCACCACTCAAAGAAGCTATTTGTACTTTAGCTGTACCTGCCCCAGTGCTGCCTGCATGTTCAAAGGCAGTTAGGTCTACAGAGAAAGACTTCTGGTTACCTGAGTAAGGTTCTGAAGATAGGTTGTAGAAGTATAGTGTACTATTATTTTGTACAACCATAAACTCAAGGCCAGCCTGACCACCTACATTTAACCAACGACCTGTAGTAAATTCAAAGTCTGGTGAAGTAACAGAAAAGGTAGACAACACATTGTTTTCTTCTACCTCTACAGCTAATCTACGTCTACGAGAACCGTCCCTGTCGAGAAGGCAGTTGAGTTCGTCAATAGATGCATCCTCAGGAAATGTTAGTTCACCAGCCTCAGTTATCAAGCCCTTGATGAACGTGTTCACTACCTTTTGACTTATTCTTTGCGGCATCTTTTCTCTTCCGTTCTTCTCTGGCTTCTGTGAAGTAGTTTCGACGGGCTGTCTTGGACATATTCTTTTTCTTTAGATAGTTCTCTATAGCTCTCTTAGCTGCGGGTATCCCTGAGTACTTACCTTTGAACTCTTCTGGTAGGAGACCTTTCTCAAACTTAATCTCAAAGAAAATAAAACCATCGTTGGCCTTTTCAATTATAATGTCTGTAGCAAGTTTGTCTGTCTTACAAACACACCGTTGGTTAACAGTGTCTTCTATAAACTCGACCATTAGTTTCTCCCGTAGTAAGGCCGTACATTAGCCCTCTTTGTTTTGTACATATCGTTCTGTACGAATGACTTTAACCTACGAGCAGACTGTTCTATCTTAGGGTCTGACCCAGACTTAAACAAAGAGAAGCAAGTTGATTTAGCTTCAGCCAGTAAGTATGGAAGCATAGTGTCATCCAAGTCAGGCTGGAAGTCATCGTCAATAGTAAAGATTGGGTAGACATAACCAAAGGCTCTGGTCTTACTATTCTGTAGTACAGAGTCAACAGAAGCCTTGTAGGAATCCATAACGATGTGGTCATCATCAAAGCTAGTGTAGTATGATGGGTGACGATCATTGCCGATAAACAACTGTGTACCACCTAAAACATCAGTGACAGTTATTGTTGTAGAGGAATCTTGGTTCATACGATCAATGAAGTTCATAGGCTCTACAAACATTATCTCTTGGTAGGTTGTACCTGAGTCAGCTATATTGTAGTCTACTCGACTAAGTTGACGAGTGTTAGATGGGTATGTGAAGTGAGTAGGCTTAGTATTATCTGACAATGAAGTAAGTTTAATAAGTTGTCTGTGCTCGGGTATGTCCCTTGCTGCAACAATATTAAAGAATGTATCTTCGATAACAGAAGCAACCTGTTCAGCTTCTACTGTATCACTGATTGAGTTCACAGCCTCTGAGTCCATGTCACTCAGAATAGACTGAACCATTTGAAGGAGTGTGTTTCTCATTATGTTCGATCCAATACTACTACAAAACGAAGGGTTGCCGAGTTGGTGGAAGCACCGTCTGAGGCTATAGTAATAAAGCTATTTGCTGTCACCGTGTTATTAGATGAAGGAGACAGAGTATCTACATCACCTGCTGCTGATCCTGAATTGGCTACAGTTATTGTTCCCATAGATGCAGCAGCTGAATTTTTTACTGTTAGTGTAGCATCAGCACTGCTTATAGCAGCTTCAAGAACTGTAACTACTTTACTTATAGTACCAGCAAAAGGAATAGGTACATAAACTGTACTGGAAGCAGAAATATTGTCGATGTAACCTGTTAAGGTTTCTCCTACAAGAGTTTCTTTAGCAGTCCAAGCCCCTGACCCTGACCCATTAGCAACATACACAGCCCCTGAGGATGCTGCTGCTACGCCCTTAGGTTCATGCAAGTAAGGGTCTGTTAGTGTACTATGGTTTACGTTTGCCATTGCAATCTCCTAAGGTGAAAGGAAGGGGACCGAAGCCCCCAACCAATTAGTTTATACTTCGATATACTCAATGACGAGTTTACCTGCACCAGCTGTAAATGCTGCTGTTCCGTACAACAAGCCAACATAGGCATCTGCTGCACCAACAGTGGCTTGAGTCGAAACCAAAGCACCATTACAGTCAACAGCAGTATTAACTGCTAAAGCTGCCTTGGCGATTGTGGCATCGATGCCGTCTGCATCAATAGCTGCGTTGGCAAGTGTAAACAAACCAATGCTCAAAGTACCCGAACCACCTGAAGTCCATGCAGTAGTAACAACCAAAGTTGCTTTCGTGATGTATGCTCCAGCTGGAATGAATGCATCGTTTGGTGTCGGTGCTACTTGAGCAGTACCAATCAAAGTTGCATCTGGGATGTCAATGACGAGGCTCTTAGTCCCAATAAGAGCACCACCATTATCTTTTACAGCCCCTTGATCCCCATCAGTGAGGACGAAAAGGCCATCTGCGTTAGTGTAAGACATCTAGTCTCTCCTTATACTGTAGGTGTCGTGATAACACGAACCATGTTTTCAGGACGGTACAACTTAACACCATAACGAGAAGTGGTTACGAACTCGTGACGTTGGAAGTCTTTGTTATACTCATAGTCCACCTCAGGCATCTGACGCCATGCACCCACGAATGGATTCACAGTAGCATTAGCTGAGAAGAACAAGTTAACTTTACCATTTGTTGTGCTAAAGTCGTTTGTAGTTGAGTTGTCCCGTTCTTTCAGAGCACTGTCTGAAGCATCAGCCAAGTAGTTAGATGTATACACATCAAAACCATAGACGTTAGCTACAAAACGCATACCAGTTGCAATACCTGAACTTACAATACCCTCAAACTTAGGGTTGTTAGTAACAGCTGATAGCTGAGACAAGGTATTAATTGTAAACTCAACTGATGGGTCTACGATAGCAACCATTGCTTGATCAGGTACATTTGCCATCTTCAGCTTCATACGAGCATAAGCAAAGTCTTCGACTTCGATTTTACCTGCATTGCCGCCTGAGAAACGGTGGATTCCTCCATCAACCAAAGACTGATCGTTAGCAGATAGACCTGCTTCAGGTGCAGCCAGAGTGGTTGTTTCGAAGTGAGCCATGATAGCACGATCTTGTTCAGGAACAAAACGGCTCATTAGTTCACTTGCGTAGTAGGTATCCTGTTCAGCCTTCTTAGTCATGTAAGTAGCTGAGGACAGATACTTATCAACTGTGAAGGTGAACTCACCTGTGTCAAGTGGACGATATTCAACTGACGCATCTTCTACGTAGTTGTCTACCTGTGCTTGACCGATTGATGGAATGTGGAAAGTGTTCCCATCTGGGAAACCTTCAAGCATACGGACGTACCGTTGTGCCATCATTTCATCACGTAAAATCTCCTTGAGTTCCGTAGACCAAACCTCGGTACGGGTAAGGAGAGCAGAATTGGCTGTATTCATACCAGACATTTTCTATTCCTTTTAGTTACATTCCAAACTTACTGCCCAAACGACTTTTATCTTCCATGAGTTGCCGTTGTATTTTGGGTGTATAGTAGAGGTTACGATTTTCCCGACGAAGGTTTTGGTAATAGGACCAATCACGTTCTGTCGAGGCTTGCATGTTGACACCATCTGTGCGAACTGAACCTTGAACCATAGGTTTAAAGTCCTTCTTTTGTTCACCGAGGAGACTAAAGAAAGCCGTCGGTGATTCAGCAGCAATCTCCTGCATACGTTGGAGACTAATACCTAATTCCTTTGACTTCTCTTGGAGAATAGCATTGGCTTCAGTGCCGTAACTTTTCTCCATCTCTCCGTTAACTAGATCAAGATTTTGTTTTACAACAGACTCTTTATCTCGTTCAGAAAGTGTACGTTCAACAAGGCTCTTCAGGTCTTCCTCACTCAGGTTAGGGTTGGTGTTCCCGTCTGAAGTGCCACCAGTATTATTATTGGGCATTGCAGTATTCGCAGTGGTGGGTTCTGCGGCCTTATTCTGCAACTGGTCCAGAAGGTTCTTGGCATAGTCCTGTTTACTCAAGTCTTCCCTCATCTCTGAGAGTTGTGATTCAAGTTGTTGTATGTAGGTATCAGCTTCTAGTTTCCCTTTAGCCAGTACCTCAGGATTGTTCCAATTATCTCCCTTGGCCTCGACGAGCTTGGCTACAAAAGAATCCTGTGGTGGGGTACTCTCAGTAGTTTGTTGCTCTGGCTGAGTAGTCTGTGTGGTTTCAGCACCCTCAGTAAACACATCCATATGTTTTATTCCTTGTTTAAAGTTATAAGTTTCAGCATATCATCTAGTACTTGGTTGTACTCGTTGACTGCTATCTGACGGAGTTCCCAACCGGGAACCTCGTAATCACGAACAGCTTCTTTCTTTTTGAAGTTATGTTCGAGAATCTCTTTGAGAGAATCGAAGGCGTTTCGGTATCCTAGTACTTCACCCTTACGTTTCTCTTTGTCATCTCCGTTAAGACCCTTTAACCAAATAGTTTGCATTACTACTATTTCTTTTTAGGACGAAGTTTAGGTCTCATAGACGTTTTAGGTGCATTCTTAGAGGGTCTTGCTTTGGGCTTTAATGATGTTTTTGGAGCACTTACGGTAGGCTTTGATCTTTCTTCTTTTAGTTTTGTATTCAACTTAGAACCAGCAACTGTTCCTACCCCACCTGCTGCAACTGTACCTGCTCCAACACCTTTTCTAAGGGTAGAACGAGAGTTACGATTTTTTGCTTGAACAGGTTTTATTTTCTTCTGCCCTGCATTAGGCTTTGTAACCATATCCTTCGCATGTTTTTTGCCTTCAGCAATAGCATTCTTTGTATACTTTTTTGCTGCGGCTCTTAGACCCTTTTTTGCAATAAACTTTGCAACCGCAGCTGCTCCTGCTGCTATTAATGGTGCTGGCATTTTAAGTCTCCATATCTTGTAATATTATTTCTTTTTCTTCTTCTTAGCAAAGTCTCTAGGGGAAGCAGCCATCTCAGCTCGTGGGCTTATATCTACGATGATACGAGCCTGAGGTCTAGGAGACTTTTTTGGAGCTGCTGTAGGACGAGCCTTAGGTCTAGGAGACTTTTTGGGTGCTGCTGTTTTCTTCTTCTTCATCTTCATTTTAAATTCCCATCTCTTGTGCAACCATAAGCTGCTCTTGGTTGATAGCTTCAGCTTCTTGCATCTGCTGTTGTGTCTCCAGTTGTTCACTGACTGCAATGTTCTCACTAAAGATTTCTGGCTCACCTAGTTCATCAGCTAAGATACGAGCAAACTCTTTACCTGACATGTGGGCAGCTACAGAAGGATCAGACAGTTTGATCTGGTACAGCTGTGTTAGGTTCTGAATACGACGAGCACGTTCAGCAAAGTGACGAGCACCTACAGGGACGATCTTACCGTCTGCTGTGATGTCATCCTTCGTGATCGTCTGGAAGAGAACAGCACCTGTAGCATCATCCATAACTCGGATCGTGTCTGACATGTTCATGTATCTACGGCTAACCTCAAGCATTGCATTCAAGATAGGCTCAAGGAATACACGTTCAAAGTGGGCAGTCTTGTGTTCGAAGATACGAGAGGCTGAGTTCTGTAGGGACTGTACCTCAAAGGCTGTCTTCTCGCCGGGAGTACGTATACCCATAGCTTGACGAGGAGCACCAGCCATCTCTTCCATCTTGTCTTCTAGTACCCTGATCTGTAGGTCTGCCTGTAGTGCAGTTGCATCAGGAGCCATGTAGCCTACATCACCCTCTTCACCCATGTAGATACGAGAGCCTGGTTCAAAGTCGAAGTCCTCTACGTCACCACGTATCTTGAGGATTGGGTAAGCAATCTGGTCAAAGACATCAGCCTTCAAGTTCTCTAGGTGGTCAATGCGGTACTGCATACCGACCAAGTTATCTAGTGGACCCATTGCATAGAGGTTGTCAGGGCGAGGTCTCCAGCCAGCATGGAAGATAGGAGCACTACCTAACCAGCTAGGGTTCTCTTCGTTAGCTAGAACGTAGGCACGGTCAGCTATAGTAATGATACGGTTCTTGTACAACACACCATTCTCAGTGTCGTAGTAGTCTCCGTAGAACGTCAGAATCTCTACATAGTCTGACTCGTAGTACTGTTGGATAGATGTAAAGCCATCAGCAATGTATCCATCAGCTTTATTATAGGTAGCATCAGAACCTGTTACAGCAGCCCTAGCACCCATCATCTTATCAAAGACAGCTTCCATATACTTCTTGGATGGGTCACTGTCGATCATACCCCTGATCTCACCAAGTGTCTTGATTGACTTGATAATCTTAGGGGAAGAAGCAAAGTCAGGTGCAGCAGGGTTAAAGCAAATGTCGTATGGTGAGATACGAACCATCTTTGGACCTACGTAGTTTACAACTAGATCACCAGCTTCTTTTACTTGGTAGTTGTCTTCCCAGTCTACAGTAGCAAAGCAGTTACCGTACTGGATATAATCATACAGAATATCTGAGGCAATATTAGTGAAGTCAGACTGACGTATCTTGTTGTCCATGTAGGATTGGATTACATCACGTTTAGCTTTGACGTTACTCTCACGAGAAGATGCCTCGAACCTCATCCACTTCTGCTGTGGGAACAGAGTAGCAAAGTAGTTGGCATGAAGGTTGTCCATGATCTGTGTCAGCTTAGGCGTGGTGGTACTGTTAGACCAAGGCAACATAGCATTCTTTGTTGTCTTAGTGTCAGTAGCATACAGATAGTTCCGTAGCTCTTTCCACTCTTCTATCTTCTGCTCACGAAGGTTAGACCACTCACGCCAACGGTTAGATACTTCCACAGCCATAGAGTCTGGACCTAGCAAGTACTCTAGTTCTATTGTCTCACCTGCCATTAAGAGGCTCCTCTAAATCTATTATTAGCCCAGACGATATTATTACTTTTATCTCTACGGATACTTCTAAAAGGCTTGACAGCTATATCTACTGCTGAAGCAAGGGCATCCTTAATATCGTCGTGTGGTGGGTTTCTCGATTGTAGTTCTTCTTCTAATGTCTGTGTGTTACCACCACGATAGTGCCAAATCTGCATGTTATCGTAACGAGGCTCAAGGGTAGCAGCTATACGTTCTTCTTTGTTACCCTGATGTTTGTTAGGTCTAAACTCATCAATGCTGATAGCTAACCCGTGTTGCTTAACAAGTTCTTTCAGCTGCTTAACGATTGCCTGTTGAGCTACTGTAACCTCTGCCCTCATCTTACGGAAAGACCACTTAGTGGATAGCTGTAGAATGTGTTCGAAGTATTCTGTGATACGGTCTGTACGGAAACGATCAATGTCTAGTACAAATATGTTATTGTCTGAGTCAACACCTACAACCACAATAGCTGTGTAGTCAGCCTTCTTAGATAAACTAAATGCAAAGTCAACAGCAGCAAATACATTTAACTTAGCATCTTTGTAGAACCAGAACCCATTATCTTGTTTAAGATGTTTACGTTCGTAGTACTGAAATCTATTACTCTCAATTGGTACGTTGTCAGGATCAGTAGGATCGTTGTAGTACTGTGCTCGGAACTGAGACTTATCTAGGTACTGTCCTCGTTTCTTAGCTAGAATCTGACGATTGAAACCAAAGTACTTACCGTCTTTACGTTGTTGTTGAGGCCACAAGAACTCTCCTACACCATCTCCTCGGTCCTCTACAGCCCTCTCCATGACCTCGTAGATTTGTTCTTCAGCTATCTTATTACCGTCTTCATCATACTGATCTTCAGTCATCTGCATCAGATCGTTGTACAAATCAGATGGATGGTAACGAGTACCTACAATCCATTCCTTTGCATTAGCCCCTTCGATAGAGGACAACAAGGAATACTGGCTTTTAACTTTGTTACGTCCCTCACCTGTGTAGGCATTCTCGTAGACAACAACGTCATCTAAAACTGCAATGTCACAGTGCATCCCTGTGAGAGAAGTAGTAAGACCACCAGTAAAGATAGAAGGATCACGAACATTCTCTTTCTTACGTAGAGGGTGATCCAACATAATCTCTGATGTTGTCCACCTTACTCGTTTACCTTCATCCCTGTTAACATGCTCAGGCCAGTAACGGCTATAGGTATCTGAGGTCAGGATACCCTTGATAAACCCTAGTTGTTTCTCAGCTAAGTTTGCTGTGGCTGAGATGTAGAGGATACGAAGGGTAGGGTCTTTAGTTAGCTCCCAAGCAACCCTAAAAGCAACCAACCTAGACTTACCGTGGTCACGGGGGAAGAGCAGTAATTGGTGAGACTTAGAACCTCCCCTAGTCCACCAACTACACACGTCCTCGTGACACTGACCTAACACTTGCTCTGGTGAGACAAGTTTAATAAACGTAGTCAGATCATTCTCAGCTGCAAGCCTAATTTGATCTAGGGTTACACTCATCTATGACTGATACCCCAATTCTTAACAGCTGATCTTATCCTGCCTTTAAGTTTAGATTGTTTTGGAGAAGCATTTAAGTTGTTTTTTAAAAACTTAGGTACACTGAAACCCGGACATGCTTTAGCAGATACTTCATTGTGTCCACGTATTTTAGCACCTGAGTGATCGTTTGTCAAGCTGTCTAGCAGTTTACACAATGCTTTTCTTTGGTTGTCTGTAAAGTTCTCATCAAACTCATCAGAAGCATCAGAGCCAAAACCACCTACAAGACAAATACCTACAGAGTTTCTGTTGTGGTTCTTAGCATGAGCACCTGCAATATTTACAGGTCTACCTGCACAGACATCCCCACTACGGTCAATTACAAAATGATAGCCAATGTCTGACCATCCTCTTTCTTCCGTGTGCCACCTACGTATCTCAGCAGTCTTCTGGTCACAAGTAGAACCATCCATCCAATTAGCTTTGGTTGCACTACAGTGTATGAAGATTTCGTTAATTGATCTCATGACTACACCTACTATTGTACAAAGACATCTTTAGAACCAAAGTTACGGTTATCAGAGATACGAATAACAACAGAACCTGAGGAGTAATCAGATACAGTTGCACGGTAGTAAACCTCCTCTGCATCATGACCCACACCTTCATAGTTAGATGTAAAAGTGTCTACATCAAACCAAGTGCTATTATCCCAGCTACGTTGAATAGTAACTGTAGCAGCCCATGTACCAGAAAGAGAGAGGTTAAAGTGTCCAACTATCTGCAAAGATGCAGTGCTTGTATTGGAGCCTAGTGTTTCAGTTACAGCAACCATTAGTTTTTCCTTTACGAATTATTATTAGAACGAGCAATTTCGATGAAGTCATTAGAACCACCATCGTCAATGCAAAGAAGAACAATGCAATCACG
>Ga0181402_1001019_pt1 | contig 10232 bp, 17 predicted proteins | sample 25SPOviralmetaG_FD_130131 | JGI IMG/M metagenome (GOLD analysis project Ga0181402, IMG submission 130131) | Marine viral communities from the oligotrophic San Pedro Time Series (SPOT) site, San Pedro Channel, CA, USA - 25 SPOT_SRF_2011-08-17 | ecosystem: Environmental > Aquatic > Marine > Strait...
CCATTGAAACTTCCCATTTGGAATCTGTTAGCAAAAGAAGTTACATCTCTGTAAATCTCATCATCAACTTCGTTACCAAGAAGAGTAGAGATATTGATTGAAACTGAGTTTCCTCCACTAAAACTCGAAGAGGAAGAAGAAACAAACACAGAAGGATAGTGATGTTTTACATATTGTTTGATGACACTAGCCGTTGCAACCTGGTTCATATTGATTTGAGGTTTGTCAAACAATTCACCGTTCCAATCTTCAGTCAGAAGATATTTGTTGGGAAGGGAATAAATAACATTGTCAATTTGGAATTTGAATTTTTTAGACATAATAGAAAGGGTTTAATTAAGGATTTCGTTGTCTCTCACAACACTTATATAATACAAAAAAATATTATCAATGTCAAGTGTTTTTTTAATTTTTTTTAAACTCCTTGTTCCATTCGGAGTTCTAATTCATCGTGGTCTTCTTCTGAGTAATAAGAAACTAACTTAACTCCAATTTCTGACATTACACGATGACTTCTATCACGGAGAACTTTTTTACGAGCTTCTTCTTCACTCCAAGCTTTTACTTGAAATTGAATCAAATCTTTGTCACCGTAACTGTAATCCCACCCAAGAAAATCTACTAAATATGTATTCATAATATTACCTCTTTTTAATTAGTTTCAAAATGGTCTTCGTGAGTCATTCTATTATCAAAAGAATACACTCTATTTTGTATGTCACGAACTTCTTCTAACATACTTGATTCGTTCTCACCAACATAATCTTCAATATGAAGTAAGGTGGTAATTACAGTTCCGATTAATTCATCATATGATTTATTCATAATAGTAAGGGATTTATTTTTTGTTTAATGTTTGGTTTAATCTTTCAAACTCAACTTGAGTTCTTCTTCTGTAAATTTCTTTCATTTGTTGTTGGTTTCTCCAACTTCTATCTTCCTGAGCCAATTCAGCTCTCATTTCTCTTTCTTTCCAAAGTCTATCTTGATATCTCATAATTTAAGGGGTTTAATTATCATTAACTCAACACCTATATAATAGTGAATTATTTTATTAATGTCAAGTGTTTTTTTAATTTAAATTCTTTCTTTTCAAATCTCTTATTACATTAGAAAATGATTGTTTACATCTCATAGGAGTTAAATCTAATTCTGAAGCTATATCATCCCAAGTATAAGGAATATCATATTCACCAAGACCAAATCTCATTTTAACAATTTCAATGGGTTTGTTATTATACTTACTTGATGATAATAACTCATTAACTTCTATCTCTAAATCGGATTGGAAAAAGGGGTCAATTTCGTAATAGGTTTCGTTTTCAGTAATCATATTAGTAAGGGTTTGTTTATCATTAACTCAACACTTATATAATAGTGAATTATTTAATCAATGTCAAGTTTTTTTTTTAAAAAATCTACTAATATTGAAATATCCGAACTATTTGGATGTTGTGAACCATAACCTGTATCATATGACCTTATAAATTTTGGCCAACTAAAATTATTTTCATCAAAGTAAAATAAGTGCTCTTTATTTCTATTTACAAAGTTTTGATAGTTTTTTGACTTATCATCATCAAATAAAAATAATAAATTGTCGATTATTATTAATTTATGTTTATTTGATTTACATATAAACTTTATAATATTAAGTTTGTTATTAACTGTTTTTATATGTTCTTCGGTATCATAAAAATATTTTAAATATATCTCATAGTATTTACCTATATCTTTATAATCCTCATCACTAATGTAATCATTAGACATTATGTCTGTACTTCTATCATACCACTTTGGTTTAATATCAATATACTTTTTATTATAATCATAATATCTTCTTATTCTATGTGGAGAAGTTAATCCAAGTATTATAATATTATTGGTATCTTTTTTATTTTCAATAAGATAATTTATCACATCATCTAATATTGAATCGTTTGAGTTACCGTTCTTTGTAAATGAAATGACTTCCTTATTAAATTTTTTAAATAGTTGTTTTGATAACTTAAAATCACGATAGTTTTTTATCTTACCACTACTAACATAATCATAATATAATTTATGGATATCTACATCAGATATGTTATTTGCATCTGATATAAACTCTTTGATATAAGTTGGAATAATTTCTCTTTTTATACTTTCCAATTCAAATGGTTCATGGAAAAAACTACAACCTGATAATATTATTTTATTACATTTCAATAGGAAGTAATGATGAGTTATTTAGAAAGGCAAATCGTCATCAAAATCGAAATCATCATATCTACCATTATCACTATGATAGAACTCATCGACTGCATCTTGAAATCCATCTTTATATTTGAATTCCAATAACCAAAAAAGAAAATAAACTTCTTCATCACTGAGCTTCTTAAGTAACGTTTTATTGACCTTTATGGTTTCAGGATTGTTAGTTTCCTCCATATCATCAATAAGATACTGTCTTATCTCTTTTGCATCTTCAACTGTTGGTAAAAATTCTTTTGTCATAACGATAAATTTTGGTTATACTATATTATATCATTTTATTTTATCAAAGTCCAAAAAATCTTCAAAAATTTTAAATTTTTAAGTATATTTATATATATTAGTATGGGTAACAATCACTTATATATCAACGGATGTAGTTTTACAAAAGGTCATAACTTACCAGAGGAACAAAGCTGGCCTTTTTTATTACAAAAAGAACTAAGTTTAAGTCAAAAATACGAAAATAAGTCTTGGAATGCTAATTCATTGGGAACTATTGTCAAAAAATCAATGTTTGATTTACGAAATTGTCCAAAAAATACTTTAGCAGTGATAGGATTGACTTGGCCAACTAGATACTCTTTATTAATTGACAATTTTTTTCTTAACGGTGGCCCTGCTTTATATATAGATAAAGCAAATCCACAGTTAAATAGAATTGTACCTCTGTATGATGTTATAAATAAACAAGAATACTTAAAATTAATTGATAATAATAAAGATAAATTACAAGTTATAAAAAAATATAGTGATTTTTTGAATAGTTTATGTAAATATGATGACAATTTTATAGAAAATCAATATTTTGAAAATTTTATTAAACTAAAAAGTTTCGAAAGTTATTTGAAATCACAAAATATTGATTATATTTTTATTGAATTTCAAAATTCTCTGAAATTAGAAGATAAATTAACAGAAATAGATAAATTTTTCGAGTTTGATAGTAAAAAAATTATGACTATATATTTTGATAAGAAAGAAATGATAGAAGCACATCCATCTCAACAACAATGTATTGTTATTAAAGACCAAATCATAAAAAAAATTGAAAAATTATACCCAAAATATATAAAATCAAAACAACTCAATCTATTTTAGCAAATGAAACCAATTTTTTACACAATAGGTGACTCTTTTACACGAGGTTGCCGAACTGATAATCCAGAACAAGACAAAAACGATAAATTTAGAAATTATAAAGGTACTCTTGGTTCATATGGTGACTGGGTTTTCCAAAATTACAACAGAAGATTTGAAAGACATATAAATTTATCAGTAGGTGACCATGATAATGAAGATATTGTACGAATATGTCATATTTTAAGAGAAAATGTTATATCAAAAGATTTTATTTTGATTGGACTTACTAATCCAAGTAGAGGATTACCTAATGATACTCCAACTAAGCAGATAGTTTCTGATTTTATCAATCAAATACAAGAAATTCAATATTTTTTAGATGGTTATAACTATTTAATTACATTTGCGTTCTCTTCTTTAGTCCCATATTGGACATCTTCAAGAATTTTAAAAAGAAAAATAAAAGATACATCAAAAATTATCGAATGGGCCAAACCAAATAACACTTTACACGATATTTGTAGTGGAACTTGGTTACAAGAGGGTAATGTTAACCCATTAATGAGTGAGGTAACCGACAATTCAGGTAATGTTTCAGTAAATCATGGTCTTGGGTTTTCTGATGCAAATAGATTTAATCCATATCACCATTTAGGTAGAAATTTTTGTAATGATTTCCATCCATCTACCGATGGACATGAGTTAATTGCTAATACTTTGATTCCATATATTGATGAATCGTTGGATAGTTGAAAATTTACTGACATTTTTAGTTATTTTGTTCATTTTCTTTTTAGAATCGACCAAATCTATAAAAAAACCAAAAAAATACAAAACATTATGGTAAATTATAAAGAATTTATAAATGATATACCCAATTTTCCTAAAGAAGGAATAATTTACAGAGATATACAACCATTATTGTCGAATTCTGAAACATTTACACAGATAATCGATGATTTTGGAAGAATTATCACAGATTTACCAGATTATTGGGTTGGAATTGAGTCAAGAGGTTTCATTTTCGCTGCTGCATTGTCTTATGCATTCGGTGGTGGATTAAGATTGGTAAGAAAAAAAGGTAAATTACCAAATGATAAGACATTTTTTGTTGAATATGGATTGGAATACGGAAATGATGCTTTAGAATTTGCAGATTTCCCATCAGATGTCGGTTCTTGTATCATAGTTGATGATGTTTACGCAACAGGTGGTACTATAGATGCTGCTGCACGGTTGGTTGGTAAACATGGATTGTCTATTATTGATAAATTATGTGTTGTAGACATTGGTATTAAACCGCATCACGATGTAAAAACATTAATTCAATACTAATGAATTTATTAGATGTTAAAATAGGAACGGTATATCAAGTTGATAAAACTTGTGAAGTCGAAAAGTTTACAGAAATAGGTTTATATCCTAAAGTAAAAATAAAAGTAGTACAGAAAAATAAATTTGGCCTTATTATTGAAGTAGGTAATATGGAATCAAGATATGGTATTAAAGAAGAAAGAGCAAAATGTATTATAGTAAAAGAAATAGTAGATAAAACATTTCCATTTATATGGGATCACTTACATGAGGACATGAGATGAGTAAAAAGTATAACATATTCGGTGGTATAAATTTTAGTTTTATAACTGACTTTAAATGGCCAAGAATTGAGTTAGGATATCTTTTTAGAAATATGATAAAATGGAATTGGGCTGCTTGGTTTTGGTTTATTGTATTAACCGGATTAGTAGTAATGGGAGTAGCAGCCGTATTAATTCAAATGTTTGGAAATCCTTCTCCTACTTTACCAGCTACAGGTGGATGGGATGGATAGTAAACTAAATAAACTTATGATAGTTGCTCATCCTGATGATGAAACATTATTCGGTGGTGGAGAACTATTTAATCACCAAGGGGAATATAAAGTGGTTTGTTTGGATTATGGAAATAACATGACAAGACATAAAGAATTTTTATGTGCTTTAGAAAAACTCGGAGTTAAAAAATGGGAACATTGGGATGGTACTGAATTTAAAACTTCAACTTCATATGATGAATCAAAATTAGTTCCAAAGATACAAAGATTATTAGATGAAAGAGATTGGGAAAAAGTTGTCACTCATAATCAAGGTGGTGAATATGGTCACTACCGACATTTAGAACTTCATAACGTGATGGCTAAAATATGTCCAAGTAAATTGTGGGTATTTGATTTATGTGATAAAAATAAATTAGATACTATGACATTATCTCATAAATCAAATATACTTAGTGAATGTTACCCATCCCAAAAACAAGTTCTTCGTTGGTTCAAATGGGATTGTGAGAGGATAAAAAAATATGAAGTATAATAAATTAATAGTTGGTGGTTGTAGTTTTGTTTATGATTGTCATGATACGGAAGATATAGAACGTAAATCTCAACCATATTTTATAAATAAATTATTAGAAGAATATCCAAATAAGAATAAATGGGAAATTGATGAAATTATTTCTAAAAAATTTCCAAGCTATAATAGTAATTTTCACCAAAGAACTTGGCCTTTCTTACTATCAACTTTTTTGAATACTAAAATACATAATTTTTCAATTGGAGGTAATTCAAATCCAAAAATATTTCGTGATGTTTCTAATTACCTAATAACTAATCAAAATGAAACTAATAATTTAGTAATAGTCGGAACAACTGCACTTAATAGAATTAATAGATGGTTAGATTATAAACAAGAGTATATTAATCTACACTTAAAAGATTTTGATAAAATAGAAGATTTATATTCAAGTCATTTATTTGATAATCCGAAAGATTTAGTTGATTATCAAATGTTGTATTTAAAATATTTTCATGATGAAGAAGAGTCGTTATATCAAGTTCAAAAAAATATTGATTTATTAAAATATATTTGTAAAGAACAAAATCATAAATTACTTATATTTGATAATTTAATATTTTCAGCCAGTAGGAACAAACGTATTATAGGTAGTAAAGATAAATTAAAAGATAAATTTATAAAAGATAATGACAAAAACTTAATTTATTTTAAAGATAACATATTTTGTTTTCCTGAATATATTAAATGTTATGATAGTAAATACAGACTTTCACATTTAAATACTAAAGACCACGAAATACTTTTTAATATTATTAAAGATAAAATTTGATGAAAAGAAAAAAGAAAACATTAAGAAGAAGATTTTTAGAATCGTTGGTGGTAGGGAGAAAACTAACACCATTAGAAAGAATGGCTAATAGGTTGGGATATATGGGAAGTGCTTTCATAATGGTAAGTCCATATCTTCTTCCGTATGATAATATAGGGGCTTATACTTATTTAATTGGAGCAGTGCTTTCAGTACCACAAACGATTACACTAAAAGCTTGGAATATATTTATCATTAACCTTAACCTCTTAGTAGGATATGGATTTTATATATGGAAATCTATGATGGGGTAATATGAAAGACAATTATAAAATAGCGGTAATGTTAAGTGGCCATCCAAAGAACTTAGATGTTACTCAGCATTTATTTAAACATTGGAATAATTTATATAACGATATACATTTTGATTTTTTTATTAGTATATGGGAAACTATAAATAATGACTATGAAAAACTTTCAAAGATTTTAACTGATGATGATTTAAGTTGGGCAACTAAAGTAGAATTCATAAAAGAAGATGATTGTCCTTATGATTTAAAATCTCACACACCAGGTGAACATCAACCACATTATACCTATGCTCTTAAAAAAGTAAATGAGTTAAGAAATTCTCATGATGAAGAATATGATGCAGTACTAACAACAAGATGTGATATCTTTTTATTTAGAGACATGATTGATGCATTAGTTTATGAACTTAAAGGAAAACGAAATGAAGAAGATTTTTACAGTCCTCAGTTAATAGATAGAAATATTTTTACTAATGATGGTGTACGAGTATATACTCATAAAAATTCTAAAGGTGAATATCTAAAATACCTATGGACACAAGATTACTTTTTCTTTGGAACACCAAAATCTATTGATACTTTTTGTAATATGTTTGATGATATGTACATTCATAAAAAATATCATGGTTCAACTTTAATGCATATTTTTCAAGCTGAATATTTGTATAATCAAAATATATTAAATATGGGTTTACAATTTAGTGGTCAACAAGTATTGATAAGGGAACCATACCGATTCAAAGAACAAGATGGTGATGTAATTCAAGATGGTAATAGAACAATTAAACATATTGTTCATTTTACTTGGCCAAAGAAAAATCCAACACCAAATCAACTTTTGGGTCTGATAGATGAAAAGGGTATAGATTGGATTTTAGATAAAGGTCGTGAAATAAACATTATTAATTATTTTGAAAATACCCCAAAAGAGTGAAAATAAAACTATACTATAAAGATAAAAATGTTCAATGGATGGAATGGATAGAGAAAGAATACTACTCTGATATTGACCACGAATTGATTCATATTATATTTCACTATTTCCCAATACATTTAAACTAATGGACATTAAATTTGTAACTATAGAAACTAGAGATTCTCAAAAAGAATCAAATCTTATACAAAGTGCCAAAATCAACGCAATAGACATAGAAGTTTTAGGAAAGGGTGTGGAGTGGAAATGGTTTATTACTAAGTTTGAAATATTGGATAAACATTTAACAAATATTAATGAAGACTATATATGTTTTGTTGATTCTAAAGATGTATTGTTTCTTGAAGATTTAAATAGAATTAAAGAAGTTTACCAAAAGTATTTTTTAAATAAAATAGTTTTAAATACAGAAATAATGTGTTGGCCTGATGCAAATCAATCTAATAAATTTCCAAGTAATAGTTCTAAATTCAAATACCTAAACTCAGGTTGTTATATTGGCCCAACTAAACTTGTTCATAAGTTAATAAAAGAATCACTTAAGTTTTCAAAACAACATTATGATGGTGACCCTTATGGTTATTTTAATGATGACCAATATCTTTTTCATCAAATGTATTTTAGTGGTTTATTTGAAGATAATATAGAACTTGACTATGGTTGTAGATTATTTCAAACACTACATTCTACTACTGATGAAATAAAATACTTAGATACTTCAATTTATAATAAACACACCAAATCATATCCATTGATTATACATGGTAATGGGCACACAAGTTTGTACAAGATAGGTGAAATTTTTTGTAGAAAGAATAACTGTATATTAGAAGAAACGTTTACAGTAAAAAATCTTAAGAATCAAGGTTAGATTTAAACGATTCTATAAAATCATAATTTATCTCTGTAGCTTCTTCCCATATGGTAGATTCTCTTACCCAACCTAATGATGATATAGGGTCTGTTATACTTAAAGGAATTTTAGTATGTTTAAATCTTTCTTTTAAAAAGTAATGATTATCCATACCCTCTGATTGAACTCCTCTTTTTTCAAACTCATCTAACATCATTTTAGCAGTTTTCCAAGTTATAGCATAAGCATGTGCACCTTCGTGAGATTCAATAGGAACTAATCTTTTCGGTAATCCTGCTGATTTAGCATCATACCTTTGTATATCTTTTAGTTTATATCCTAATACTACTATCTCACCATGTGGTATATCTACTGTTACAGGTTGTACCATTATTGCATCATGTTCAAGTATAACGGCACATTCTTTTCTTTCGCATATTTGTTTAATGATACCCATGTGTCCTATCATACCTAACTTACCTTTTAACACACCACCTTCCATAGGGGTACTTGTCGATAAACCAACTTTTTTTAAAGCTTCGGTAGGAGTAATATTATGAAACCCTAGAAACTCTTCCCAAGGAAATCTCATTCGTTCACAAGATACAATAGCATCCACTAAGTATCTTTGGGATAGTTCTGTATCAATAGAGAGTATGTACGCTTTTTCTACTTTCATCTATTATATATATACCATTTCACCAAACTTGAAGTCGGTACATCTAATACTACCTATATAGATAACAACAATCTTAATACACTATATACAGAAGAAGATTAAAAAAAAATAGTATTCACCTTTAACTAACCCTATTAAAAAACATTTCCTTCAGAGATGTACGATTGTAAACCAATTTACTTTAATTTATTGTCCTACATTACTTTAAGGAAATACTATTTTTACACAAATACAACATAGACCCACAATAGACCCACATATCATTTCCTATAGGGAACTAAATTTTTTTCTGGCAAATTTTTCACCCTACCCATGATAGTGTAAAACCTTCCCACTGGTAAACTAGAATGTTAAAGGGGGTATCCAACTAAAAGCTATAAGATAGGCCTGTAACTTATAACAAAAGAAGAAAGCTCATAACTTATATATAAGATAACGTGGATAAAAATCTCTTATATATAAAATTCTACTCTTTTTGTAGAAAGTGCCAAATAGACAATGCCAATTATAAATAAGGATTAAAACTCTTATTTATTTCTTGTCCTATTTCATTTGAACACCAAAGGAAAGAAAGGAATAATAAAATAAAAAGTATTCGTTGGAAATATAATTTTAATTTTTTCATATCCATAAATAGGTGTAATAAAAAGAAATCGTTTACACCTTCCATTATAACATATGTTATACCCCATAGGGGTAGGGTACTATGTTTTTTCTATAGGGGGAAAAATTGACCTCGATAGAGAAACGAGTCCGACGCCCCTCTAAGTCATTGCGCCGCTTGTAGTTACAAGAAACCTCGGTAGGGGGGGGGGGTATAAAAAAACCCCACTAGCAACTACTCTAGTGGGGGGAAGATATGAACCATCACTTTTAACCTAAATAGCTACCCACCTTTCACAGTAGGGTAACAGAGAGAGATATTATGAGGAGCTTTTTTCTGTGGGGGCTCCCTACACCACGTGAGTTAAATTAGTTGGG
>Ga0181402_1001024_pt1 | contig 10209 bp, 14 predicted proteins | sample 25SPOviralmetaG_FD_130131 | JGI IMG/M metagenome (GOLD analysis project Ga0181402, IMG submission 130131) | Marine viral communities from the oligotrophic San Pedro Time Series (SPOT) site, San Pedro Channel, CA, USA - 25 SPOT_SRF_2011-08-17 | ecosystem: Environmental > Aquatic > Marine > Strait...
CCAAGCTTCTGACGGTGGCGATGACACTGGTGACGGTGAGGCTAACGTAGGTGGTACTTGGGGTAAAGGTACTGGTCTTCCTACAGACGGTAGTGCTCGTGTGTTTACCGAAGCTCTTCTAACAGACGTTGTTGAAGATATCTGGGAGCAAGGTGGTGATCCTTCTATCATTATGTGTGGTGCTTTCCAGAAGTCTAAAATCACTGGATTCACTGGTAACGCTACTAAGTACAAAGACGTAACTGACAAAACTATTGTTAACGCAGTAGACGTTTACGTTTCTGACTATGGTGAGCTAACTGTTGTACCTAACCGTTTGATGGAGACTGACAAAGTTTATGTTCTTCAGCCTGACATGTTCTCTGTAGATTACTATCGTGATTTCCAGACTACTGATCTTGCTAAGACAGGTGACTCAGACTCTAAGCAAATGTTAGTAGAATACACTTTGTGTTCTAAAAACGAAAAAGCTTCAGGTGCTATCTTAGACCTAACAACTTCAGTGTAAGTTAGAAATATGCTAGGCTATCTTTCGAGGTAGCCTAGCTTCTTTTCGAGGTATATATGTCTGACGTTAAGACTAAAGTTATACAAAACAATGATGGTACAATTACGTTCGGTACTACTCAAGACTACTCTTCAATTCTAGAACGAAATAAATACGAAGCTGTTAATAACTTAAATCGTAAAACCGATGGGGATACTTTCGGTCGTAAGGTAGCTTCTATCCCTCTTAATTTAATTAATATGTGGTGCGATGAGTGGAACTGCTCTATGCATCAATTATTCCATGATCCAGATTTAAAAGCAAAGATGATGGCACGATTACGAAGTGCTGATTATTTAAAACTTAGAACAGACTACGGACGCATATAATGGCAGTTAGTAACTTTGGAGAACTAAGATCACTTGTAAAAGACTGGGGAAACCGTACTGATATTTCAGACGCTACCATTAATTCTTTTATTAATCTAGCACAAGACAGAGCTAATCGTGTCTTGCGTATTCCTGTTCTTGAAAAAGTATCAGCTAGTCTACCTATTGTAGACGGCGCTGTTGTTATTCCTTCTGATTACTTAGAAGCTAAAGCTCTTACTGTTGATGTAAGCGGTACTATTATAGACTTACAACGTAAAGACCTCCCCTACGTTTTAAGCAAAGGCAAACGAGCAGGTAATCCCCGATACTTTGCAAGGGAAGCTAACAAGTTTATACTCGGCCCTAAAGGTAATATAACTACAGCTAAGCTTTCTTACTACTCTGTAGCTCCTGACCTTGTAAACGACACAGATACTAATTGGTTTGTCGAGTATGGTACTGATCTATTACTTTATGGTGCATTAGCAGAGCAAGCTTTATACACAAAGAATACAGAAGAAGCCGCACAGTTTGAAGCTAAGTTTAGAGGAGCGGCGGCAGAGATTGAAAACATGGCACAGCAAGCAGAGGCTTCAGGTTCAACATTAGGTATAGTACCTTCGAGGTAACCCATGTCAGGTTTTTATAAAGATTATGATGATTCAGATCAAACATATTTAGACACTGCTGAGCAAGCCGCTAACGCCGCTATATCAGCACAGCAACAAGCTCAAGTAATATTAGATGTAATAAAAGATATAACGCCTATAGAGCAAAGCACAACATTAACAGATGCTTTAGCGTTAAAAGCAAATACATCAGATGTAACTTCATCTTTAGAATTAAAAGCAAATACAACAGATGTAACTTCATCTTTAGCATTAAAGCTAAGTAAAACAGAAACTATAAACGGTGGTACTTATTAAAGGAATAGAATAGGGTAAGATAATGACAGGATTCTACAAAGACTATCAAGACCCTTCAGGTCAGTATAAAAGCACAGCAGAAGACGCGGCAGATACAGCAACGTCTCAAGCCACTATAGCTACACAGCAAGCCACCGTAGCTACACAGCAAGCTACTATAGCGTCACAGCAAGTTAATACAGCTACAGAGGCACTGGAAGATTTAACAGAATTAAGTGTTACAACAGGTGAAGCAGGTACAGATGCTGTCTACAATAGCACTACTAATACACTGCAAATACCTAGAGGACTACCCGCTAACTCAGCTACTCCTGAAGCATTAAGAGAAAGCTTAAAACAAGTAGACGGATCAGGTAGTGAGTTAGACGCAGATAAGCTAGATGGTAATGATAGTACACACTTTTTAAATATTAACAGTGCCTTAATAGGCGGGTTTTTTTAGAGGATTAAATAATGTCACAAACTATTCAAATTAAAAGAAGTGCTAGTAGTAACGTACCCTCTTCTACTCTTGCCGAAGGGGAACTAGCATACGGACACGAAGGTACTGATGCAGGTAAACTTGTAATTGGTAGACCTTTAGATTCAAACGAAACTGCGTCAAACGATGTTATCGGTGGTAAGTTTTTTGTTGATACAATTAACAACGCAACCGCTAACAATACAGCAAGTAAACTTGTAAAACGAAACGGCTCAGGTAACTTTAGCGCAGGTACTATTACAGCAAGTTTAACTGGTGATGTAACTGGTAATGTTAGCGGCTCTTCTACTAGCTGTACAGGTAACTCTGCTACTGCAACAACTCTTGCAACTGCTCGTAATTTTACAGTAGGAAATACAGACCACGAATTTAGCGGTTTAGCAGATGTAGACCTTACTTCCGCAATAAATACTCTTATTTCAGGCAATGCTAATGTTAGTGAAGTAAGTAATGCTACTTCCGCAGGAACTGCTAATACTATTGTAAAACGTAATGGTACTGGTGGTGCATATTTTGGAAATGGTATACTTTACGCGGGCGCGTTTCATGGGCTACACGTGGGTCATGTTGTTGGAGATATTAAAGCTACAAACGGTACTTCAGTAGTACTAGACAACGGTAGTGATGGAACTGATGCTACTTTTACTGGCTCGGTTACTGGTGATGTAACTGGTAATGTTAGCGGCTCTTCAGGTAGTTGTACTGGTAATGCCGCGACTGCTACTGCTTTAGCGTCAAATATTACAATTAACAGTAATACAGTAAACGGTGGTAGCAGTATTACATTAGATGCTGATGATATTTCTGAGGCTTCTTCTAATCCTAGCAACTTATACTTTACGGACACAAGAGCATATACTGCTATTAAAGCGGCTTTAGGGTCTGCTACTCATACAGACGTATCTGTTGGTTTTGATGATGCTAATGAAACTATTGCATTAACAGGTACAGCCAGTGTATCTGCGGGTACTGGTGTTGAGGTAGATAGTAATGAAGTAAGTATTGGTCAAGCTGTAGCGACTACTGATGATGTTCAATTTAATAAAGTAGGCATAGGTACAGTACCAAGTAGTTACAAATTAGACGTAAATGGTAGTTTACAGGCTAATAATTTTAGATTTAACAACGGTGGTGATAGTTCTTACTTTGCGGCAGGTTTTCAGATAGGTACAACTGGTGGTCAAAATCCTGTTAATGCAAATACTGTTATAAAAATCATATCTGATGCATCATCAGGACTTCAGTTTGAAAACCGTGACCCATCAAACAACAGTTCAAATGTTTCTGTATTTGGTTTTGGTAGTACTGGTACAGATTTTGTTTTAACTGGTAATAGCAACGTATTTACTACTGACTATACTAATTCTACTTTAGGTGTTGGCGGTGCAAACGTAAGCGATAAACAACTTAAAGTACACGGTGATACGGAAATAGTAGGTGGTTTAAGAATAGAACAATCTACGTCAAATACTAACGATAGTATTACATTTGCTAGTTCCTCTTCGCAATCGCCCGATAGCTTTACTTTTAGAAATAATGAATCATCCGATACATTTACTATAGAAGATAATACCTTCCCAGTAATTACTATACCTCAAAACAACAACCAAGTTACTGAGAATATTACGTTTCACAGAAGTGTAGATTTCTCGCAGGATGTGAATGTAAGCGGTACTCTTACTGTTTCAGGAGGTACTACAACTATTACCTCAACTACACTAGCTGTTGGTGATAATTTAATTACTTTAAACAACGACCACACTGACGATACAGCGGCAGATGAAGATTGTGGTATTGAGATTAATCGTGGTGAAGTTTCTCCTGATACTAATAATACAAGAGCAAAAGCTGAACTTGTGTTTGATGCAAGCGAACTTGAGTGGGTAGTTAAAACACCTGCTGACGCAAACTCAGTAACTCAAAACGCTTCTACACCAATTTTAACAGTGGACAATATTAACAGTAAAACATTTACTATTGATGGCGGGACTTTTAATTAAACTAAAAACACTCCGCGTACATACGCATTAATAAGAGGACATATATATGTCAGAGCAAACAATTAAACTGAAAAGGTCAAATCAAACAGGCAAAGAGCCTACTGAAGGACAATTAGAACTAGGTGAAGTAGCTATCAATACTAAAGATGGCAAGATGTTTATTAAGAAAAGTGATGAGGCAAACCCAACGCCTAATGAAGAAATTGTAGAAGTAGGTAAGATAGCAAAAGGTTTAGATGCACCTACGGACGAAGTTATTACACTAGGGGACAATAACGAATTAAGTATCTCTGTTACAGATGCGGGTGGTGGGACTATTAATTCTACTATTTCTGAAACAGGAAATGGTAGTTTATTAATTAAAGGTACTCATCTTGGTTTAACTAGCCCTTCAGATGAAATGTATTTATTGGCTTCTGAAAATCAGGAAGTTGGTCTTTATTATGATGGTAATTTAAAACTAACCACTTCTGCTACTGGTATTAATGTTAACGATAAAATAGTTGCTGATGATTTAGTACTTAGTGAAAGTATTAACGTAGCCTCTGGTAAACTATTTGTATCTAACTCAGGAAGTGCAAACAGTAAGTATTATACAAAGATGGGTGACTACGGAGAAGGTAACTTCTTTGGTAAGCATGGTTCTGTTAATGGCGCACAGTACACTCTTGGTGTCGGAAGTGGTGGTAAGATTGTTGAAGACCAACACATTAAAACATTTAGACTGCGTGGTGATGACTTTAAAAACCTTAACACAGCCCCTAAGACATTAATTCCTGCCGAGTCAGGAAAGGCTCATATTATACATGAAGTTGTTTTTTATGTAGATGCAGGAACATATAAAGGAACAGCCGCAGGAGGTTTTGATACTGTAAACAGACCTTGCTATGGAGTTGGTATTTTCTCTATTGCTGATACTTATAATAGTGTGTTCTACTCATACGCAGGGCTACCTCGTAATATTCTTATAGCTGAGTCTGGTAGCTTTTTGTGGGCAGGAGAACCTGATTCTGATTATAGGGTACTTGCTAATAGAGATATTCATTTACGCTCAAGTGCTGAACATGAAATTACTAATAGTACTAAAGTTCCAAATGGTGACCACTACGTTAAGATACGATATTCTACTCTTAGCTTAGACGCTGACTTTGCAACTATAGACGGCTTAGTAACAACTTATTCATAACAGGGTCTATACTATGGCACAAGAAGAACCAATACACGTAAAGCAATCCTCAGCACACACTGTAGCAGATTCCAGAGCAGGAGGTCTTATTATTGAAAACGGAGGTAGTGTTCGTTTTCAAGCAGGACTGAGCATTTTAAGCCATGAACTATCTAGTGGTAATATATTCTTTGGTGATAGGTTAAACCCTAAAGCAGGTCAGATAAAGTATAGCCATTACACAGATAAAATGTACATTGCTACAGGAGGTACAAATAGGGCTACGTTTGCTCCTAGCGGTTTAACAGTAAACGGACAACTTACCTGTACTAGTATATCTACATCAGCTAATACAAACTTTAACAGTACTGTCAACTTTGGCTCAAAGGCAACTTTTGACAACAACTCTTCTACAGTAGAAAACATTAACTTAGATGTACCGTCAGGCACAACAGTTAAGAACGTATTAACTATTAGTCAAAACAATGTACATCAAGGTGGGTTACATTTCTACTACGGAGACTATGGTGCATCGGGCATGATTTCGTTAATGAATGAACGCTTTGGTATAAAACTTAAAAGCCTTTCAATTAATGACCACGCAATAGAACCTACTACTACTGGCGGTTTAAACAAAGACAACGCTGTAGATTTAGGTAGAAGCAACAATCGCTTTGATGACATCTATGCTACTAACGGTTCTATTCAAACGTCTGATAGTAATGAGAAGCAAGACATACGTTCTTTACAAGAAGCAGAACAAAAAGTTGCAGTTGCTTGTAAAGGATTGTTAAAAGCGTTTAGATGGAAAGACTCTGTAAAAGATAAAGGAACAGAAGCACGTACTCACTTTGGTATTATTGCTCAAGACTTGCAAGCGGCTTTTGAAGCAGAAGGTTTAGACGCAAGTGACTATGGTATGTTTACTAGTAATACTTGGTGGTCACATAACGGAACAATATATCACGAAGAAGCTAACGCTCCTGAAGGTGCGGCAGAACACACACGATTGGGAGTTAGATACTCAGAACTCCTAGCATTTATAATAGCAGGTATATAAGGAACTAGCTATGACTCAAGAAGGAAAACAAGTTTTAGATTTAGCCGCCGCCTCTACAGGTGTAATGTCTCTTGCGGCTTGGCTACCGCCTATAGCTAGTTTATTTACTATAGTATGGTTGGGTTTGCGTATTTGGGAATCCCCTACAGTGCAGAAATTGATTAAGTGAAGAAACTATTATGTTTATTATTAATGTTGTCAATAGCTACTTGGGGTGATAACACGCAGGAAGGGAGTCTTAATACTTTTCACGGTGATAATAGTACAACAAACAGTAACAACAGTACGTCAGATACATCAACAAGCAACACGTACAATGGTGCAGGAAGTAGTAGCGAGATACCAGTAGGCTCTGCCATTACACCAAGCTATATGTCCAACGGTATGGACACTTGTCTTAAAGGAACAGGCGGTTCTTTACAAACAGTAGGTTTAGGCATCAGCACAGGTAGTTATGAAGTTGATCCTAACTGTGACCGTAGACGAGATGCTAAGTTATTATCAGACTTAGGTATGAAGGTAGCGGCAGTAGCTAGGATGTGCGAGTCAGTTGCAGTATGGAGAAGTATGTTCTTGTCAGGTACTCCTTGTCCTATACTTAATGAGGGTAAGCTTATAGTTGGTAAACGTGCAGTGTTAGCTATGAAGAGACAGCCAGAAACATATATACCTGACTACAATAAAGATACTAAGGATTGGTACAATACTATACTCAACATTGGAGGAGAAACTGTAGATGAAGAAGATGATATTATCTCTGTTAGTGCTAAGTTCCGTAGCACAAAGCAGTGAGTTAGATAACCTTATTAATACCTCTAGTGCTATTGTTGACCAGATAGATAAAGGCATTAAGTTAGTAGGCGCGGCACAAGAGTATTCACATCATGGTGATGCTTTGTCTGATGGCAGTATGTCTAGCACAGCCTACATTACTTCTGAGCAACTACAGGCGTACAACAGTGCTTTGTCAGGTATGTCAAGCTATCAAGCCTTTGGAGATTTAAGGGCTGTTATAAATGACAAGGCTAACACAGAATTAGTTTTAATGGACGAAGCTATCGACACGTTTACAGAAGTAGTTGTTGATATGATTGCTGTGCAACAAGTAGCAGAGATGGCAGAGACAGCCGCTAGTCCACAAGAAGAAGCAGACGTACAGACGTTTGTAGAGTTAAATCAAGAAGTATTAACCATAACTCAAGAAGAGGTTGATACGTATAACACAAGCATGGACGATATCGAAACACACGCTAACAATGCTAGTGCTTACATAGCCGTAGCTAATAACGATCAAGCAGTAGAGTTTCTAGAGCAAGGGATTGAGAACGCAAACACAACAGCAGAGCAGACTACTATATTCTACGATGCTAATCAACAGTGGGTTGCGATGGGATATAATACTACTAGAAACCTAACAGCAGTATATCTTAACGGTAATGATAACTTTGGGCTAGACCTATACATATCAGAAGCCGATGTACTACTAGCAGGGAGTGAGTCAGAGTATTATCTAACTGGCCCTACAGGTTCGGGCTATAACTGTTTTATGTTTGGTACGGAGTGTGAACTGTGAGTTTAGATACAACAGAATTAAAGATTGGTAAGACTACGTTTAAAGGTGCTTGGATTGCAGTAGTGTTTGCATTAGCATCAACTATTGGTGGTGGTGTATGGACAGCTTCAAGTCTGTATTCTAGATTAGAGATTGTAGAAAAGAAATCTTCTAATGTCAAGCCTCTTGTAGAAAAGGTAACATTAATAGAGCAAAGATTAGAAGACAACGATGTGAGCCAATTAAAGGGCAAATTAGCCACTTTAGGCACACGCCTAGAGACACTACTAGGTCAGCAGAAAAACCTCTTAGAATTGAAGGACGAGGTTGCTACGCTATCTAAGGACATTGAGAGTATCAGAGGTATAGTTACAGCGGCTGAAGTTCTTACTAAAGACTTAGGTGATACTCAGAAGCAGTTGAAAAGTATTAACAAAGAAATAGACGATGTATGGGAAGGTATGGATTACCTATCCAATCCATTAAAGTAGGAGATAACATGCCAACTAGAAAGCCTAGAAAAGGTAAAGCTAAAGTAAAGATTACATCTTCAGGTAAAAAGGTAAGCTACGGTCAAGCAGGTAAAGCAAAAGGTGGTGGCCCTAGAGTTAAAGCAGGTACTAAGAAAGGTGATAGCTATTGCGCTAGAAGTTTAGGGATTAAAAAGAGACTACCTAAAAAGAAACAAAATGATCCTAACACACCTAACAATCTATCACGTAAGCGTTGGAAATGTTCAGGTGCTAAATCGAGGAAATAAGTTATGGCTATGAAACCTTGTGGTTGTAAAAGTAAAAAGAAGAAAGCTACTAAAAAGAAAGGTAAGAAACGTGGCTACTAAAAGAAAACCTGCTAAGAAGAAGTCTACAGTAAACTCAGCAGGTAACTACACCAAGCCTACTATGCGTAAGAACTTGTTTAACAAGATTAAGTCTGGCAGTAAAGGTGGTAGATCAGGTCAATGGTCAGCACGTAAGGCACAGATGCTAGCTAAAGAGTACAAGGCTAAAGGTGGAGGATATCGGTAATGCCTCTAAAGAAATCACAGAAAAGTTTAAAGAAGTGGACAAAAGAAAAGTGGGGTACTAAGTCAGGTAAGAATAGTACTCAAGGTAAGAAAGCTACAGGTGAGCGTTACTTACCAAAGAAAGCTAGAGAATCTTTATCCAAAAAGGAATATGCCGCTACCTCTCGTAAGAAGAAAGCAGATACTAAGAAAGGTAAACAGCATAGCAAACAACCCAAGAAGATAGCTAAGAAAACAGCTAGATATAGAAGAGGTAAGTAATGGGACTTGAAACAGTTGGTAATGGTAGAATAAGTGAGTTAGTCGATACTAATCCTGTAGCGTCTGATAAGGTTAATAAAGGTGACGATCACATTCGTAATATTAAGAAAGTACTTAAAGATACTTTTTCTGGTATTAATGCTGAAAACGGCGTAGGTGATAATCTTTTGTCTGAGCCTGTTACAGCTAACAGTCGTGAATTAAATATCTTAGATGGCGCTACTCTTACTACGGATGAGTTAAACATTCTTGATGATGCTACTGTCACTACAGCAGAGTTAAATGTATTAAGCGGAATCTCCGCAGATTTAGAAGCGGCTGATCTTAATATCTTAGACGGCGTTACCGCTACTACAGACGAGCTTAACTATGTAGAGGGTGTTACTTCTGCTATTCAAGATCAGATTGACTCTAAGCAAGATGACTTAACAGCAGGTAATAATATTACTATTGATGCCGTTACAGAAAACGATGTCACCACTACTACTATTACAGCTAGTGGTACTCCTTTTGTCGTTGCAGGAGATACTACAGGGTACAAGCAAGGAACTACTACTGGTGTGATTACTAAGGGACAGTGGAACAGCTTGCCAATAGAGACAATAGTATATCCTAGTAATACTATGAACGGATCACCTTCTATCCCTACAGGCGTTAGTCTTAACAGTAGTGGGGATACTCTTACACTACCTGAAGGTACTTATTATTTTGAAGCTTGGGCAGACCTGCAAAATCAGAGCTATGAGGCTACTGTAAATAGCGTAAAACTTCAGCTATGGAGAGATGGAACTAAGGTAGGATATAGTCACAGCAGTCCTCTAAGAGAGCATGATACTTTTAGTTTTCCTATTTCAGGTATGTTTACTGTAGCCGCAGGAG
>Ga0181402_1001025_pt1 | contig 10208 bp, 9 predicted proteins | sample 25SPOviralmetaG_FD_130131 | JGI IMG/M metagenome (GOLD analysis project Ga0181402, IMG submission 130131) | Marine viral communities from the oligotrophic San Pedro Time Series (SPOT) site, San Pedro Channel, CA, USA - 25 SPOT_SRF_2011-08-17 | ecosystem: Environmental > Aquatic > Marine > Strait...
ATCTTTTGGAAGCTTAGAAATAATCTCTCCGCAAATATCAAGTACCTCTTCGTAGGTTTCAGCCTTTAAGCACTTGTTATAAACCTCTGTTTCCCATTCGTCAAACTGCACATTAATAAGATGGCGGAGTTTACCTTTAAGGTTAAGACGATCAATAAAGTTAAGTTCATTGACGTCCCGTCCTCTTATTTTAAAGAAGTCATTATTAAGAAGATGGGTATAGCCTTTTGTAAATGCTCTTACCAAGCCAGGGAATGCAGCAAGAATCTTACGTTCAATACGAATGTCCTCAACAACATTGGCGATATCAAATGGAGCCTCTTTACCAAATCGCTCGTGGTATAATTTAATACCATCTTGCGGTGTCCAATGCGCGTGTCCTACTTCGTGTCCGACAAGAAGGTCGGAGACATCCTTTGATTCAAGGTTCCAAGTGGGAAGACCTAGTACACGCTTCTTAACATCAAAGAAAGCGGTTTTGTAATTCCCTTGGCGGACTCGGATGTTCTCTTTAGCAAGAAGCTTGGCGAGTTGCCGCTGATGCTCAAAGCTAATGTTATGCTGTGGCTGATCAAGTGTATCTAACATAATATAAAAAGTTGGATATTAACCTTAAAGGAAGTTGTAGATTTTAGCGTTTTTCCTTGCCACCTTTATGCAGGTGGTGGCATCCTCCGATCCAGCCTCGAATTGCTCCGAGTAAACCAGCTTGGAGACGGGAGCCTCCTTACGGAATTCCTCCAGTTTAGCTGAGCCGTCAGCAAATTCCGAATAACAGGTATAAGTCCCATACAGGGCGTTAATGTGATAGGAGGAATTTAAGAGGCGTGTTGGGTTAGCGGCTTGAGTCATAATATAGTAGGTGGTGGGGATTGTAGTACCGTTACAGATATATTCTACCATATTTCCGCAAAAATGTAAATACTAAAATGCTAAAAAAGAGCATTTTTTTCGCAATCCCCCAGAATACGGGGGTTCGAAGACCAGTTTCCTAGTAAATCACGAGAAATGGGTAGTTAATATCCAAAAGCAGTATAATTTACCTAATAATCCAAAACGAGCCACTTTTCACAGATTTCACAATTGTAACTCGTTAATAACAATAGAGTTACAATCTTACTATGTAATGGATTTCACGTTTGTAAAGTTTTGGCGGCGTTCAAACTCGATCTTTCGCTCGAACTTTCCTTCAAGAAGATCCTGCTTGTGGCTAATAACGCATACCCGTGTTTCTTCATCAAGGGTATTCATAATCTTCAAGAGATTGTCAATTCCATCAATATCAAGGCTTGCATCAAATACCTCATCAAGCATAAGCAAGTTTGTATTTGCGGAGTTCTTCATTTTGGCGATTTGTCTCCAAGCAAACAACAAGCTTAAATCTATCTTCTGCTTTTCACCTTCAGAAAAAGATGAATATGAAAACGCATCGCGGTGTCGAGACTTGATTGTTTCAGTAAAGTTTTCGTCAAGCTCAAAGCTAACAAAGAAGTCAAGTACTTGAAGGTAGTTGTTAATCAGCTTGTTCATTACTGGAAGGTATTGCTGAATAATCTTAGTCTTGATTCCGGTATCCTTTAACAGTTCAGAAAGAACTTCATTATAATGTCTTTCCTCAATCAGAGCAGACTTATCGTTACTGATTGTTTCACGTGATTCTCTAAGATCGTCAAGATCGGCCTTTGCGGTTTCCAAGTCTTTATCCGAGGATATTGAACCTTTTTGCTTTTTAAGTTCATCTGCTCTTTTATTGAATTGAGCAATCAGAGACTGGTTGGTAGTTAGCGTATGATTAAGCTGGAGAATACGATTAAGCTCTTCTTGACTATCTTTAAGATCGGAGGTAGCCTTAGTAAGATGCTGTTGAAGAGCGGCTTTACCGTCCACGAGTTTACCTCTCCACTTTTTACTTTTCTCAATCTTGTTTTCGCAAAAAGCTTCGCTCAATTGCTGCTGACAGGTCGGGCAAGAACGGTTATCAGTATAAAACTTAATGTCATTATCAACCGTACTAATGTTTGTTGCAATTCCTTTATCACTATCGCTGATGCTTGCAATTGATTCATTAAGCTTGTCGACCTTTGCTTTAGCAACAGGATACTTTTCCTGATACTCTTCAAGCAGCTGCTGATTACTTTTAATGTATACGTCAATCTGCTCTTCAACTTCTTTCAGTTCTTCATCATATTTTGCGTCGTTACTTTCGCCAATCTTTACCAATTTGTCAATGTGTTTATTTTGCATTGCCACTTTAGACTTGACCAACTCCAGATCGTGTTCGGCTTCAGTTAACTTATCCTTAAGCTTACCACTCGATTCCTTTAGCACTTGGTTCATCTTCGAGAAAATACTAATATCAAGAAGATCTTCAATTACCGCCCGTCTTTGATAAGTAGGCAGCTGCATAAACGGAACAAAGTTTGAACTACCAAGAACCACAACCTGGTGAAAGCTTTTATGATTAAGCTTGAGGATGTTTGTTTCAAGTAGCTTTTGATAATCCCGTGAATGTGATTCTTGGTTAATCATTTCACCGTCAACCCAGATCTCAAAGATGTTAGGTTTAATACCACGAACAATCTTGTATTCCTTTGTGCCGATACTAAACTCAACTGTTACTTCGCACTTCTTTCCGTTGATACTATTAACAAGTTGAGGCTTATTAATTGCTCTATGGGGTTTACCGAAAAGTCCAAAGCTTAACGCATCAAGCATAAGACTCTTACCCGAACCATTATGTCCAACGATCAGCGTTGAACGAGAATCCATGAAGTTAATCTTAATTGGGTTTGATCCCACACTAAGAAAGTTTTTATATTCCACTGTCTTAAAATTAATCATAGTGCATCTAGGGTTTGAGCTTCAACGTAAAGCTCTTGAAGTTTATTTTTAATGCGATCTCGATTCAAGTCAGTTTGAACCGAATCCACATATGTATTTAAAAGGGTGATTGTATCAGTTAACTCAAGCGCAGTTTCATCTACGTTTTCGGAAAGGTATTCGTCAAAGTTTTCAACAATCTTTAAATCAAATGGATTCCTAGCAACAATTTCATCAATGTATTTGTCAAAAAGAAACGGGTTCTTCTTGTTAACCACAACCACTTTAATGTATGATCCACTTACCACATCAAAGTTAATCTTTTTCAGCTCCGCCGCAACATCATCGGTTGAGTTAATGTCGTCATATCGCATTCGGTTGTAAATCGTAATCTTATTTCTAACCGGAGTAAGCTCCCGTGTTTCGGTATCAATTACGTGAAAGTATTTTGGATCATCGCAGTCAGCCCAAGTAAGCTCATAAGGAGTACCCAGATAATGAACGTTACCCTTTGTACTTTTTGTATGATAGTGACCGCTCATCACGGTTTCAAATCTGGAAAAGATATCCGATGCCATTCCATGGCTAGAAGACTGAACGCCTTTCATCATATCAAATCCTGCAAGCTCAAGGTGGCCACCAAGAAACGGTGCCTTTACTGTTTTGATAAAGTCAATACACTCTTCGTAATTTTCTTCATTGATCCAAGGTAGTAAACCAATATCCAAGCCATCATAACTGACTACCGTTGGATCCATGTGAAGGTTAATTACGTCATCGTAATGACTAAGAATTTCTGTTAAGCTATTTAAATCATTTGTGTTTTTGTAGAAAACATCGTGGTTGCCTGGGATCAAATCCATGGTCATACCTTCTTCTCTAAGGCGATCAATGAACATACTTCTGTTACGGGCAAGTACCTTGATATTGGCAAACCGCCGATGATCAAAGTAATCACCAAGGTGAAGAATCTGCGTGATACCGTTCTTCTTGCAGTAAGGAAAGAATACTTCTTCGTAAAACCTTTCTGCGTAATTTAAGAAGATCTCACTGCCGTTCTTAACACCGGTATGTGTATCTGTAATTACTACTATCTTACTCATCTTCTTTAAAGAATTCGTTTAAAGGACCGTTGGTGACAGCCTTTTTTGCAGGACGTCCACGTTTCTTTTTCTTTGGTGGTGGTTTGTCCTCGTCTTGATCGACCCAGCAATCATCGTCCCACATGCCATTGCGGTGACGCATTCTTTCAACAATTGATTCACCAATGGCGTTAATATCGTCGGTACCAAATTCGGCAAAGGCATCAATAGAAGTGTTGTCGATTATCCTTTGCTTGATTTCGGTTTGTCGCTTTTCCTTTGCGATTCGACGAAGAAAGCAAAAGTAACTGATTTGAGTAAAGTAACTAAAAGCGTTTGGAACACCGGTACGGGTTGGCTTATCAATATCAAAATTGTTAATCACCTTAACGCAGTTTTCTACAGCATCCATAACCATATCCTCTCTGTAGGTATAGTTAATAAAGTTGGGGCTACGGGATAAACCATTTGCGATTTTATAAAGACATAAACCAACATAATCGGTTATTGGTCTCGTCTCTTCGCCTTTGGCTTCGTCTTCTTTTACTCCTCGGACATGCGCCGCTACAGCTTCTCCGAATTCTTTGTTATTAACGTAGTCAACAGAGTCCTTTCTCCGCCTAGTACGTTTCTTACTTGGATTTGGCATATTCTAATTATATCAATAAACAGGACTTATGTAAATAAAAATCAGCTAAAACTTTTTTAACTTTTCTTACTTTTATCCTTTACATGTTTATCGAATTTTGGTATAATAATCTTATCAAGATTTAAAACACTGCTGAAGTTTAATCCAGAGTTTCATCCTCGAACATCTTGATTCTATAGTCAGTATACTGATCATAATACTGTTTCTTCAAGGCAATTCCTGCAGCCATCTCTGATTCAATTCGTTCGTCAAGAATCAGGAAAGGAACATTAAAGCTAAAAGGATAAAGTGGTTCAACCGCGAAAGGTTCAAATACAAACGCATTAATCAGGAACAAACCATGTTCATCGCTGCTATGGTATTCACCAACAATGCATCGACCAGCGGTAGTTGTGATTGCGCGGATATCAACATTGTTAAGGTAGTTAAGGTAATCGTCACTTGGTATCATCAGGCATATTCATTTGAATTTCAAAAACTTTGTAATTGAAACCTTCTCTAGTATATATCTCAATTCTTTCCTGCGCATGTTTCATTGTATAGTTCTTTCTTTTGCGCCATGAAAGGTTGTCGGATATATCGTAAATGGTAGTACCCTGGCCGTCATCTGACTTTCTTAGTCCTCGACCAATACTTTGCAGAACTCTGATTTGACTTTTTGTTGGCGCTGCAAATACAATGTTGTGAAGGTTTTTAATGTTAATGCCTGTACTAAAAGTTCCTGCAGAAGCAACAATAATCGCATCCTTTTCCGATTCGGTAATTTCACGAATCGTTTCTCTTTCAGTGGCGTTAACTTCTCCACTAACATAAAAGATTTTTCTGTCATCGTCAGCCATTTCTTTTATCATATTATAAAGTGGCTTACCGTGTTTCTTGACAAGATTGAATATCACCAAGCTGTTTCCTTTTTGGCTTAGTGCCAACTTTGATATAAACTCGTTGCGCAGCGGATGCTCTACAATGGTTGCAATCTCCGCCTGATAATCCATCTTAGCGGCAGCCTTTCTCAACACGTCATCATGCTTTAAAACAATACATTGAATCTTAAGATTGGCGAGTGTGTCGTTATCAATAAGGTTCTTTGTAGTAATCACTTTGTGTATAGGACCAAAGTTTCCAATAAGAACAAGTTCATTACACTGGCTTCCATCTAAAGTACCTGTTGTACCAATTCTATATCCAGCACCTGACAAATTGTTCATGATAGAATTAAGGCTTTTAGCTTTGAACAAATGTGCTTCATCCCCTATCACCATACCGTATTGAGTGAACCATCCTTTACCACACTTAATAGCGCTTTGCCAAGTAGTGATAACAACATTAGCTTCAAAGTTGTGCTTCTCCTTTCCTGAATAAATTTGGTGGCACAACACATCAGCATCAAAGGTTGGGTCGTGCGAACTATAATCAGCAAAGTCCTTTTTCATTTGCTCTACCAAGGAAGTTGTTGGAACAATAATCAGAGCTCGGTTCTTGTAATTTGCTAAGAAGTATCTAATCATTAAATAAATGATAAGACTTTTTCCTGAACCCGTTGGACTAATAATAAGTGACCGCCGTTGTACTATAGATCTAATAAACGCTTCAACTTGGTAATCCCTTGGCTCAATCTTTTTACCACCAGTTCTAATATCAAGCGAGTTGATAAACTCTAAAAGCTCTTCCTGTTCTGGCACGTCTTTCGGCTTTAAATCGGGATCAAGTTTAACTTCATAGCCACGTTCGGATATAAACTGCAAAGACTTGTAAAGCAAGCCATAAGGAAGGGTTCTTCGCCGAGCATCGTAAAGACGAATCTTACCGTCCCAAATTTTGTTGCGATACGCGGGCATAAATTTATACCCGTCCACGTAGAAAGTAAACGCCTCGGCCAAATCCATTAGTGCGCCACTGTCGTCGCTGTCTAACCGAATAACCGATTCATCTATCTTTTCTACAGTAAACATATTAAGCTCCAGATTGAAACCTTCTCCAGTCAATTATGTTTTTAATCTGGGTGTGTCTCCACTTAATGTTATCAAGTATTTCCTTACACACCTCAACATAAGTTTTCTGATATTCAATTTGCATACTTGCTTCCATAATATCTTTATCAGAATCGTAGAATTGCTGAAGGTCTGTTTTAAGTGGTTTGTTCATTCCGTTAAATGGATCATAAGGCCAACCGTGCTTGTCCATATCCTCTTTTTCCATCTTCCCGTTAAACCACAACCACTTGTCCTTTTTAAGAATGGAAAGATCTTGTTCTTTCTTCTTTAATCTTAACTTAGCTACTGAATGAAGCTCTAAGTATTTACTGTGAAGTGATGCTCCACGAATGGTTGTATCATCAAGATTTTGCTCGTCAATTTTGGAGTCATCACCCCACATCTCTAAAAGATCTTCAATATTCATAAACTATAATTTATATATAGCTTACTTTAATCTAGAAAAATAAATTCATCAAATCTAAAGCTGATGTCAAAAGTGGCAAAACTAATATCAGCACCTTGCGCATCAAAGTCAACAGATCCAATGCTTGTTGGAAATGCGTTTGTGCATCTTACTTCTCGTGAGATATTGTTATGGCTTGTTAGCAGGTTAATTGTGATATCATCAGTTTGATGTGTGGCTGTTCTGGTGTTGGTTTTCATCCAGCCATAAAGCTCGTCATAAAGCTCCATTTTTTCATCACACATAAATCGCATTGAAAGCGCATCATAATTTAATGTTTCAGAAGGTGTAAACCCAGGCTCATTTCTATATGGTGTAGAAACGTCTGCGTTGGATATCCCAGGAAGGGTAAGACCAATTGCAAACGTATTTAGTCTTGGGTATTCAGTAGTTCCACCAATAAGAACTTTAAATCCATTTGTTGGTAATAAGTTGTTGTCAACACTCATGTTTTTATTTATAAAGAAAAAAGGGGGTTACCCTTTCGAGTAACCCCCAGTGGTGTCGTCCTAATCTAAGGTAGTGGACAACGTTTAGCTATTAATATTAGCTGTGCTCAACATTCATTCCTGTAACGAGGAAACGACGGAAGTAAGGGTTGCTATCAGCACCAGTTCCACCAGTAGAAACGGCGGTGGAGCTAACAAGCGGGTTACTCACAAGACCGTAGCGAGTCTTGAAACCGATTTTCGGCTGGAATGTATTTTCAGCAACTGCACGCACCATCGTGAGAGGAACGTAAGGGCAGTAGAAAATACCAGCATCGTAAGCATTCGAACCTTTGTAACCAACAGTAGCATAGTCAGTACTCTGGAAAGGATCGACGTAAACCTTAAGGCGTCCGTTGATAAGACCTGCGAAGGTATTACCAGTGTCGTCCACGTTAAGATCAGTACTAAGAGCAGGTGTGTAATCAAGAACACCAGCAGCTGCAAGAGCAGAAGCAACGTTACTTGTTACAAGCACGTAGTTACCTTTACCGCGGCGAGTTCCCTTAGCGATGTTGTTCGCTTCGAGTTCGATCTGGAAGAGAAGAGACTTGAACTTCTCAACTGCCCACCGTCCATCGGCGTCAGTGTCAAGATCGAATGTACCAGGAGTTGCACCTTGAGCAGCACCGTGGATAGCCTCGGAGTTGATCTTAGCGATAACTTCGCGGTTGATCTCAGCAAGAATCTCAGTAGAGAGAATGTTTGCGAGTTCAGCTTCAGCATCAAGACCGTGAACGGACTTAAGATCCTGCGCGAGTTCCATTGTGTACTCAGCTTGGAGTTGGCGAGTCTTAGCTTCAACCGTTTGCTTCTCGATGGTGAAACCCATATCGGCAATGGAGGTAGAAGCTTCAGCAGTTGCAGTAGCAATACCTGTACCGGATCCAGCAGATCCTGCACCAGAGTGGTTATCAAGAATTGTGTCAAACAAAGCTTCGTCGTCATCAGTGTCGATAACAGCATTGTCTGGGGAATCCTGACCACCGTAACGAGCCTTCATCGCAAAGATGAGACCAGTAGGACCGGTCATTGGCTGAACACCAGCGATGTCATAAGCAACGAGGCTTGGCATTGCACGGCGAACGAGGGAAACCAGTACGGGATCCCACTTAGCAACAGCACCAGTAAGCGTTTGGTCCTCTGTGAGGAAGTTAGCTTGGGCAGCACTTTCGCGAGCAGCGATTTCTTGGTTTTCAAGGAGGACTGCAGTTACCGACTTACGATAGTTGTCGACAAAAGCAGGTGCGTCGGCAGACTCCAAAATGGGCTGCCACTTCTTTTCTAATTCTTCTGATTTAAACATTTTTTTATATGATGTTATAAGTTATTGTTGGGAAATTTAATTAGGTAGCACTCTTTTCGAGGCGCCCAAGTGTTTCCATGTAAGAGGCCATTGTTTTGTCAACAGGAGCGTCGGAAGTCTCTTCCTCAACATCTGCGCCTTCAACAATGGTTTCAACAGCTTCGTCTTCAGTTTCCTGAGACTCTTCTGCAATAGTTTTGCTGGAACCACTGAAGTAAAACTTCTTGAGGGTCTCCACGTTCTTCGTGAATTCCTCGTCAAAATCAACTCCTTCTGCCAACTTAATAAGTTTAGCAGACTGTGTTTCAGCAAGATCTTTAGTAGCTTCAGCAAGAATCTTCTCTCGGCTAAGATCGTCAATACGATCAGCAAGAGAATCAGCAATGCTATTAGCCTTGGCAAGATCTTCCCTAAGTGTTGCGGTTTCTTCTTCGAGAGTATCAAAGAGATTCACCTTGCTCTCAGGAACTTCAACGTAGTTCTCGACGAACAGAGCTTTAAGAGAAGTCATGAAGTTTTCTGCAATAGAAGTACGAAGTGAAGTTTCAATAGCAACTTCATTTTCGTTAATCCATTCTTCAACAGCATAGGTCAGATAAGCGTCAACCTGATTAGTGAGTGTCTCATTAATCGTTTCAACTTCTTCGCTAAGCTTAGCTTCATATTCAGACTCGAGGCGATCTTTTGATTCTTCAACTTTGGTACGAACCTCAGCTTCAAAAATAAGAGCAGCCTTTGCCTTGAATTCTGGTGTTAAACCTTCTTCCTCTTCAACAAGACGAGTAAGGTCTTCAGATGAAATGGTTTCTTCAACCACTTCTTCAGTTGCTTCAACTTCTTCAGTTGCTTCAACAACTTCTTCAGTTGTTTCAACTTCAGTATCTTCTTTCACACCCTTACCTGTTTCCAGATCCTGCTTTTCAACAGCACCCTTTTCGCCCTTCCGCTTTTCACGGCGAGCTTTAAGGTAAGAATCAGCTTCATCACCTTCTTCGGAATGCTTGTCAGCATTAACCATTTCAGGTTCTTCTTCTTTGTGTGCATCTTCTGTTACAGCTTCAGCATCTTCATCTTCATCTTCTTCAGAAGGACTGTCATCACCAGCGGCGACTTCTTCCTCATCTTCATGAGCACCTTCAGTGGCTTTCGCCTTTTTCAATTCAGAAGCTTCAGCAGCAACTTTCTCTTTGCCTTCTTCAATCTCTTCTACGTTTTCTGAGACGGATTCCTCCACCTCTCCTTGTTCAAGAGAAAGCAAGTCGGACTCAACGATATCCTCGATAATGTCTTCTTGGTTATCTATGTTTTCCATGTTTGTTTTCTATTATGTTTGGAGAGGGGTATGTTACCCAGTCTCATATTAGTCAGTAATTTCCCATGCTATAATCAAAACATCCATAATGTAAAAAATTCTTTACGATATCTTC
>Ga0181402_1001026_pt1 | contig 10205 bp, 18 predicted proteins | sample 25SPOviralmetaG_FD_130131 | JGI IMG/M metagenome (GOLD analysis project Ga0181402, IMG submission 130131) | Marine viral communities from the oligotrophic San Pedro Time Series (SPOT) site, San Pedro Channel, CA, USA - 25 SPOT_SRF_2011-08-17 | ecosystem: Environmental > Aquatic > Marine > Strait...
TCTATGACCCCAAATACCACAATTACCCGCCACAAATACCACAATTGCATCAAGAGCTTGTATCACCGATCGTTGGTGCATCCTGGTTTTGTTTATCGTTGCGTTAAGTCTGGGGAGGATAGATATTTAGAGATACATATATAAGGTACGTTAGAGAGGACAGGTTATGAGCCGTAGCAGCCCAGTAAAAACAGTAGAAATAAAACGCCATTTGAAAGCATTAAACCTAAAAGTATCTGGTTCAAGAAAAGAATGTCTAACTAGATTAGAGGAGGTGATTGAATGAGTCAAACAGCCAACCACGAAGCCCGCCCTAAAAACACCCTATTAATATTAAAGACGTTGAGAGATACTAATGTTATTTCTCAATATCATTATTGTTTAGTCTTAGAGGAATTGAGAAAAGATTGGGTGATTAAATGAGTCAAATGATAATTATATTTGAAGAGAGTGATTGTGAGCTTCTAGTTGATTTAGAGGCTATGAAAGGGTTCAAGGTGTTTCATAATGACAGATAAGAAATTAACTAAAAGACATTTAATTTATTATATTGATAGAATTGAAAAAGAAGATAATTACACTTTACGAAAATTATTTCCAGAAAGGTTAGGTAAAGAGAAATGGGATAATATTCACGGTTCGACTCAATCATTTAGAAAACCAGGAAAAAATCAGCTTGACGGTGCTAAGAAATCTTTTGAGTTTTTATTAAAGAAGTTTGAGCAAATGGGGATGGAATAATATGAGAGATAAGTGCTTATGTTGGAGAACTCAATTAGAACGAGACATGATGGTTGACGGTGCGGGATTGTGTAAGCACTGCGAACGGAGGATGCCTTAATGTATTGTAATAATAAAGATCATACGGAAAGAGAATGGCGAGTCGGTTTAGTTCGTTGGAAATGCTGCTATCAATGTAATATCAAATGGAGGATTATAGAATGAAACCTATCGCAGTAATTGACTTATTTTGTGGTATGGGTGGATTTAGTCAAGGTGCTATTGAAGCGGGTGCTAAAGTGGTATTAGCTGTTGATTTATGGGAGGAATCCTTGAAAGTTCATTATCATAATCATCCTGGTACACCTATTAAACGAATGACTTTAGGAACTAAAAACCAATTTTCACTATTTATGCGTGAGGTTGAGAAATGGCGTAAAATGGGTTATCATGTTCATATTCATGGTTCACCGCCATGTCAAGCCCTATCAAACGCCTCAAGCCGAGATCCTTCGGAGGGAATGCCTTTAGTTATCTGGTTCTTAGATTTAGTAAAGTTCACAAAGCCGGATTCATGGTCGATGGAGAATGTCGTACCTATGAGAAAAAGACTACCAGAAGGTACGCCTTCGGTTGTTTTGAATAGTGCTGATTATGGCGTAGCCCAAACAAGAAGGCGTTGCATAGCGGGTGAAGGTTGGGAGGCTATACCTACACATAATAAAGAATCCTGGTTATCTGTTATTGATGCTTTACCACATCTTAAAGAGGAATTATTTTCACATATGGATTCTGGCCGAGCTGATGCTAAAACTACGGGTATAAACCCGAAAACAGGTAAAAAAGAAGGAGGTTCTGGTAAATTATATCGAGAATTAAATAATCCTAGTTATACTATTATGTCAAATCCGAGAAAATTAGTAATTAATTTAGATGGGGCTAGTGATTCTAATTCAAGGAGGGCTAAATCAGCCGACTTTGATATAAACTCGACTTCTGGTACTTTGAGAAATAATAAACCTACACTAAGAGAAATTAAACTTGAAGCATTAGGTTCAAACGCTAAAAGAAAACAAGATAGAACGGTTCAAGAGCCTTCTAAAACTATATGCGGTTCTGGTAATCAAACGGGTGCTAGAATATTCGACCATAAAGAAATAAAACCCAAAAAGATAAGGTCATTAACAATTCAAGAAACTTTGACTCTTCAAGGTTTTGACCCTAAGTATGATATGACTCAAGCCAGGACACAGAAAAACCGATGGACTATGATAGGGAATGCGGTAGTACCTGCGGTAGCTAAAGCGATAATAGGAGGAATAAAACAATGAAAGATATAAAAAAAGAAATAACTGAAATGAAAAAAGACATCAAGCAATTAAAAAGAGACATCGATCGTATAGAGTCGGCGGGTATTAGGGATAACAATGAAGTACAGCGACTAAGGCGAAGAATTACGGGTTTGGTTCGCAATCTTTCGGACAGGCTTAATGTGAGAGAATACTTATTAGATGGTGAATAAGATGATATGCGTATATTGTTTACAAGAAATTACATGGTCGGAATGGTTGTTTAGAGGGCATATGAATGCTAGATGTGAAATTAAACAAATGAAGTTAACTGATTTTAATAAAGAGGTTGAAGAAGAATGATTGATACAGACAAATTAATTCTTGATGCTTGCTGTGGAGGTAGGCACTTCTGGTTTGATAAGAATAACCGATTTACTGTTTTTATGGACAAAAGAAAAGTCGAGAAGGGTGCTATCCCTCAACAGCCTAATTGGGAATGTAAACCCGATATTATAGGTGATTATAGAAATACAGATTTCAAGGATAATCAATTCAAATTAATAGTTTGGGATATTCCGCATAAACTAAAACCCGATAAAGGTTTAATCACTATGAAATACGGTTCATTAGGTGAAACCTGGAGAGAAGATACCACGCAAGGATTCAATGAATTATGGCGTATTCTTGATAATCATGGAATATTAGTATTCAAGTACGCTGATTTAGATATATCAGTAAAAGAAATGTTATCATTATTTCCTATTGATCCTCTATTCGGTACTAAGACTAAAAAAGGTGTCAATAATACTTATTGGTTTTGTTTTATGAAGGTTGATGAAGAATGAGTCTAACGCCCCGTGAAAAACTCTTGATAATGTATAGAGAGAGTAATCGAGGGCAACGATTGAAGATAGCGGGTAAATTAGGTTTTACAGGTAAACCAGAATCTAAGTTAAGGTCATTAAGACGATTGTTGAAAACAGAATTAACCCAGACACAAAAGTTCAACGTAAGTTCATACTTCAAACCTTATGTAAATCAAGAAAACTTTGAAGAATGTTGGGAGGGTGAAGTTCCTCCTTTCACATTAGACGGTAATTTTGTAATTTCTTCTTATGGGATTGGAATATTTCTTGATCAATCTTCTCAATCATGGGAGGTTAGAGAACTGTATATTACTCCTAAGTTCTCTCAAGGTTCACAAAACTCAAACAATATCAGAACGGTATTCACAATATTTCAAGAAACCATTGACGAACTTTTTATAAACCCGAAGGGAGCTTATGAGGTATATGGAATTAGTTTCAATAAACGTGGTTTTAAGCCGTTATTGAGTGAAGCTAGTAATGAACTTAACGAAGAGTTTCAAGTTCCTGGTGGAATTACTCAACCGATTGGAGCGTTTTTACGTCCTACATCGGTTAGAATTGTCAATAAGAAACCTAAACCATTTACAAACGCTCGACAATTTCCAAAACGTAAAAGAAAACAAAGAGAGAATTATATCAATAGAGCATACGGTCAATTAACTAAAGACGGAGGGAGATTAAATGAGTTCAAATCATTGGATTAGGGCAAGCGGAGCAGCTAAACCTTACACAGGTAATGTATTCGTTTACGATATTGAAACTTGGGGGTTAAACTCCCAGGCTTACGCTTTTGGATGTTCAAGAAATATCAATACAGGTGAAGAAGAAGTATTTAATTCACCAGAAGCAGCAAGATCACACTTTGAAGAGAATGCTCCTTGTATAGTCTATGCTCATAATTCATTCGGATTCGATTTATTCTCTATTCTAAATCTTGAAGAGGCTTATCAAGCTCGTAAGATTGCTCAAGGTACTAATATTTATGAGATTAGACATAATAAAGTAAAGTATAGAGATAGTAAGCATTTGTTTCCTATGAAATTAAGTGCGTTAGGAGATTCATTCAAAATGCCTAAAGGAAAAACACCGATCGACTTTATAGAAGCTAATAAAAGAGAAATAACTCAACAAGATATAGATTATTGTTTGTTAGACTGTAGGATATTAGCTAGAGGTATAATAGACATACATGATTTCTACGCCTCATCTATGGGTATGTCAAGACATGATACGGCTTTACCTTTAACGATCGCATCTATTTCTTATCGTATCTGGTGTGCTACATCATGGCGAGATGAATGGGGTTGGATAGACAAGAAAAGCGGTAAAAGACAAAATGCAGCTAAAACCGACCCTTATTTTAACGATACTCTAAACGAGGCTTATTGGGGTGGTCGAACTCAATTAATTCATGCGATACCAGGTCAAGAAGTAAAGAACGTACTAGAATATGACGCTAACTCAATGTATCCGTTTGTCATGGCTCACCCGGCTAATTTATTCCCCGATTTAACTAAGTGTTGGCGTGTCGGTGCTACTAAAAACGCTTTATTGAATATTATTAATGATTCTCTCTATGTTTGTTGGGCGAATCTTGAAATGTATGCTCCAGAAGGGGTTCATAGATTTCTCCCCGTATTAGGTGATGACGGGAGGCTTGATTTTAATCGAAGTGAGTTTTCTGGTTGGTTATGCGAACCAGAAATAAGACTAGCTTTGAAAGAAGGTTGGATTATTAAGGAAATACATGAGCTGAATAAATCAAAAGGAATAAGACCTTTTATGAATTATATTAATGGGTTGTATAATTTAAGAAAAGAATATAAAACACAAGGGGATTCAAGGGAATTACTTGTCAAGATGGCGATGAATAGTTTATACGGGCGTTTTGGTTTGCGACCAAAACCGACCAGGATTGAAAACCCCGAAGATATAGAAAAGGCTCAAAAGAAGAAGAATTATAATGAGCGTTATGAATTATGTTTCTACGATAGAAAAAATATGGCTTATCCTTACTTACTCGATCATCATACTACATCCGGTTCAAACTCTTCTCAATGGTTCGGTTTCTCGGCTTTTGTTTGCTCTTACGCTCGGTGTGTATTAGCCGAAGCAATCATAGCCGGAGGTAAACACTCACTTTATTCAGACACGGATAGCGTTCATATAAGACAAGAAGGTAAAGAACGGTTTGAGGAACTTATTTCGTTAGGGAGTGAATTAGGTCAATGGAAACTTGAAACGCCTGTTGTTATCGCTAAGGCGGTCTATTGGCGTAAAAAAGCCTATACATGGTATGATAAAGACAATAATAAACGTAAAGTTAAGGCAAAGGGTGTTCAAGTCAAAAACGACAAAGGGGAATATCTCGATCATGCCGGAGACATGAGGAAACTTCAAAGAAGTCGAACAACGGTTAAGTTATTTAGTGCATTAAGGAGAGGTTTAATTCCTGGTACGGAACTTATTACAGAAAAAAGAGACTCGATATTTTACGAAGGTGATTAAATGGTAGATAATAAGAAACGATATAGAGCATTAGTTAAAACAAATACAGAACGTATATTATTTGAAACGGGTGAACTATCTTCTCGAGATGTTATCTACAAGTTAGAACGTGAGTATAGTCTAATGTTGATGCCTCAAACGCTTCACCAGATACTAAGATGTCATCCGAGAATTAAAAGAATAAAAACTCAAACAGGAACGAATTACAGACTAGTTGAAACGTAATCTTCTAAAACCCTACATATAGTTGAAACTTCGTGGTCGGGCTGAATGACATTGATTTTAGAAACGCTCTTGACGATCTTTTAACGGCTGCTACCGAACCGTCAGAACGTCTTATGAATAACGTCTTTGTTTCTTCTCAAATATCTCCTTTACAGAATCAGCCCGCCACATTCGGATTCGGTGCGGGTTTATTCGTACATCATTATAATAATTATAGAAATGAAGGACATGATATTGAAACTTCATTTGCAGCAGCTCAAGCCGAAGTTCTAAACCATCCAGTTATTCAAGAGTTCCTCGCTTCTATGGCTACGCAAAATATCAATAAAGGTGTTGCTAATGGGGTTTGATGACAACCATTCTTACACTCATTACCGTTCAAAATCGGTTCAGTCCTGGATTAACTCATGCGATTTAAGATCGGCATGGTATGGTCGCAAATGTCCGGTTTGCGGAGATTTATTAGTATTCACATTAACTAAAGATAGACTTAAAGTCAAAAAAGTATCTTGCTTTGAATGTGATTGGGAGGCTAATTAAAATGAGTAATAGAATTAAAGATGAAAACGGAAACGAATACCAGGTAATAAGGCATGATGAAGGACATATTTATGCTCTCAACGTAAAATTGTTAGTAATCAAAGAAGAAGAGGAATAAAAATGGGTATTTATACAACTAAGAAAACTGATGAAGAAGGAAATCCTTTTTGGGAATCAACCGACGGTTCAACTCACAAAACTCGAAAAGCTGCTTGGAGTCATTCAAAGAGTTTAGAATTATCTTCTGAAAGTGAAAGTGAAAGTGAAAGTAATGAAAAAGAAATTATTGAAGAAGTTGAGTCAAGTGTGCCGGAATGGACTTCATTTGATTTCGGTTCAAACCCAGGAGATACGGTTGAAGTTATTCCTTCTACTCTCAAGAAGATAAGAGGTGTTGCAGATTCTAGTTCAAAGAAAACTAAGAAGCAACAAGAAATTGAAAGACAAAATAATTTAGCTATTCTAAAGTTAGGTTATAGAACGGGTGATCATGTCTTAACCAGATACAGAAGGGCATTACTTGAAGATAATAATGCCGAACCTATCAAACATACAAATGAAGATTATGAATGGATTGCTTCTACAACTGATGAAGCACTTCAAGAGAATGGAATAATGATAGGTGAAGTAGTAGGAAAAACGACATTCGCTTTAATTGCTAATTCATATTGGTTCTATGTTCCTATATCACGCATTCATACGGAATCGGATAAAAACCCGTTCAAGGGTAGGTTTGCGGGTGTTGGTAGAATGATAGAGAAAATACCCTTTTTAGGTAAAAGAATAAAAGCAAGACGCTTAGAGAAGTCTTTACAGACTGTTGACGGTGGACTTGATGCCCAGAATTAGAAATCCTTACAATAAGAAGATGATTAAAGTAAGTTCTAAAGTCAAGGTAGGCAAACCAGGTTCAACCCGTCAGCGTAGTTATTGCTCACGATCTGGTAAAATAAGAGGTAATTGGAAAAGAAACCCTAACTCTAAGAATCTAATTCAACGAAGGCGTTGGAAATGTCCTTATCTACCGGGTGAATTGAGGTTATAATATGTCAATGTTGAATAAATTATTTTTACCAGATAAGAAAGCCTTGACCGTTCAATTAGTTGGGATGCCAGGTAGCGGTAAATCTTATTTTTTAGCAAAGAGCTTAGATGCCTTCTTGAAATCTAATCAAGATGAAAACCTAAGAGTTCTTTATATCTGTCCTAAGCATGAGTTTTCTTATCCTAAGACTAGACCTACTACATTATTTCAATTACAGAAATCAATAAGAAAAAATAGACTTACTATATTTTATCCCGATCCTGTATTCTTTGAAGGTGAAACCGATGCGGCCATTGATTTAGTATTCGCTTTGCGAGAGTCGAACGGTGAAGATTTCAAAGCTGTAATAATTTTGGATGATGCCCAGGTAATTCTTGATAGTCGAAAGGCTGCTTCTGGTTCGAGTAAAAGGTTGGTTCTTACTGGGAGGTCAAAGGGAATAAGAGCCGTTCTAGTGGCTCACTCACCCGTCGTGAATAAACTAATGGAGGGTTCAACTGAACATCTATTGACTTTTAGATTACCATATGTCAATTCATATTCTGATGCTAAGAAAAGGTTCGGAGTAGATCTTGAATCTTCTCAAATTGAAATTACTAAAACACCTTATTCATTTGCCTGGTATGATTTAGTTAAGGGTACTAATATTTTGATGAGTCCGATCGAGTGAATGAATCTTTTCACACTCTTGACAATAATACCCAATTCCTTTGAATGGTAGTCTTGAGGTAGGTCTTTCATCACCGTCTATTCTCTTTCTAATACATAGGCGAGAGACTTTTTCACCACACTCACAACGTATGTTATGATTCGCCATATACAGCCGTTAATAATAGGCTTATTAGATATTGTGATACAATGAAGTCTTTATTAACCCTAGAAAATGAGGGCGGCTTACATGATTTTGAATAATGTATTAGCAGGTGTCGGAATATCATTCGGCTACCTGGGATTGGTTGCGGTATCAAATGGACTCGCAACTTATGTGCTTAACGGTAAAACGCTTGACGAGTTCGTCAGTTCAAGGGGTCTGTAATTATGTTGCCTTTACCTAGTTTTTCAGCAATGGGAATAGTTGACTATCTCGCTCTCGGTCTGGGTGTTGCTATCGGTGCAGCTTTGTTTACTGCTCCAATGCAATCAGTCCAGGAAGCAATTTCGAGGAAATAAGGAGGAAATAGTATGGCTGTTAGATATCAACTTCAAGAAAGTAATACCACTGATCTCCCTTCAAACTCCGGTTCGACTACATATAATAGAGGTTTCAACGTAGCGGGCGGTGCTGTTGACGAGATTTTAATGAAGATTACTACTGTTAATGCTACGGGTGCAATCGTAGCCGATTTCGGAAATGTAATTCAATCTCTAAGGTTCGTTTTGAATGGTTCAACAATTTTCGATTTCCGTTCCGGCTACGCTTCGGCAGCTAATAACGCTCCTTCTCAATTCGGTTATTTCCTAAACTCTCTAGGTTCTGGTAGAATGACTGAAATACCAGGCGATACAGCTAAAGAAGTATATTTTAGAATACCTGTCGGTAGAAATATTAGTGCGGGTGTATCTCGATTAGAATACACTCTAAGTTATGCGGCTGCGGCTGCTGCTATAACTTCTGGTCAGATTCAATTCTGGTTCAGATATAATGATAATATGACTACTACAACAACAGTTAGTGCGGCTACTTCATTCACACATTCAGCAAGTGAAGAACAAGTTGTCGTAAGACTGCCTCAAGGTGTTCCTGGTACTGTTGCCGGGATTATGATACAAAATGATTCAGCAGCCGATCAGTTAGACGGAATAAGAATTATCTCACAGTCTGATTTTAGTATGCCTGTCGGAATGATTCAAGCCTTTAACGGTGATTTATACAACGGAATACTATATTCTGATGATGGTGTATCAACCACACAGCAAACATATGCTATCCAGGTTGCCGGAGGATTATTCGTACCTTTGTTTGGTCTATCTATGGATTCAGACGTTAGGCTGCAAGTTAATTCTAGTGCTGCGACTACAAGAACTTACACTCCTGTAATAGTTGCAGCAGTTAACGGTCAATCAGAATCACAAGGTCGTCAAACTCAACCTGTTATAACTAACACTAATCAAGCTGTTTTAGCGGCTACTACTGAAACAGTCTAAGCATGACGGGAGGGATAAAGATGAGTGATAGGGGAATTAAAACCCCTTTTACTTACTCCCTTCTTAATGAGGTGTTATAATGGGTAGAATGTTGAGAATTACATTACAAGAAGGTGTATCAGAAGCCATTGATCTCGGTATAGTCGGAGCAGGTAAAATATTCCTTTACAATACAGGAACTTTAGATATGCGAATTGCATATGATAGGTTCGATGTTGGTACTACCGGAACGAATTACTTCACTTTACTTGGAGGTTCACAATATGTATTTGATGTGTCAAACTCTGTCGGCTTCTTAGCCCAGAATCAGCAAATGTATTTTGTAAGTCCGGTTGGCGACCAGGTTTTAGAAATATGGGTAGCTGATAATCAATGAGTAATATTAACGCTAGAGTTCCGCCTTCACGATTAGCGGCTATTGATAGCCCTGCTGATGGTGAAGTCGCTGCTTATCAAGCGTCGTCTGGGCAGTTTGAATGGGTTGCTAACGGTAGCGGAGGCGGAGGTACGGTTTCATCCGTAGCATTAACTGAAACAGGTTCAGCTTTAACTATTACAGGTTCACCAATAACCGGAGCAGGTACTTTCAATATAGCCGGAGCAGGTACTTCTTCTCAAGTCATTTTAGGTGATTTATCTTTAGGAACTTTACCAACAGGAACGGTTTCATCGGTTGCATTAACTGAAACAGGTTCAGCCTTAACTATTACAGGTTCACCGATAACCGGATCGGGTACTCTTAACATATCTGGTGCGGGTACTTCTTCACAAGTTATTCTAGGTGATTTATCTTTAGGAACTTTAACAAGTGGTACGATAACGGGAACAGGTTCAGCAAATCAAGTTTCATATTGGACAGCA
>Ga0181402_1001027_pt1 | contig 10183 bp, 15 predicted proteins | sample 25SPOviralmetaG_FD_130131 | JGI IMG/M metagenome (GOLD analysis project Ga0181402, IMG submission 130131) | Marine viral communities from the oligotrophic San Pedro Time Series (SPOT) site, San Pedro Channel, CA, USA - 25 SPOT_SRF_2011-08-17 | ecosystem: Environmental > Aquatic > Marine > Strait...
CAAGCTAGGAGAAAAGAGTATAAAATGGGAGTATCTCGGAAACAACTATAATAACGAGATAAATCGAATAACTTATGAGGAGGTTATTGATGATACAAGACCTGTACAAACAAAAAAGGTCCTTGGAGTTGAAGTGGCAACAGGAGCATCTAGATAATAATAGATATACTCTTGAAATGGTTAGAATTGATGACAAAGTAAAAAGAGTCATTACTGACATTAAGCTGGAAGAAGCAGCTATTGCTCACAGACAGAATACTGTCGAAGACGCAGCTCCACAAGTTTCTGTAGCTACTTAAGTACAAAGCTACATCGCTGAAATCGCACTTTCTTATAAGGCTCTCTTGCACTCTATTAAAAACTATTGTATATTTATCACACTATACATAATTAACTTGCATGGCGACGTGAAGTATAGCGCGTTACGGCCTAGAGACTCTATGCAAATAACTAGGAGAATATAATCATGGCAACAACATCGTTTCAAGGGATCATAAGATCATACGGCGGACAAGATAAATCATCAGGCGTTACACCGTCTAATGTATGTTTATCTGCAATAGTTTCATTTAACCCAGTAGGTGCTTCACCAGTAGCAGTTAGAGTTGGAACTTCAGCAACATCAGGTGAAATTTTTAAATTACCAAAAGGTGCTGTACCTACACAATTTATTAGTTTAGGTGGAGCAACAGGTGGTACTAACCCAACTGTTGATATTGGAACAGCAGCTGATCCAGATGGTTTTTTTAATGAACTAGATGCAGATCTTAAAGGTGCTTCTCAAACAGGAGCAGGCGCATTAGTAGTAGGAACAGGTGTTCCAGCTAATGTACAAGTTACTGCTAATCAAGGTAGTTCAGCAGCAACTGGCGGAACTGTAACAGGTACTTTTCACTACACTATGGTAGACAATGCTAGAGCAGGTGAATCACAACCTGAATTAACATAGTAATTAATTAAGTGTGGGCTTCGGCCCACACATAAAATTTAAAAGGAGAATATATATGTCAGGCGGCGGATCTTTTTCAAGCGACCAAACAACCTTAAACATGACTACTGTAGGAGCTGATACTCTTGCAAGAGCAGGTAGAGCTAGAATTACTTCAATACAAGGTGAAGGTATTGCGGGTTCTACTATAATTTTTTATGATTCTGCAGATGCAGCAGCACCAGGTAATGCTGTAGCAACTTACAATTATAATACAGAAGGTCTGGAAGTTTATGTTCCAGGTTCAGGTATTTTATTTAAAAATGGAATTGTTTATAATTTAGCTGGAGCAAACGGAAGCGTTACAGTAACTATTACCGGAGCGTAGGCTTACATGGCGACTATTACTTTTACAGTTACAGTTGCAACTGGCACTAATGCTTTTAGTGCGGGTGCTGATAAATTTTTTATTAACGGCAAAGTTAGTCCAGCTTTAGTCCTTCAAGAAGGTAACACTTACATTTTTGATCAATCTAATGGAACTAACGCAGGAAAAGTTTTAGCATTTTCAGCTAAAAAAGATGGTAATCTTCCAAATGCAGCAGCTCCATATACTACAGGTGTAACTACAAACGGCACAGCAGGACAAGCAGGGGCCAATACTACTATTGTAGTTGGACCAGTAAGAACTGTTGGCGCTCCTACATTATTTTATTTCTGTGCAGCGACTGCAGGAATGGGTAATATAGCAAATACTCTTTCACCTACATCAGGAACTTCAGAAAAATTTAATCCAGCAATTGATGATATTATTGAAGAAGCATTTGAAAGAACTAATATAAGAGGAACTAGAACAGGTTATCAATTAAAATCTGCAAGACGATCTTTAAATATTATGTTTAAAGAATGGGAGAACAGAGGTGTTCATTTATGGAAAGTAAAATTTGCAGAAATACCTTTAATAGAAGGTCAAGCTGAATACAGCTATGCAACTGATTCAATTAATTTTCCATCAGATTTAAGTCAAATTTTAGAAGCATTTTACAGAAATAATACAACAACAACTAATCCACAAGATACTGCTTTAACTCAAATTAGCAGATCGCAATATAGTGCAACACCTAATAAATTAACTAAAGGTACACCTTCACAATATTATATAGATAGAAAAATTGATCCTAGTATATTTTTATATACTACACCTAGTTCAAGTGTATCTAATACAACTACACCTAGTAGTCATCAGTTTTGTTTTTATTACATGGCACAAATTGATAATCCAGGATCATATACAAACACATCAGACGTAGTAGATAGATTTTATCCATGTATGATGTCAGGTCTTGCTTATTATTTAAGTATGAAATATTCACCTGCAAGAACACCAGAACTTCAAAGAATTTATGAAAGTGAATTTTTAAGAGCTTTAGATGCAGACAATCAAGGTACATCTACATTTATTTCACCACAAACTTTTTATGGTGATGGAGTAATGTCATAATGGGAGTTTTTGCAAGAGGTAAACAAGCGTTAGCAATTTCTGATAGATCAGGAATGAGATTTCCATATACAGAAATGGTTAGAGAATGGAATGGTTCTTTAGTTCACTATTCAGAGTATGAAGCAAAGCAACCACAACTTGAACCAGCACCTGTTGGATCAGATCCACAAGCTTTACAAAATCCAAGAGTACAAAGAGATTCTACACCTCAATTAATTTTATTATTAAATAACCCTTTTGAAATTATTGTTAATAGTGTTGATAACAAAACTTATGTAAATGTATATTCTTGGGACCATCAAAGAAAAGCAGGAAGTAAAGTTAGATTAAGAGGACCTGCACAAGTAACAACAGAAGGATCAGGTGGAGCAGATAAATTAAATTTACAACAGTTTGCAGCTATTCCAACTATTAGTGGTGTAAGTGATATTGATTCTGCAACAGGTTTTACAATTCAATTAGGAAAAATTGATAAAAATGGAAATGTAACTAATGATACTACTACTGATGTATTAACTAATCCTATTAGTTATTTTTATTTTCAAAGTGCAGACAACGCTACTTTACATGGAGTTAAGGGTGGTGAAGAAAATTGTTCAGCAGGACCTGTAACATTGGAGGCAATATAACATGGCATATACTTTAGCAAACTTACAATCAGATATTAGATCTTATACAGAAGTAGGATCAAGTGTATTAACTGATGCAATTTTAAATACTATTATTAAAAATTCAGAAAATGCAATTTTAAGATCGGTTCCAACTGATCAAAATGCAAACTATGCAACATCTAATTTAGTTTCAGGAAATAGATATGTAACTATTCCTGATGATTTAAGATCTATTAACTATGCTCAATTAACTGATACCAATGGTAATCAAGTATTTTTAGAACAAAGAGATCCTAGTTTTATGGCAGAATATTATTCTACACCTAGTACATCTGCTGTTGGAATACCTAAATATTATGGTAATTGGGATGAAGAATTTTGGGTAGTAGCACCTACTCCTGATACTGATTATGCTATAACTTTAGCTTATAATAAAGAACCTATTAGTATAACTAATGCAACACTACCCACTGGCAAACCAGCATCTACAAATGGAACTTATTTATCTAATAAATATCAAGATTTACTTTTGTATGGATCTTTGGTAAATGCATATGGGTACTTGAAAGGCCCGTCAGATATGATACAATATTACCAAGGGCTTTATCAAACTGCTCTTACAACGTATGCAACTGAACAAATTGGTTACAGACGCCGAGACGAATACGATGATGGTGAACTTCGTCAACAACTTAAATCAAAATCACCGTCAGCTTACGGAACACAAAATTAATTAAGGAGAAAATAAAAAATGGCAAACGTAGTACCTTATGCTTTTAAACAAGGAATATTAAAAGCACAACATGACTTCACAACGGTAGTAGCTAATCCTGGTGCAGGTGGAGCTGGACAAGGAACTAACGTTACTGGAGCTTACAAATTAGCACTCTATACTTACAATAGTAATACTCCACCTTTTACTGTTAGCTCAACTATATGGTCAGCTGTTGCAACTGAAGTAAACAATACTGCAGGCACAGCAAATTACACAGCAGGCGGTGCGGTTTTATCAACAGCAACTGTTGGTCAAACAGGAAACTTTACAACTGTCGATTGGGCTGATGCAACTTGGTCTTCTGCAACTATTTCTGCAGGCTTTGGTGTTTTATATAGATATGACACTAACGGAGCGAACATGTATCTTGTAGCAATTTTAGATTTTAATGGAGCAAAGTCTTCTACTAACGGAACTTTTCAAGTAGCGTTTCCAACAATCAATACTGGCGGCGATGCAATATTAAGTATAACTGGAAACCCGTAGGACTTATAGATGGCTATTGTTTTAGACAACAGAGTAAAACAAAATAGTACAACTAGTGGAACAGGCACTTTAGATTTAAATGCAACTGTACCAACTGGTTTTATTAGTTTTGCTTCAGGAATAGGAAATACTAATAAAACTTATTATACTATTCATGAACAAGGAACTAATCTTTTTGAAGTAGGTATTGGAACAGTTACAGACGCTGCAACAGACACACTTTCAAGAGATACAGTTTTAGATAATTCTTCCGGTAACACTAGTAAAATTACTTTTTCTGGTGGACAGTTAGATGTATTTTGTACACTACCTTCTAGTAAGGCAGTTTATTTAGATGAAAATGGGGATGCGGTCGGAGCTGCTGGTCCTGGTTTTGCAGTAGCAATGGCAATAGCTTTATAGTATAAAAAGGAAAAATTATGGCACAAAATTTTATATCATTTACAAGACAACTAGGAACAGGCACAACTGCTTTATGTGATACAGCAGCAGCTGGATTTGCAGATGCAGTTATTGGAATTAGAATTGCAAACATTTTAACAAATGCAATTACAGTTAATGTTTGGGTAGTACCAACTGGTACAGCAAACTTAAGATATATTGCAAAAGGTTTAAGTATACCACCAGCAAGTTCTGTAGAACTTGTACAAGGTGGAGCAAAATTTGTAATTAATCCAGGTGATGTTTTAAACGGTAATGCAAGTGAAGGAACAGCAGCTGATGTTATTACAAGTGTTGTTGATAAGATTAGTACGATACCAAGTTAAGGAGTTTAAAATATGAGCGATTATTACAATGAAGTATACATCGGTAATAAGCCTGGGGCAGAACAAATCTACACTCATGCTGAAGTTATCAATAATAAAGATATCGTAATTGAATCAGCGGTTCTCGCTGGTCCAGTAACTTTCCCACATACAATAACAGTAACAGGAACATTGGTAATAGTATAATGAGCAAAATAGAAGTAGATACAATTGATACACAAAGTAGTACTACCCTTCAAGTTGGAAGTACAAATACTGCGCTTATCAAAATTGGAACATCAGGCGATACGGTAGAGTATCCAGCCGGTACTACTTTTACTCAATCAGGTACACAGAATGTAACTGCAGGTGGAGTAATCAATGTCAAATCAGGTGGTAATATTACTATCGACTCTGGTGCAACAATTACAAACAATGGTACAGCTTCAGGATTTTCAGCTGACCTTACAAATTTAAACGCAACTAATTTAACAAGTGGAACTGTGCCAGATGCACGTTTTCCAGCAACTCTTCCAATAGCTAATGGATCAGCTTTAACAAATTTAAATGCAACAAATCTAGGAAGTGGGACCATACCAGACGCAAGATTTCCCGCTGCGCTTCCAGCGATTAGCGGTGCTGCCTTAACTAACTTGCCAGGTGGTGGATTAATATTTATTAAAAAAATTACTGCTTCTAGTGATGGTTCAATTAGTTTTCAAAATGGATCTGGTGGAGTTGTTATAGACGGTACTTACGATAACTATGTAATAAAATTTAACAATGTTAGACCTGCCGATCAAAACAAAAATTTAAATGCTCAAATTTATACAGGTGGTACAATTAGAACAAGTAATTATGGAACTACAACAGCAATATTTAATGGTGCACAAGGTGGCGTTTCTAATAATACAAGTTTTCAAGATTTTACTGATAATTGTGGTGCTTGGATAAATATAAACAATCAAACTGAAAAAGGATTATTTGGCGAAATATGTTTTAGCACACCAACAGATACTTCTCAATTTTTTACAGCAACTTATTCAGGTGGTACTGCTTATGATGGTGTTTATGGTAGAGTAAAATCTTATGTTGGAACAGGGGGATATAAAACTTCTGGTACTGCTATGGATGGAATAAAATTTTTCTTTAATAGTGGTAATATTGCGGAAGGAATTTTTACTTTATATGGGATGGTTAAATCATAATGACTAAAATAAATATTAACGGAATTCAAAGAGATATGACAGTAGCTGAACAAGCTGAATATGATGCTAAACAAACAGCGGCTGCTAATGCTTTACCTAGTAAACAATTAAAAGAAATTAAAAAAATTAGATTACAAAAATTACAAGAAACTGATTATCTTGCTAATAGTGACATGACTATGCCTAGTGATGTAGCTACTTGGCGACAAGCAATGAGAGATATTACAAATAATTATTCTGAATCTGATTATGAAGATTTATTAGATCATGACGGAACAAATTTTACACACGAGGTTTGGAGTAAATAATGAGTACAGTTAAAGTAAATAATATTAAAAAAAGAAACGGTTCTAGTATTACTATTGGTGAATCGGGAGATACGGTTACCGTAACTAGTGGAGCAACTTTAACAGCAACTACGGGTAATGGAATCGGTAACAACGCTTTAACAAATAATTCTATAACTGTTAACGGAGTAACGATTGCACTAGGTGCATCAGGAACTATTCCAGTTGTAGATACTTTTCCAACTATTACAGCAGCTACAACTATAGCTCCAGCAGGGGGCACTACAACACTCACAGGTACAAATTTTACAGCACAAGCAACTGTTGAACTTTTTTCTTCAACAGGTGTAATTACAGAAGCAAGTCAAGTAGCTTTTACTTCTTCAACATCTATAGCAGCTACTATCCCAGCAACAGCAGCAGGTAATTATTTTGTAAGAGTTATAAATAATGATGGTGGAGCCGGAACAAGTGGTACAGCTTTATTATTAATTTCAGATGGACCTAGTTGGCAAACAGCAATAGGTTCTGTTGGGTCAGCTAATGCGGGTGCCACATGGTCAAGTATTGTTTTAACAGCTACAGGAGATCTTCCTATGACTTACGCTGAAGCACCAGGAACGGCTAATGCATTAAGTGTAATGGGATTATCTTTAGCAAACTCTTCTAACACTGCAGTTTTAACTGGAACCGCTACAACTCCAGCTAGTACAACTACTTACAATTTTACAATCAGAGCCACAGACAACGATTCGCAATCGACAGATCGAACGTTTAATGTTACAATTAATGTAGGCTTAACAGGAGGAACACAGTTTAACTAATCATGGCATCAACTTATTTAAATAAAACATTTTCAACAACAGGGAACAGGCAAAAATTTACTTTGTCTATGTGGTTTAAAAGAGGAATTGTCCCAGCTGGTAATCAAGCAGGTACAGAAAGAACGCTGTTTAATGCTTATCAAGATAGTAGTAACCAAGATCAAATATGGTTACAAAGTAATGGTACTATAAATTATGTAAGAAATAATGCAAACGCAGTAACTCCTTCTCAAGTTCTTCGAGATCCAGCAGCATGGTATCATGTAGTTTTTGCAGGAGATACAACACAAGGCTCTAACGCGGATAGATTAAAAGTTTATATAAACGGTACTCAAGCACCTATTGGTCAACAAGACACAATAACTCAAGGTTCTAATTTTGGCGCTATTAATAATGCTCAACTATCTACTTTTGGTAGAAGAAACGGTAGTAATGATTGGTATTTTGATGGTTCAATGGCAAATGTAGAAATGGTAGATGGTCAACAATACGGACCAGAATATTTTGGATCTACAGATACTGCTACGGGTATATGGAAGCCTGGTGGATCAAGTGCAATTTCAGATTATGGTACAAATGGTTACAAATTAAAAATGGATACAACATCACCTGGCGCAGATACTTCAGGTAAAGGTAATACATTTACAGCATCAGGAACTCCTACTTTATTACAAGGAAGTCCTTCTAATAATTGGTGTACATTAAATCCTTTAGCAGTATTTTTAAATACTTCAGGTCATACATATTCAAATGGAAATAATACAGTAGCTACTAATGGCTCTGGAAATGACTCTAATCCAAGTTCAACAACACTTGGTATAACAACTGGTAAATGGTATTGGGAAACAAAATTTGTTTCTCTTGCATCAGGTACTGCCTATGCTCTTACTGGTATAATGGCTAAAGCTCCAACAACTGCTGGTAATTACTTGGGTGGTTATGATGATACATATGGATATGGTGGTTGGAATGGAACTGTTTATAATAATGGTGGTTCAACTGGAAATACTTCTGGTTTAGCAACATATACAACAGGTGATATTTTATCAATTGCTCTAGATGCAGATAACAATAGACTTTATTATTATAAAAATGGTGCAATACAAAATAGTGGTACTGGAATAGTAATACCAGACGCAGCAGATACAGAATTTGGTGCATGGTTTCCTGCAGTAGGTGATTGGGGTAATACAAGTCATGTATGGAGTTGCAATTTCGGCGAAGGATTTTTTGGTACAACTGCAGCAGGAACAGAAGCTGACGATAATGGTCAAGGATTGTTTGCTTATGACGTCCCGGCAGGTTATTATGCATTAAACACAAAAAATTTGGAGGCATACGGTTAATGGCTTATTCTACGATTCCCAAGGGAAGTTTATATATGAACACCAAGCTCTATACAGGTAATGGTTCAACAAATGCTATTACAGGTGTAGGTTTTCAACCAGATTGGTCATGGCTCAAGCGTAGAGATACTTCTGATAGTCATGCTTTGTATGATGCAGTTAGAGGTGTAACTAAAAGATTAGAAGCTAATACTACTGGTGCTGAAGCTACAAAATCAGCAGGATTAACTACATTTGGAACTGATGGATTTACTTTAGGAAATGATACACAAGCAAATGCAAATAGTGGAACTTACGCATCATGGAACTGGAAAGCAAATGGTGCAGGTTCAGCTAATACAGCAGGTTCTATAAACTCTACTGTTTCAGTTAATACAACAAGTGGTTTTAGTATTGTTTCATGGACAGGTAATGGTTCGCCATCAACAATAGGTCATGGACTTGGTGCTGCTCCAGAATTAATTATCTTAAAAAATAGAACTGGAGTTTATGGTTGGCAAACATATTGGAAAGTTTTAGGAAGTAATAAATATTTATCACTAAACAGCACAGATGCAGTAGTAACATCTACAGAATCTTGGAATAATACAGCTCCAACTTCTACTGTTTTTTCTGTTGATGGTGATTCAAATAATAATAATGCACAAAACATAATTGCATATTGTTTCAAAGAAAAAAAAGGATACTCAAAATTTGGAACCTACCAAGGCAATAATAATGCTGATGGAACATTTGTTTACACAGGATTTAAACCTGCTTGGCTTATGGTTTTTGCTTATCAAGCAGGTAATGAAAACTGGATAATGGTAGATAATAAAAGAGATGGATTTAATGTAGAAAATGAACAGTTATTTCCAAATACAAGTGGTGCTGAAGAATCAAATGATGAAGTAGATTTGTTATCAAATGGTTTTAAATTAAGGAGAGCCAATACAAGAATGAATGGTTCTATACCATACATCTACATGACATTTGCAGAAAATCCATTTGTTGCAACTTCAGGATCAAAAGGCGTACCGGTAACAGCGAGATAATTATGACAAGTATAGTAAAAGTAAATAATATACAAGACCAAGACGGTAATAACATTATCAAAGAAGATAGTAATGTTGTTACTATTGGAAAGACTAGTGATAGCGTTGTTAGTTCAGGTATAACTACAGTCAAGGGCGACGGTTCAAGTCAAGACGGAAAAATTATTCTCAACTGTTCACAGAATTCTCACGGAGTTGGTATACAAGCACCTCCACATTCAGCATCAGCTACATACACACTTGTCCTTCCAACTAGTGCCGGATCAAATGCACAAGTACTAACGACTAATGGTAGTGGTGTTTTAGCTTGGGCCAACGATCAAATCGTTACAGGTTTTCCAACTATTACATCATGTACACCAGGAACTATCTCACCTAGCACAGCAACATCAGTTGTTATTGCAGGTACAAATTTTTTAACAGGTTTAAATTTAGAA
>Ga0181402_1001029_pt1 | contig 10169 bp, 9 predicted proteins | sample 25SPOviralmetaG_FD_130131 | JGI IMG/M metagenome (GOLD analysis project Ga0181402, IMG submission 130131) | Marine viral communities from the oligotrophic San Pedro Time Series (SPOT) site, San Pedro Channel, CA, USA - 25 SPOT_SRF_2011-08-17 | ecosystem: Environmental > Aquatic > Marine > Strait...
GGATTCTTTTGTGTAACAAAAGTGCTACGCATTTGTACCAACCTAATATTAAATTAGAAAATAAATTTACCGACCAATTTTAAATTCTTTAAATTAAATAAAAAAACTTTATTTTCTTTAAGTCCCCAGTTAATCAAAAATCAATATTTTCTGTAATCTCTCTCTTTTTTTCTTAATAAAATTACTTATTTCCAGTAATGTAATTAGTTTTTTAAAAAAAAAATGTAACTTTTTATTTTTTTTTGTTTTTTTTAGGGGGTGTTACATCTAAGCAAAAGTTTCATCGTAAGAAGGTGGGGGAATATCTACAAACTCAGGTGATTCCTTGTAGGGAGGAGGTATGTCCGTTCTCTCTCGCTCTTGGGGTTCATTAATATAATGATTTGTAATTGCTTCAATATCGATGTTGTACTGTCGATGCATTTCATTAATCATTTCGTCCACGCTACGAGTAATCTGTGGTACTATTCCACTATGAGTCTCTATTTCATGATAAGACACTTCGTCAATAAAGTGTCCGTATTCTTGGTTTGCTACAGACATGATTGCCTCGTACTGATCGTGGATCGAAGAGGTGTTGATCCGCATGCGTAGTGGGAAGTTCTCACAGAGGAAGTTGCGAAGTTCCTGGGTGCCAATAGTCAGACCTTGTTTTTCCAGAATTGTGTTGTTCAGGATGTCGGTGATGATGATTTTGTCGTTGTTGTCCTGGGACCAGTAAATCCCGAACGAGAAGCGTACGTTCGTAAATTTCATAGACCCAATATATCCCCCTTCAATAAGGGGTCCGGGCGCTCTTGCCTGTTCGTGTCGGTGCTCTCTCGATGGTGTGGAAAGCATAATTCGGTCAAAGTATCTTATAGCCAGTTGATTAAGTCGGTCAGTACCCAGATCCACGCTGAAACTGAGACGTGGATCGGTGACACACACTACGTTGACTAGTCCGTCAACGTCAGGCATAGAAGTGGTGAAGGTTTGGTTTCCAACTGTGATAGACATGATTTTCTGTATTCTGTCTAATCAATAAATCTTTAGATTAATTCAATTTTTTAAAATACCTAGAGAATAACTAGTAATTCTATAAAACTAAACTATGTCTGAGTATTTACTAGGAGAACCGATTTATGTTAGTGATACTGAAAGGATTTTTAAATATAAGGTTGCATCAGATATATTTAATGGTGATGTTAAACCAGAGTCTTCTGTCTTTGTAAATAGCAGAATATCATCTGAATTTAAGTCAGTCGAAATTATTAATCTTAATATAGATTACAAACCTAAGAATAAGAAATCAACGGGGTTTCTTGATGATTTTAAGAAGGATAATACTACATGTGCGGTTGGTTACGTTGATATAATTATTGACAATCCTGAATATAATATGGTTAATAGTCGATTTTGTGTCAGAAATGTTAAAGTGCTCGCTACATTAGTTAAGCGAGACAGTTTATATTACTGGAAGGTCAGCGTGAATAATTATGATATATTCGATAAACTTGTTGAAAAGGTTTCTAAAATAATGCCTATTATCAATTGTAGTGAAGTTTATGAGAAAGACTGCGGTATATCGCTAACAACTGAAAAAATAAAAGTAAAAATGATTCTAGATTTTTACTGGAAACTATTAGATAAAGAAAGAAGAGGTGATATATGCGAGAAGGTTAGACACGCACTAATGTATTTGTAATTAGTACTTAAGTTGCTGGAAAAGGTTTTCGATTCTACCTTCACTCGAAAAGATTTCTGAGTAGACACCGTCTACAGTAAGGATGTCGTATTTATACATTCCATGCTTTTGTTTATACTGCTTGATCTTAATAATTTTATTAACAAAGAAAATATCTCCTGTGTCAGGGTTAAGGATTATGTTTGCTTTAGGCATTTCTATAATTTGTTATAGAGAGTATTTCTTTAAATCATTTTTGACAGTAAAGATAGAGTGCTTTTCGTAATTTTAATATTCTTAGAGAGTGTAGATCTATTTAAAATAAGTTTTCTTTCTTTACTGGAATTTAATTAATATTTACAAAATATTTATTAGAGATTATAAAAAAAAAGAGATTTTGGGAATGGATGTTTAGTTTTATTTAATTAACGAACACCTAAATTGGTTTAAATAGTCACTGGAAAGACCAATTGAATTTGTTTCTTCTAAAATTTTATTTATATAAAAACAACGGCGGTGATTTATAGCTGGATGGATTTCACGGTTTAAAGATTTTTCTAGTTTTAGTTCGTCTGAAATTTGTGTATCTATTTTACATATTAATTCGTTAAATTTTTCTGGGTTTAGGTTTATTCCGGCTTTTATTTTTGTTAGTTTACTCACTTTTAGTTGTAAAAGTAGTTCAAACATAATTTCAAATATAGAATTAACATCTACTCCAGGGTATTTGGTTGGGTATTTTAAAACATTATTTAATGCTCTCAATAATGGACTGATTTTTTTTATTTCCTCTACAAATTCAAAAAATTTGTTACCAGTTAAATTATTTTTGTTTGTTTGGTTTTCGTAAAAAACAACAGGGGAAGGGTCCAAAATTTTTTCTGGATTTTCTGGATCTAAACCATTTATCTCTTTTACTATGATTCCAAATTCTTCTTTTGTTACACTATATTTTCCACCCCCTCTCTTACTAGTTTTTCTAACGCGCTTTTTCTGTGAAGCACGCCTAGAACGCTTTTGATTAATTTTAACATTCTTAGGTAATTTATATCCCTTACGAACAGTTTTCTTCTTTACTGCCATTTATATAAATATAAAAAAGAAAAAAAAGAAGAATTATCTAAACATCTGATGCATGAGTAACATCCATATATCCACCACCCAACATTTCAGGTTTATCTTCGTAATCTATATCAAGATAACCACCCTGATTAGGTCCGTTTAGGTTATCATTTATTTCATATGCTGGATTAGAAAAGGAAGGTGTCGTACTGTAATTTGGAATTCTTGCTTTTCTCAATTTTTTTTTATTATACATATAACCAGCAACAATTAATACCATAAGAGTTGCCATAACTGAAAGTCCTATAACTACACCTCTATTTGAATCATTCGATGGTAAATAATTGACATTTCTAGTATCCGTAGTAGTGATGGTAGGTGATGAAGTCTGTGTGCTTGTAGCGGACGAAGTCTGTGTGCTTGTAGCGGACGAAGTCTGTGTGCTTGTAGCGGACGAAGTCCGTGTGCTTGTAGCGGACGAAGTCTGTGTGCTTGTAGCGGACGAAGTCTGTGTGCTTGTAGCGGACGAAGTCGGTGTGCTTGTAACTGTAGTTGTCATGTAACCGAGAGAATGATTACCTATTAATTCATTTCTAACTAGGAATCTTGATATGTTGGAAAAGATATAATTGAAAGAATCCTGAGTGCTTAAGTGGTGCAGTAAGTCAAGTGTGATTCCATGACATTCAGGATTACTATTACAAATACCTAAAGTACTATCTAAGTTAAAGTAATTTCCAAGTATATCATCCCTTAAACCTTCGGCGCGTTCTACTAGAGTATAATTCGGAAATATATGTTTTCCGACTGCGTAATCACATCCAAGATTACACTCAGTTTCATTTAAAGTAGTATCAATATGAAAGATTGAGTGATCGTAATTACTACAATTACACGTCTCAGTTTGAGAGAATATTTCACAACCATATTCACATGAAGACATCTGATCAAATCCAGTTATATGATAATCACAGTAAATTCCACATGAATAATAAAAATCACAGTCTGTTATGAAAATGAAAAATCTATCAAGGTAAGAACCATAGTAAGCAAATGAAGGATAATAGTATAAGTCATTTACTGCACCTAAATTAATTATATTAAAACTAGTGTCTGTACTATTACTCTCACTATAAAAATCAATCTTGACTAACCTTACAGGATTTGTAAAATTTATTGTTTCAAGATCAAAATCTGTTTCATTACTAGTTAAATAACCTACAGTAGTAAAGTTGTAATCATCAAATGATACTGAAACTACTCCATAAACATCTGAATCATTATTTCTGTAAGTGTTAAAGAATAATTCAGCGCCATCATGGTCTAAAATTGCTTCGTTTGAAAATCCCAGTACAATTGTGTCACCATGTGTAAAAGAAAGGTAAGTGTTGTTTTCTTTATTTAGGATATAGTTAAATGAAATTGGGGTATTATATGGGAGAGAGTAATTAATTACACCACCGTATAAAGAATTGTTATGTGAGTGATAATATTTAACAAAATCCGCTATACCATTTCCCATAAATCCATAACTATACCCAAGAACACTTGGATACAACTGAACGCAAAGATCATCATCCACCGTTGTTCTCAAGGTGTACATGCCCTGGTCTATTCCATTCAACTCAAAATAATACCCATTATTAGTATAATTACGTGGTTCACCTGGATCCAAAACACCGTTATGGTTCAAATCCAAATAAACAGTCATATTTTTGTTTACATTACCAGTAGTAAAAGTGATACCGCTGTAACCAAGATTTTTTGGATGATTGTAGTACAACATTTTCTTATATGACTGTGAATCCCTAGTTGTATAACTTTCTGTACCGAGATTAGAAAGAATATTACAGTGGTAAACACCCGAATCTACATTATAATTTACATAACCCAGACAATCGTCCAAATTATTACACTCTAACTCACAACTAGTTTGATTATCATAGAAAGTGTCTATAATAAAACTAGGATTAAATGCAGTCGAAAATTGCGTGTTTGTTTCACCCGAATATTGTAAGAAATAATCTACAGAATACGAATCATCTTGACTATAATTTCCGACATTATAATGATGGTAAAAGTTATCTCCTACAAAACTAAGTGAAAGAACTGCTAGTGTTGAGAGCATATTTGTTTATAGAAAAGAATGAATATATTTCTTTAAGTCTAAAAATAAAAATATGAAATACGTAGACCGTTTTTACAGTCCCCTTTTTCCCCATAATAAGTTGGTCAAGGGAATAGACCGTTTTTACAGTCACCTTTTTCCAATAATAAGTTGGTCAAGGGAATAGACCTTTTTTACAGTCCCCTTTTTCCAATAATAAGTTGGTCAAGGGAATAGACCGTTTTTTAGGTCACTTATTTTAAGTATTTTGGTTTATTGGTTCTTTATAAAATTTTAAACTTAATAATTATTATTAATCCATTTAAAAGATTATGAGTTACAAAAACTAATGTTGTTAAAATTACTTTTTTTATCACTTTTTTCTACTGCTTACTCTAACTCTTACTGCGACCGATGTTTAGAAATTACACAGACAATAAAAAATAGTCCCCAAACACTAAAAAGTGGGTTCAGGTTTTTACATATTTTCTGTTTTTTGTGGGATAAAGAAAAGTGTAATAACTATTTAGATGTAACATACAATTATATTACTGATAATAGTAATGATAATATTTGTTACAATTCAGGTTTTTGTCCTAATTTATACGGTGAAAATTTAAACATACCAAATCTTTGGTCTTCGGAGATCCCAATTGACATTTTTAAAAATGGGAAAAATTTGATGGGTTATAATGCTTCGATTAACGAAAATAATTTAAATTATAATCTGCTATGGAATATAACTTTTAACGAAAGCATTAAAAATGTTGATTTTAAACCTAATTACTTTCAGGATTTAATTTTTTGGAAAACACCTAACATGTCCCAATCTTGTATTTTTAGAAATCAAAATAGACATAATGGTGTTTTATATTCATTTATGACTGTACGCACTAATAATTTTATACATTATTTTAATTTTACAAATATTGTTTATTCTGATTATATAACACCACCTGTTTATCTAGGTAATATAAGTTCAGAATACCAACTTTTAAATCCAAATCTAAATAACGGAGTAATATTATTAACCTCTGATATAATACAAAAAAAAACACAATTAGAAATAATAGAAACATTAAAAAATGAAACTAATTTAAATTTAATATATCCAATTTGGGATAAATTAAAATTTTTCAGTTGCTACGCTAATGGACAACCAAATAATAACTGTTGTACGTCAGAAATAATAGGTATTGGTTCACAAATATACAATATAAATTTTATTTAAAATATTTTATTTAGCAACAATTATTCTGATTATTTATTTTGAAAGGATTATCTTTTCCACATCCATCATATATTCCATAGTGTTTATTAAAATCACCAATAAAATCAAAATGTTTTTTAAATCTTGTGTCATGTAACATACTCCAGGTATTACCACATACCGATTTCTCTTTATCTTTATAAAATCTGTGATGCCCATCTAGATCCCAGTATTCATTATTATTTTCAATAGAACCCCTGTAAATTACTTTTTGTCCGTAATTCTCACAGTCATTTTCAAGATTGAGTTTAAACAACCTATAAGTTGCTGAATAAAATTCAAATCCCTCCAATTTATCCTCTATTTCCTTATTATTTACTGTAATTTTGTTGTGTTTTACCAACCTTACATCCGTAAAACCTATGCTTTTACTTAAATTTAAGAAATCATTCCAATACAAAGCACCTGATAGACATTCGCCTAACAAAACTTTATCTGACTGTAATTCTGTTGGAATACGCTTATTTGAATAAACATCACTAAAATACAACTCACCTCCATACTTTAAAACTCTGTAGACTTGTTCTAGTACCCCCTTTTTGTTTTGGCATAAATTTATAACACAATTTGAAATAACTATATCTTGAGAATTGTCATCAATATTAAGCGGTTCTAAATTGTCTATATATCCAAGTTTAAATTCTACATTTGATTCTTTATAATTAAATTTATCTCTATGCCATTCTTTCCATTTTTCTGCAATTTCTAATTGCTTCTCGGTCATATCAACACCGGTGACCCTACCGGTTTCACCAATTAATTGTGAAACAATATAAACGTCGAATCCGGTTCCACATCCGAGATCAAGAACATTACAACCTTCAAGAAGGTCTGGTATTACTAATCCACAACCATAATAAGTATTTTTAACATGTTCATTAATATTCTTGATTAATTTTTTAATATTTTCGGGGAAACAAGCTGCCGTACAACAGGCATTAGTTTTTAAATCATCCGAACAATTCAAATTATTTGTGTAGTAATCCTTCACTTTTTCTACTGTAGTCATTAGTAAAATATTTTTTTATATTAAACTTTTAAATAAAAATAAAATGTCAAATATTATTGCTTATCACAATTATTTGCTAATAATAAAATGTAGTAAATATAGTAATAGTAATAATGGCTGATAACACTGCTATTGTTAAAGTGGATAATGATGATAAAATAACGATTGAATATGATGATTTCCCTAAGCAAAGTTTTACTATACACAAACATAATCCCCATAAAAAAGATGCTGTTTTGACACAATTTTTTGATTCGCCCGAAGTTGCTAAAATTAAAACGACTACAAAGGATTATTATGAAGCTCATAGTGCTCATAGAGATACTAAAGTTAAGGAATCTGCTGAAGTTGCTGAAGCTCTAAGAGATCTAAGAGATCTAAGAGATAACGCTGCTAAAGTTCCTCTTAAAGTTATTAAAACTTCTAAAGGCAAAACCCAAGATACTTTAAAATTAACCTTTGATACTAATAAACAATATATGTTACAAATTTTCCATCAAGCGACTTATAGTGAAAAACTTCTAAAAAAAATAGAAAAAAATATACCAAAAAATGACAAGAACCCACTTTGTACACGGATAGATAAAATGAAACAAATAATCAACAATTCGTATTATAATAACCAACCACCAATTAAAATAATATTTGAAAAACTAGAAGAGTTAAAAACTAAGTGTGAAGAGGACATAAAAGAAAATATTGCCGAATTAATTAAATTAATAAAAGCACTAAAAACTAACACTGATGATATAATTAAAAAACATACATCTTCTTCTGAATTATCTGAATTACAAAAACAAATAGGAAAGTTAACAAAAAGGAAATCAGAAATGAAAGAAGAAAAACGAAAACTAATTTACGAAATACCAAAATTAAAACTAATGTTAAACCAAAAAAAAAGTAAAAAAAAAAGCACAAGTGATGAACGATTACCACCAAGAAGACGTTTACAGGATATGTTACAAAACAAAAAAGATATTTTAAAAGATAATGATATTGAACTAGAAGAAACTATTAAAGAATTAGAAAAGTTAAAAGAAGAAACTAAAAATATATACTCTGATGATGAAAATAAATTACTTAAGGCTTTATCAATTCTCCCCCCAGAAAGATATAATAATACAGATTATATAACGGCTTATGTTGAAATGATAGATCTATTAAATACTGAAACTAATACATTAAAATATGAGATAGATATTATACAAAACCCTACACAACGTCCTAATTATAAAGATATACTAGACGGAATGTTATTTGAAAAAAAAAATAATATGTTAAATGCTAAACAATTAGATGATGCACTTAAACAGGTGGGACAAATAAAACAAGGTAACCTCTACTTTCCTAAATATTTTGGATATGGTAAATTATCAAAAAATTCCAGTATTAACCTTACCAAACAGGCACTTTATGAAATGTTGCGTGATGAATTTCCATATCTGCCTATAACCTATGAGTGGGGGGAAGACTTTAATAACTTGGATCTTTCTAAAAATTATTATTATCTAATTACTGAATACATAGATGGAATTACATTGAAGGATTATATGTATGGTAACAGTTTGGCCGAATTAAATGCTTTTACTGAAATGTGGGGTAATTTTGTTGGTAAAGATTTGGCCGAAATAAAAGATGCTAAATATGGTCACATTTTTAACAAATTAAAGGATGATATAGGAAGTGTCCATGTACCCAAATTAAAGGATTATTTGGACAGTTTGGAAAAATTGAATAATAATACAGATGCAAATAGTATTGCCGAATTAAAGGGTTATTTTACCAGGTTGTACAAATTAAAGGATTATTTGGCCATGTTGCACAAATTAAAGGATAGTAAACGTTTTGCCGAATTTGAATATTCTTTAGAACATAATAACGAAATATTTACTGAATTATGTAAAGCCATTGAATTGTTACACGACGAGCATATATCTCATGTAGACTTAAAACCTGAAAATATAATGGTGATTAAACATCCCGAAGATACAAGTTAATATTCAATAAAATTAATTGATTTAGACTGCGCCTCAAAAGATTCTTTAGACAAATATATATATAGTTGTTTTATTGAAGGATTTACTCCATATTATTCATCACCTGAACGAATAGCCTTTACACAGGATGATCCGTTTGATGAAGAACTTAAAAAAGGCAGTTTAAAAAGGAACGATATATGGGGATTGGGATTGATTTTAATGGAACTATTTACAAAAATAACTTTATACTCACATGAATATAACCAAAAAAAAATAGTTTCCCTATTTTCTCGTGCTTACAAGAAAAACAAAAATTTTTTTATTTTTTTAAAAGAAGAAAAAGAAAAATTAAAAGAAAAAGAAGCAGAATTAGAAAAAGAAAAAAAAAAATTAAAAGAAAAAAAAGCAGAATTAAAAAAAGAAGAAGCAGAAGAAACAGATTCAAGAAAAAAAGAAATAATAAAAGGCACATTTGATGAATTAACCGCAAGATTTGAAGATAAAAAACTTAACCTTGAAGATTTAAAAGAACTGGTTAATAACATTAACGATGAAATAACAACAGCTGGTAAAGAAGAAAACAAATTAATACTAACTAAAAAAAATGTTGCTATGAATAATTTAATAAATGATATTTTAACTTATGGTGATGGATCCCCGATAGTTCCTGAAGTAAGCGATATTAAAGAATTAATCAGAAGATTTAAGGCTGCTGCTCCTGGTGCTGATGCTGCTGTTCCTGGTGCTGATGCTGCTGTTCCTGATGCTGATGCTCCTGCTGATGCTGCACCTGATGCTGCTCCTGGTGCTGATGCTGCTCCTGATGCTGCTCCTGGTGCTGATGCTGCTGCTCCTGATGCTGCTCCTGATGCTGCTCCTGATGCTGCTGCTGATGCTGATGCAGCTGCTGATGCTGCTCCTGATGCTGATGCAGCTGCTGCTCCTGATGCTGTCGGGAGTGAGGGAGGAGGTAGAAAAAATAAAAAAAGGAAAACCAAACGGAAAATAAAACGAAAAACACGAAAACGTAAGCGTAAAACTAAGTTAATTAATTAAATACTTACTATATAATGCCA
>Ga0181402_1001031_pt1 | contig 10157 bp, 14 predicted proteins | sample 25SPOviralmetaG_FD_130131 | JGI IMG/M metagenome (GOLD analysis project Ga0181402, IMG submission 130131) | Marine viral communities from the oligotrophic San Pedro Time Series (SPOT) site, San Pedro Channel, CA, USA - 25 SPOT_SRF_2011-08-17 | ecosystem: Environmental > Aquatic > Marine > Strait...
ATTAAATCTATTTGAAATTGCTAATAAAACTATAGGATCAAATGCAGGCAATAATGTAGTTGTTCCACTTGTGTTTAGTCTTGATAGTGATACGGTATTCAATAACTCTATCATATTTGGAGGTAGTTTTACAGATATCACTATTCAAAATAATGGTATTATTGCTGGTAGAGGTGGACATGGGTCGCCACTATCAAATAATGCTTATACAAAGGTTAATTATGGTAATAGTGTAGGTACACATGCAGGTAATGCCGCTATCTTTGTTGATTCTGACCAAACAAAAGTTACTATTACAAATCTAGAAAAAGGTTTTATTGCAGGTGGTGGTGATGGTGGCAACGAAGCTATAACCTCTGCCAGTGAACCTCAAACAGTTTTTGGCGGCGGTGGATTCGTTGGTCCAGCTGTTGCGAATGGTAAAAGAGGTGGAGGCGGTGGATGGAATGGTGGCCGTGGAGGAAAAGGAACGGCTACCGCTAGTGCCGAAGTGGAAGATAACCAGGACCGTGGTACCGATCCAGGCGCATTTAGAGCAAACAATGGTGGTGCTGGTCATTTTGTTACTGATAGAGATACTAATTCCCAAGGAGATGGTGGATCAGTAACAGCAATAGCGGACGCATATGCTGTAATCAACGGTAGCAATTTATCCAGCATGTCAAATCCATCTGCCTCAGCTACATCAGGTGGATCAGGGTTAAGTGGTGGCAGTCAGGGAACAGGTGGAGCGGTTGCGGACAGGACGATCAACATTAACACTCCTGAAGCTAGGGCTATAGCTATAGGTGTATCAGGATCAGGCGCTGGTTCGGGTATCGGCAGCAGTAGCACACCTAATTATGTTACTTCTTCTGGAAGAAATCAATCTGCTGGTGCTGGTCACTCTATTCAAATTAAAACAGGGTCAACAGTATCTACTAAATCTACTATTAATAATGGTAGAATTTATGGAGATACCGACATTGCAATTTCTTAAAAAAATGTCTTGAAGTGTTTGAAGAAAGATTTATAATAGAGTCTAAATATGATGCTATTACTTTTGAATTTGATGTGAAAAAAAGGAACCCTCAAAATGGAAAAATTTCTCTCTAATGAAATTAAGCTAGACTTCTCTGATGTTTTAATTGTACCGTCTGAAGGAGAAGAGTCTGGAAAATTTAGAGACAGGCGAAATGCAGGAGACGTTTTATCCAGACGAAATGTTAAACTTGAAGTTCCTTTTACAACAGCGACCGCATTTGAGAAGTTTGTGGACGAAAATACAGGTAAACCTTACGGTAAAGACATCACGGAAAACTCTTTTACTTGTGTACCTATCATTGCAGCAAACATGGATGGCGTTGGCACTCTTGAAGTTGCCGAGCGTATGTCTAAGAATAATATGTTGACAGCAATTAATAAATCATATTCTGATGAAGAATTGGATAAGATTGAAGACGCTTCTAACTATTTCTTGACTGTTGGTATTTCTGCGTATGACTTAGAAAGAGTGCGACAACATAAAGAAAAATTCAACAAAATTTGTATTGACACTCCAAATGGGTATTTAAAAAGAGTTACTGATTTTGTGCAACAAGTCAGAGATTTGTGTGGCGAAACAACATTTATTATGGTTGGAAATGTTGTAACTCCAGGAATCGCCGCTGATCTTTTCTATGCAGGCGCAAACTGCATAAAAGTTGGAATTGGACCTGGTAGTGTTTGCACAACAAGAATAAAATCAGGAATTGGCTATCCTCAACTGTCTACAATCTTAGAAGTTGCCGAAGAAGCTGAAAAAATTAACAAACGAGTATTGACAAACAAACGAAGAATGTATGTATGTGCTGATGGAGGCTGCACTAATCCTGGTGATGTAGCAAAAGCTTTCGTTGCTGGTGCAGATTTTGTTATGCTTGGAGGTATGCTTGCTGGACATGATGAGGGTGGAGGCGAGATTATCACAAAATATGAGCAGAGTAGTGAAGTCATGCAGCATCCTGAAGGAAATGGCTGGGTGCCTATTATTGATGAAAATAAGTTTGTAAAATTTTATGGCATGTCTTCCTTAACTGCAAATGAAAAGCACAGTGGTGGTTTAAAAAACTATCGTGCGGCAGAAGGAAAAGAAGTTTTAGTAAAATATAAAGGCCCTCTTCAAAATACTATTGATGATTTGTTAGGTGGTATTAGATCGGCATGTACATATGTCAATGCAATAAAGTTAACTAAAATTCAAAGAAATGCTAAATTTGTTCTAGTTAATAATCAAGTCAACACTGTTTTTGGAAATGAATGAACACATTAATTACAACATACTATGATAATCCAGGATACTTACAAATCTTTATTGAGAATAATTTCAATAGAGATTACTTCAGTAATTTAATTGTAGTTGATGATGCTTCTCAAAAATACCCTGCAAAAGATGTGTTACAAGAGTTTGATACAGAGAATATAACTCTGTATCGACTCAAAGAGAATGTTGGCTTTAACTCTCATGCAGCTAGAAACTTAGCTGCTGTAATGTGTAAAACAGAATGGGCAACTTTTTTAGATTTGGATCACGTTCTTTTACCCTTTGCATTAGAACGTATTCAAGAAAATATCGACTATGAAGAAAATGAATATGTAAAGATTGCTGAAAATCAATACACTATTCCTGTAAAATACTTTCTTATGGTTGGTGGATATGATGAAAGATTTAATGGTATAAGATGGGGGGACTTTCATTTAGAGAATAAACTAATGAAAGTCTTCTCGGGTATGGAACTACAACCAGGTAAAGCTGTAGTGCAGAAAAACTATACGCATATACCTGATAAAATTCTTGAGTATAGACAGTTTGAAAAATTATTGACAATCTCGGATAATCCATTAGATTGGCATAAGCACGATATTATAACATTTGAATGGGAAAAAATATGTCTTTGAAGGCACGCCTGAACAACACAAAGCAAAAAAAGCAGTTTAAAGCACTTTGTCGAATGGAATCACAGGCTACATATGATGAAGAGTATATTAACTATTATGATATGAATGAAATTAAAAGTAATCTTGACGGGTACTCCGAGTACCTTGATGATCGAAAATTAGCAAGTGATTGGTATTAATGAACTACTTTAACTTTGTCAAGTACATAGAGATTAATCCAACAGAATTGTGCAATCTACAGTGCAGTTTCTGCCCAAGGGCACATGGTTATCCTAATCAGAATCTACACATGTCCCTTGACACTGCTAGAGAAATTAAGAATCAACTAGACAATTTACATTTTAAAGGCAAAGTTATTTTTGCTGGACGAGGTGAACCTACGCTCACAAAAAACTTTGATGAAATTTTAGATATTTTTTTAGAAAATGAACCCAACTATCGAGTGCAAGTCACGACAAATGGTAAGAAAATAGATGCCTTAAAAAAGTTTTTTAATGATGCTAGGGTTCGTTTCTCATATGATATATACACACCTGATGAATCTGAGGCCAATTGCATTATTAAAAAGTATAATGAATATTCTAATATTCGATTGATCAGAAAACCTGACTATGGATTAAATTTTGATCAATTTACAAAAGGCAGCAGTGTTCGCAGGGGACTTACAGGTAGCAAAGAGGGAATGACAAATCGTGGAGGATTTCTAGGCGAAAATACTTTTGATGAATTTGAGGATAATGCATGTGCTAAATTAGTGTATAATATGTATATTGACTGGAATGGTAATTATAATCTATGCTGTGATGACTGGAATCCTCTTATACTAGGTAACATCTTTGAAGAAAACATTGAAGAGTTTATTAATTATAATGAGAACTTAAATGGTTACAGAAAAAAACATTTCTGTGAAAATTCAAGAGAAGGCCTTCCTGCCTGTCAGACTTGTAATCGCAGATCGCCAGTTACAGGTGATAACAGAGAAGACTATATGAATTTAATTAGAATGAATGAGATGTGAAATGATTAGTGATAAAATCTTGACAAAAGAAAAGTTTTGTGTTTTAGTTGAGCAGTATGTACATGAAAAGAATCATTCATATATGGATGCCGTTTTAGAAGTGTGCAAGAGCAATTCAATCGAACCTGATGAAACTAACTCTCTACTAAATATGAGCATCAAAGATAAGATCGAATATGAAGCCAGAGAGCTTAACTATCTAGAAAAGGTAAATAAATTACCATTATGAAAACACTGAGGAACTTTATGTTAAAATTAATTGGATTATACATTCCATTTGTGGTTGTATTTCTTGGTATTGGTGCCTGTTCGTTTGTTTACAAAGATGATTTGCTTGGCAGATTTTCACAAGAAGAGGAAACAGTAAGTGCCCCAGAAATCTTTGAAGAACCACTACCATCAGATGCTACAGATGTCGGAGAACCTACAACCGCTGATGACAGCACTGGAGAAGAAACACCAGAGGAGGTATCAGATGAGCAACCAGAACTCCCCGCAATCGGAGAATGCTTCTGTCCAGAGAGAGACCCAGCTTGAACTCTTTGACGAATATGAACATGTTGAACAGGATGGCTTTATTACCGTCTATCCAGATTTAAAGACTCTGTTCAATAAAAAAGAATCTCCAAAGCCTATGGAGGTAAAAGAAGGCTCAATCACCTTTGAAAAAAATGATTGACATACTACACACACTGTAATACAATACAAAAGTTAATACTCTGTAATATAAGGAAAATACAAATATGTCACTTTCGAATCTCAAACAATCCCGTGGTTCATCTATTGATAAGCTGGTTGCAGCATCTGCAAAGCTTAACGAGTCTTCCGCAAACAATAACGGTCCAGATGAACGTAAATGGAAGCCATCAGTAGATAAAGCAGGCAATGGCTATGCAGTCATTCGCTTTTTGCCAGCTCCTGAAGGTGAAGAGTTGCCATGGGTGCGTTACTGGGACCACGGCTTTAAAGGCGATACTACTGGAATGTGGTACATCGAAAAGTCACTAACATCTATTGGTCAAAAAGACCCTGTTGGTGAGGTAAACTCACGTCTTTGGAACTCTGGTGTAGATGCAGATAAAGAGACTGCTCGAAAACAGAAACGTCGTCTTCATTATGTTTCTAACATCTATGTTGTCTCTGATCCAGAAAATCCTCAGAACGAAGGCAAAGTATTCTTGTATGAATATGGCAAGAAAATCTTTGACAAGCTGATGGATTCTATGCAGCCACAGTTTCAAGATGAAGACCCTGTAAATCCTTTTGACCTTTGGGAAGGTGCGGACTTTAAACTCAAGATTCGTCAAGTAGAAGGCTATCGGAACTATGACCGTTCTGAGTTTGCTTCTCCTACTGCATTGGGTGATGATGATATGCTCGAAATGACATATCAGAAAGTTTACCCATTGTCTGAGTTTACTGATGCTGCTAACTATAAGTCTTATGATGAGCTTAAGGCACGTCTAGACGCTGTTCTGGGCGTAAGTGAAACTTTCACTGCTCAACAGCAAGAAGACCTCTCAGTGACTGCTGAGGCAGCTCCTATGAAGACTGTAGCACCTTCTCCAATGTCTAGTGCATCTTCTGATGACGATGATGATCTTAATGTTGATGAGATTTTCAGCCGTCTAACTGAAGATGACTAGATGATAAAATGGCTCCCAGCTTTTTCTTTAACCTTTGTGCTGGGAGCCATTTTTTTTATTAATCTAATGAAAATCTTTCGGTTTCTACCGATGGTGTAGGTACAGCCATTTGATTGTTTACCGTTGTAGTGTTTGGTGCTACAGTAGAGTTATCGACAACTGTATTAGTAACTCCAGACTGCATGGTAGATACCTCTCTATTAGCCAAGGCTAACATCTGCGCAACTTGTGCGCCTTCCATACGTTTCATTAATTGTCGAGCGCTTAAGTTCTGAATAGCTGATAGTGCTGCGTCTCTTTCGGCTTTACGTCTTTCAATAGCGCTATCCATGCTCTCACCTAAGGTTCTAAATCCTAGAGGCACACTTTCAACACCGCCCTGTCTACGTTGCATGAGCAGCTTTCTTTCGCCTGCCATAAACTTGTCGCCTTCAAGTTTGTTTATTTCTCTCTTGAGCCTAGAGGCCTCTTCTTCTAGCGCTTTACGTTTTTGTTCCAACGCCTTTTCTTCTTCAGACCTAAAGAATTCTTTGACTACAGGAATAGACTTCAGCATATTCATAAATCTATTAAAGATTTGTGCGAAGATATCAACAGTCTGTGTGATCAATCCTTCGATAAATGCACCCATTCTGAATGGCTGATCAGGATCACCAAGATTAAAAATACCTCTAATGAAGTTTACTGCTGCGTTTAATGGTGCGTAAAGAATATCAAGCAAACCGCCTTCACCTACCAGACCTAGCCAAAGTTGCTCCAATGCCTTTTTTGGGTCTGTGAATACTGTTTTAATCCATTTTACTGCGCCTTTAAGTGTATCGAAAACAGAACCGACTAATTCTGTGAATGTCTCTTGGAAAGAGAAGTCGTCAAGAGCATCAGCTATACTTGTTAAACCGACCTGTTTTAACACCCATTCTGTAGCTTCTTTCAGAAGATCGAGAGGCGCAAAAATTAAAGAGTTAAAGAAGCCTGTTACAGCGCCTTCAATGCCACCGACAAGACCTTCTTCTTTAAAACCGTCTACTGCACCGCTAATTGTGTCCCATGCAGTAATGAAGACAGTCAATGGTAAGAAAAGTTTACCGAATATTGTACCAATACCCTTAAAGAAATTGAATACAGGTTTCAGCTTTGTTACTGCAAGAAGAGCTTCACTAACACCGTTAGTTATGAATGCAAGTGGCACTCTAAGCATAGTGCCAATAAATCTAAAAGCATTGCCTATAACTTTAAATGTATTAGTAATAGTTTTAGTGGTTCTATCAATAATACCTTTTAGAACATCTAAAGATTCTTCTATGACAGTTGAAATATTAGTGAGCTTTGGATTTGTTCTAAAATCAAGAATTAACATTCTGATCCGAGAAATGATATTAATGTCAATGAAGTTTCGAAGTCTAATCAGTCCTTGATTCAGAGTGAACATAATCTTCTGTACGTCATTAACAAACTTCAAAAGGTTATCTTGTGCGCCGTCAATGAAGCCTCTAATTTCATCATTCAGAGCAAAGAATGATAATAAAGCACCAGCGACTAAAGCATCACCCATACCAAATGGACTGCTAACAGATGAAGCAGAAGTTCTCTGTGATTGAGTCTTAGCTTTGTTGCCAGCTTCTCTTGCGGATTCAGCATCATCTAATGCTTTGCGCTTATCAAAGTCAAGCATAGCCTGCATACGTTTAACCAGAGACTTTACAGCCTCTGTCGTATTACCCTGCTCATTATTTAACATTAATAATGAATTTGTTACGTCATTAAGTGTAGCTGCTGCCATTTAACCTGCTCTCTGTTTTTGTCTTTCGGCTTCTTCTTCAAGGTATTGCAATAGCATAGCAAGATAAATTTCTCTCTCCCAAGGCATCATCAAGTCAATTTCAGTTAGCGAGTAATGATGATGTTGCATCAGTTGAAAATTGACTTGATAATGGTTTTGTAAGTTATCATGAGAGAGACATACTAAAAAAAATCAGCCGTACCTTCTAAAGTTAATTTATTATCATGATCACAGTTGCCACACTTAAACTCTACATCATGCTTGAGTCGTGGCATCTTCTCAATAAAATCTTTTACTTTCATAAATTGATCAGTTGAAAACGATTCAATAAATGTTGTAATTTCTTCTTCGCTTTCATCAGATAGTGCAATGCGCTCATCTGCTGTTTGCACTGCATCAATACATGCTGCAATCATATCAAACGCTTGGTCTGTTTGATTGCCTTCTTTGTATTTATTGAATTTTGGTGCAATATCTTTTAAAGTTGGATATTTCATCTCTAAAGTGTATTCGTTTGAAAGTTTAATCAGCTTTGCGTTTGCTGTCTTTGGTACTTTGATGGTAATCTTTGAAATATCTACAGCGATTTCATTTGGAGTATCACACTCTTTACAATTAGTCTGAATTGTAGTAGTTTCACCTACAGACTTCGATCTAATCTGTGTAAACAAATATTCAATGTCAAAGATAGGTAGATTGCGAATAGTGATAGGCTCTTGAATACAAGCTTCAAGAGTATCTGCAATTGCTTCTAGAGAACCCTGCTCATCACCCTGCTCAAGAGCAATCATTAACACCTTTTCCTCTTTTACAAGATAAGGTCTGTATTTGATTGTTTCACCAGTAGAAGGAATTTTTGTAGTGTATTTGATCGACTCATTAAGTTTAGGTAAAGCCATTATATTAGTTCTCCATTATTAGGCAGGTTCCCATACTGTGTATGAGAGTTGTACACTAAGTTGTGTTAATTGATTTTGCGCATCATCACCAAGTTCAATTGCTTGCATTGTAGTAGGAAATGCACGAATAAGTTTACAGCCATAAACAACAGAATTGTCACCATGATTTAACTGTTGAATAATTACATCTTTTGCATAATCATTTTTATAGTTAACTTCATATGTGTCAAAGCCGATAATAGCTTTTTGCCAATTTTCAAAATACGTTCTCATTGAATAGTCTTGTGTCAGCAAGAAGGTCAAGTTAACGTCTTCAGATAAAAACGCATATGGCATTTTTTGTGACATCATACCGATTGTACGCTCATTTGTTACAATCTGACGGCCTGGAATATTTGTTGCACGACAGAGAGTGTTGACTGTTTCACCATCAACACCAAACTCTGCTGGTAGAATAACTTTGTATCTATCTGCTCTGGATACTCCTTGTGAGAGCTTACCTTTTAAGTCTTCGATGCTTGCCATTTATCTTCTCATCTTTTTGCGTGAATCTTTGTAAACAGTTGTAAGACTAGCTTTCTCAAAGTCAGCAGTTGGTAAGAATGTAGCAATCTCCCACTCTGGCGGCTGTACCATAGCAAATCTAGAACGAACATGACTACTAAGATAGCGTTTTAAGCACGGCTTGAATGCTCTTAGCTTAGATGCACGTTGTAGCATGTCATATGAAATTCTAAACTTTGTTGTGTCATCATAGCGCTCATTAGTTAGTGTGTCTAACAAAGCATCTAAAAATTTTGCTCTAATGTCTAGAGGTAAGTAGTGCAAGTTCAGACCATAAAAGCCTTTTGGTGCTGGACCTATAATGACAGTCAAAGGGAATCTGTCATAGTATGGTAGCGTATCTTTTGTTTTTGGATCATAAAAGTACATATACATTTTACCAACAGCGGTACGATTGCGAAGCTTTAGTTCTTCGTCTCGCAATAAGTCCCGTCTAGAGGGTCTAAGTCTTTGAGCTTTCTGGCGAAACCATGCCATAGATTCTTTTGAGCGAGGAGTAATACCTGCTCTAAATGCTTCTAGCTCTAGCTTCTGAAATAAACTTGCCATTTAAAAGTCGTATCCAATTTGTTCGATTATATATTTATTTAGTTGTGCCACTGTATCAACCATTTCTTGTGAGGTATAATACTGTTCATAGCTTGAAAATTCTCTATCTGATGCATTGAAATGAGATAGTTTTACCTTTTCGCCATTAGGCAGTTTTGTGTTGACTTCATTTTGCAAATCTTCAAACTTTAAATAAAAATTTGATATTTCTAAGCATGTTTTATTTGCAAGGCTAGCTACAACCCTTTTATCATATAAAAAGAACCATTCATCAAAAAACATTAGCGAATATTCTTTGTAATGCTTTCTACAATACTCATATTGACTAACAAGTCTATCCCATGGATTTCTCACAACAACAAATTTAGTTGAATTTGATTGAGCATATAACATATCTGCGGGATAAGCAACGACACGCTCATATTTAAATAGATCCAAAAATGTTTTTTGCATCGTCATGCCTGCACATTTAGCTGTGCGAATATATGTTAAATCACTATTTTCTGCATGAAAGAACCTGAGTGTCATACTAAAATTTCATTCCCATCTTTTTTAATTCGTTCTCTGTCCAAATCTGAAATTCATAGCCATTATCTTTGCAGTATTCAGATGCTGCTTTCCATTTACACTGATTACGAACATACTCAAGAGACTCTGAGATATGTCTCTTTGTTCTTTTTCTAGTAGTAGGAGGCTTTGTTTGTTTATCTGGTTTAATTTCAACCAGAATTGTTCTACCATCTTTCATTGTGATTTTAAGATCAACAAAGTATCTATGATATTTA
>Ga0181402_1001033_pt1 | contig 10145 bp, 5 predicted proteins | sample 25SPOviralmetaG_FD_130131 | JGI IMG/M metagenome (GOLD analysis project Ga0181402, IMG submission 130131) | Marine viral communities from the oligotrophic San Pedro Time Series (SPOT) site, San Pedro Channel, CA, USA - 25 SPOT_SRF_2011-08-17 | ecosystem: Environmental > Aquatic > Marine > Strait...
TAATTAACAGAGACGTACAAGGTACATCTTTACAAAGCGGAAATGGTGTAATTGAGATTGCAGGTATTCAAATCTACAAGTCAATGAACGCTCCATTCTTCTCTAAGTATGGTACTAAGTATGCTCCATCTTCTGGTGCAGCAGCTGGCACTGACCTTGATACAATAGATCCTGGAAATACAGGTTCATTCGTATCTGAAGGTATCGAAACAGCTAACACAGCAACAGGCAACAACTACGGAGCTCGTCAGAACTACGGTGCTGCCTCTAACTTTGCAAACACATGTGGCTTAATCTTCCAAAGAGAAGCAGCAGGTGTTGTAGAAACAATAGGGCCACAGGTTCAAGTAACAAGTGGTGATGTTTCAGTTGTTTACCAAGGCGATGTCATCCTAGGAAGACTAGCTATGGGAGCAGATTACGTTAATCCTGCAGCTTGTGTAGAATTGTTCGCTGGAACAACTACAAAGCCAGCAGCTTTCTCATAATTATTCATTTATACGGGGACTTCGTGTCCCCCTTTTTTTTATGTCAGTAATATCTTACGGAGTGTCTACCGAACTAGATGCTGTAAACTCAATCCTGATGAGCGTTGGAGAATCCCCAGTTAATACATTAACAGTGCAAAGCCCCGAAGTGGCTATAGCACAGAAGACTCTAAGGCAAGTCTGCCGTGAGGTTCAAGCTGAGGGATGGTCATATAACACAGAGAACGAGTATCCAATAGACCTTGATACAAACAATCAATGTATCATACCTAACAATGTCATACAACTAGATCTAAACATTTATCAACACGGTAAAGATTATGATATAGTCAGACGTAGTGACAACGGTATAATGAAAGTATATGACAAAAAAGGTCATACGTTTACTTTCACAAATTGTAGTAAATTATATTTTGATATTATATGGATGATAGATTATGAAGATCTACCACAAGCATTTAAAGATTACATCACTTGTAGAGCCTCTAGAATCGCCTCTAACCGTATGGTAAATAACCCTCAGTCGTCTAAGTTACTTGAAACAGATGAAGCAGGTTTAAGAGCCTTAGCGTTGGAGTATGAAACTAAGCAAGGTGATTACAATATCTTTAATGATTTCCAATATCAACAAGACGCTAACACCACATACAGACCATTTAAAGTATTAAGAAGAATGTAATGCCAGCAGTAAATCAACGTATCCCAAACTTTCTAGGGGGTGTATCTCAACAGCCAGATAAAATAAAATTTCCAGGACAGTTAAGGGTATGTGATAATGCTGTCCCAGACATAACATTTGGTCTTAAGAAACGTCCTCCTGCAGAATTTGTAGGGACATTAACTAATGCTACCTCAGCAGGTCATTGGTATGAAATATTAAGAGATGGAGATGAGAAATATTTAGTACAAATAACACCAGCTAATAGTGGTGCAATGCCTATTAGAGTATGGGACTTAGCAGATGGTACTGAAAAATCCTTGACAAATTCTAGTGGAGATTCTCTATTTAGTTATTTAGCAGGAGCAACAGAACCTTATGCAGTTACTACAATTCAAGACTATACACTTATAGCTAACCCACAGAAAACTGTAGGCACGACAGGTACAACGGCAGCTCCTATAAACAGTGGAGATTACTCATATGCAAGGTTGGATACTGTTGCTTACAATACTGAATATATATTATATAGTGGTACAGCTCCCTCACCCAATACTTACTTCAGGGTTACTTCTGTAAAGGTAGATAGAATGTCTGGAGGTAGTGCTCAAGGGCCAACCTTTGACGATACCAATGAAGATCAGAGTAAATCTGGTACATTAACTTGGTCATTTTCTGGAGGTAGTGCAATAACTACAGGAGCTACTAATTGTGAAAACATTGAAGGAAGTTTACAAGTAAATGGTAATAGTTATATTGCCAACAACACTGCTACATATCAAGGTGGTGATTCGAGTGATGTAAATAAATTTTTAGGATATGTTCAAGATTATGATGTTAGGTACACTGCAACAGTCACATTACAAGACGGTGGACTTATAAAAGAAAGTAACAAAACAACAGCAGAAAATAAATTTATTGATGTATCTATGGAGGGTGAAACTTACCGTATATCAGTAGAAGCTGTAGAACCAGTAATTACATATCAAGATGTATCTGGCATAGCATATTTTAAAACACCTAAGAATCCCGACAATGGTACTATATCTATGGCTACTATTCTTAATGGTTTAAAAACTTCTGTTAATAGTAGTTTAAGTAACGTAACAGGTGAAGTTATAGGTAGTGGTTTATTTCTTCATGGTTCAGCTGCGGATGGTGTTAACTTTCTTGGTGGTGCTGTAAACGAAAACATGAGTGTGATAGGTCAGAAAGCACAGGATATTAGTAGACTGCCAGCTATGAATAAACATGGCTACGTAGCTCAGGTATCTAATTCTGCTGACCTTGACACAGACGATTACTATGTAAAGTTTGAAGCTAATAATGGTGTGTCTGGGGCTGGTAGTTACGAAGAAACTGTACGACCTCATAATTTTGATGGTTCGGGTAGTGATGATATGGTGTTAGGGTTAGACCCCGCAACAATGCCACATGCCCTTATTAATAATCGTAATGGTACATTTAGTTTTAAAAAATTAGATGAAGCTAGTAAAGGTACAACTGAAAATTATTGGAAAAATAGATTAGTAGGTGATGATACATCTAACCCTTTTCCTACCTTTAACGGGTCACAGATACAAGAAATGTTTTTTCACAGAAACAGGTTAGGTATGATTTCTGGTGAGCAAGTAGTTTTAAGCCAGCCAGGGCAGTACTTTAATTTTGGTATTGTATCAGCAATTTCTGCTAGTGATGACAACCCTATTGATATAACTGTATCTGATGTAAAGCCTGCATTTATTAATCATACATTACCTATTAACAAAGGTTTAATGATGTTTAGTGATAATGGTCAGTTTATGTTATTTACAGAGTCTGATATATTTAGTCCTAAGACTGCTAGATTAAAAAAGATAGCTAGTTATGAATGTGATGCAAGTATACAGCCTGTAGATCTTGGTACATCTATACTATTTACATCTAATGTTTCTGCATATGCAAGAGCATTTGAAGCTACAATAGTAGATGATGATACACCTCCTAATATAATAGAACAGACTAGAGTTGTACCAGAATTTTTACCTAAAGATATAACTAAATCTACTAACTCAGCAGCTATAGGTATTACTACGTATGGTAAAAAAGGTGATAGCACAGTATATCACTATAAATACTACAATGCTGGTAATCAAAGAGAGCAATCTGCATGGTATAGCTGGACATTAACAGGTACAATGCAACATATGTTGTATACAGGTGGTAGTTTCTTTACAGTTACTTTACATGATAGTACATATAAACTATGTAGACATGAGTATGTTGCTGATGCTAACGCTAATAGAACATATGTATTAGGTGGTAGTGCATCTGATGTAGGCTCACCAATTAAAACAGCTAGATGGTTTGAACCATGTTTAGATAACATTACTATAGCTACTACTGTTACTGGTTCAGCTCAAACAACTACAGCTCCTGAGAAAACTGTATTGGCAATACCTTACACCCCAGCAAACACAACAGATTTGTTTATGGTCGGGTTGTCTGGTAACGACAGTGATGGTAACTCTATAGCTGGTATTGTGAGACAGGCAGATGCTGTAGCAACTAATAGTGTGACATTTAATGGTATAAATATATCTAGTAGTGCTAAGGTTGCAGTAGGATATAAGTATACAAGTATTATAGAACTACCAACATACTATCTAAACGTAGGTCAAAATGCTTACGACTTAGATGGTGAGTTACGTATATCAGGTATTAACTTTGAGATGGGTGTATCTGGCCCTATGCAGTTTCATTTAACTCCACAGTATGCAGATATGGATTCCTATACTCAGTTTGAATCTGGTATGTTAACTAACTCTAGTAACTTCAATGCTCCACCCGCAACACTAGAAAAATCAGTTAGAGTACCTATACAAAAGAAAAACGAAAAATATACATTACAAATACAAATACCAGACCCCTTTTCCACCGCCTTAATCTCAGCAAGCTGGGATGGCAATTATAACCAAAAACGACATGTACGAAGGTAAGTATATTCAGACCTGCACTCCAGAGTTAGCTCTAAGTGTGGGTCTACACTTACGCTATGAAGATAGACGTGAAGCGGAAGAAACCTCTGGATTATGTGCTGAGGCTTCTATAATACAATCATATTATAATTCTAAATATTGTGTATACTTTAAGGTTCCCAACGGCAAGGCTGCTGGAGTGGCGGGCGTGACCCCAACCAATTTAATATGGATGCTATGTACTGATGCAAGTACAGAGTACCCACATACATTTGTTAAAGAATCGAAACGCTGGGTAAATAGTCTACCCAATCCTTATCTATGTAACCAAGCAGATATGCGGAATGAATCACACATAAAACTACTAAAATTATTAGGTTTTACTTTTGTTAATTATCATGTTCACAACAATGTCCCCCTTATACAGTTTATAAAACCATGTGCAGTGCCATAGCATTAGGGATAGTGTCAGGTGTTGGACAAGCTGCAGCTGGAATATCAGAGCAGAATAGACAACACAGAGCACAAGTTGATGCTGTCAATAGAAGCAATCAAATAGCTCGTCAAAAATACATCAATGACATTACGATCTCTGCGTACAATGACCAGAGAAAAGGTGAAGTATTCACCGCCCAATTACAAGCTGATGCAGCAGCCAGATCTGCATATTACAAACAAAAAGAAATAAATCAAATTGAAGCGAACAGAGCCAGTGAATCTGCACAACAAGAGTTGCGTGAAAAGGTTACAGAAGCTATGTTCCAAAGTCAAACTAATTTAGCTAAAGCTGTACAAGCACAAGGAACAATGTTAGCTAGTGGAACACAAGCAGGTCAGTCAATGTCATTATTATTAGATGATGCTGAGAGAACTCTTGGATTTGAGCAAGCACAACTTGATGCTAGTATATTTGATGCTACTAAGAGTTTTGGATTAAAACAATTTGGTATTAATTTAGATCAGTATTCAGCGGATGTTACTGCAAATAATAATATTACTACATCTGCACAAGTTGCTCCAACCGCATCGTTTGAAACAGTTAAGCCAATTGAACAAGCACCTCCTTCAAAACCATCTGCACTCGGCCCAATTATGGGTGGATTCAGTTCGGGTATAAAAACAGCAACCAGTTTAGGTTGGTCTCCTTTTGATTAATTATGCAATACAAAAAAAGTACCTCTACTATCGGTTTTAAATCTCGCTCAACACCAAATGAGGCTAAAAATTTAGCATCGAAAGCTAAGGCTTTAGATAAAAAGAGAAAAGAAGAAGTAAAAGAGTACAATGCTGCAAGCAGCAGTCAACTTAAAGAGTTGGGAAGATTAGATGGTCTACGGACAAATATTGATAACTACGAAATTTCCACTCAGAAAGAATTTAACAAAGCCTTTAATGGGCTTATAGCTACAGCAACAGAAGATGTAGCTCCATTATATATTAAAGCAAAAAATCAAGACGGAATTGATTTACATAGAAGATACGAAGCTGGCGATGAAGAAGCTATTGCTATTATTGATGGTAATGAAAAACAGTTAGCTGAAATTGAAGAAAAACTAGCAGAACTACAAAAAGCAGCTGAAGCTAAAGGACAAGAACTTGATGCTGCTCAATTAGAAGAAGAAAGGACAAGTTATGAAAATAAGTTAAGAGCATTAAATATAAGAAAACTAGGAAGTAACGTAGCATATGGTTTTAGTAAAGCATCTTTAATTGAAGGTGCTGAAGGTTTTATGCCTTGGTTTATGGATGCTACACGTACTAGAAAAGATCAAATTCCAGGAGAGGAGTTTACCGTTGCGGATTATGATAAACTTACTAATAGTGTTCAAAGAGATGCAGTAGAAGATTTTTTACTTAATGAATATATTGAAAAAGTAAATGGTAATATAGGAGCTGCTGATAAAGTAGTACAGTCTTATTTAACTGACTCTGTTGTTAAACAAATAAATAGATGGAAATCAAGTAAATTAGCTGATGAAGAAGCTAACTTTGCTTCTAGCCAACTTGAAGGTTATGGTACTAGTATTTCTGTAGAAGCTAGTAAATTTACAGCTGATGATAATAAAGATGTAGAGGCATCAAAGTTAAAACTTACAACATCTATAGAAACTTATTTAAGTCTAGCCCCTAGTGCTCATTTCCGTGCAGGTACATCTGGCTCATCTAATGCAGCAACTAAAAAAGGTATTATAGATATTGTTGAAAGTATATTTGAAAATACTGATGACTCAAATGATATAGAAGATTTAAAAGAATTTTTTACTACAACAGAATTTAAAATAAATAATTTAGGTACTAAAACACTTGGTAATCATTATCCTTTTGATTTTAAAATTGATGATATTGTTGGAAAGATTGCAGAAGAAAAAGCAGGAAAAAAACAAAGTGAACAATTAAAGTTAAAAGTTGAATATAATTCTGAAGCTCATGAACTTAAAAAACTTTTAGCTCTAGGGCCATTAGATGGTGGAATTACTCGTAATGAGTTTGAAATCAGGGCTGATGCTATGGTTGATAAATATTCTGGTTGGTATGAGTTTGATGCTAAAATACCAGACTTAAGAGGTTATAATCCTAGTTACAAAACTCCAACTAAATCACATCAAATTGCTGCAGAGTCAATAAAAAAAGATGGTGTTTTAACTTTAGAAGAGTATTTAGAATTACATCCAAGTGTTCGAGGTGACTATCAAAGTAAAGTTGATTTTGATGATTTTGTTAATACTACTGCTTCAAGAGATCTTTTAGAATCTTATAAATCAGATATTGAGGATGCTTTAGACAAAGTATATGTTGCTGATTCTGTCAATCCTAGTATTAGAGGAAAAGATGTTATTTTAAAAAAGGTAAAAACTTACGCATTAAATTCTATAGCTTCTACTGCTGTACTATTAAAAAAACAAAGTAATGAAGATAAACCTTTAGCTGAATTTTATGAAGAAGCTTATAAAATAGTACTTCAAGATATTGGTAATGCCAGAAATGATAAAGCAGGAAGCACTTATCTTATAGATGGTAAAGATAATTTTAATAGTGCTTTAGTTAAAAAATTAAATGTTATACCAGAAATATCAGCTACAGATTTTAATACAAAAATACAAGTAACAGAAACAAGACTTACAGAAGCTTTTAAAACTATTACGACAACAAATGGTGACGCATTTTCTATGGAAGGTGTTAAATTATTTGGTAATATGGATAAAAAAAAAGCTGAAGAGTTTTTCCAACCTAGAAAAGATGCTAACGGTAAAATAACTGGTCTTAGAACTGATTTTATAGAAATAATGGCATATGATCCTTATAATCGTGATGAATATACATTATTTAATTTAGCTAGAAAATCTTATGGATTAGACGAAATAGATTTTGATGAAGAGTTGAAAGCAGAAGATAGGTTTATGCAATTAAAATTACAAGAACTATCTCCTAATATTAGAGCTTTATTTAAAAGAGGTGATATGAAATCTATGGCTAGAGGTTTTGACAAGATAGATATAGTACATTTATCTCCTTTAACTGATGCTATAGTCTCACATATACCGATAGAAGAAGTTGTTATTACCCCATCAGTTCTTACTGAAATATTACAAAGACCTAAAGTTAATATTACTTTAGAAGATTATAATAATAGTATAGAATCAAGAAATCAAATTATAAAAATAAGAGTAAATGATTTACTTAAAGAAGCAGATCAAATTTCAGATAACAAACATGTTACAATTCGTATGGTAGCTGCTGCTATAACTGGAGATGAGTTGTCTTCATGGACAGAAGGTAAACATGATTTATCAGGAACCCGTGTTCTTAATACTTATTTAGGAGGTAACATTGAAGGTGGTGATGTTGAAGATACTGTAGATATTACTAATTACAATAAACTAATATTATCAGGAAAAGAAATTCAAGCACTTAAGACACCTGTTAATATACAAGAACTAGGTAATCAAATAAATACACTTAATAATGAGCAACCTCCTAAGTTTATTCCTAAGTATTATAAAAATGTAAATGGTCGTTTGGTAGAAGTAGAAGAAGGTACTGAAGGTGCTTTCCCTGCACAAGTACCTGGCATGGTTAAATTTAATGATGAATGGGCTATTCATAAAGAAAAAACAGATAAATTACTTGCACAAAAACGTGTTATTGATAATTTAAAACAATCTAATATTTTATGGGGTATTAACCAAAGAAATGATGCTTTTAGTAATCAACTTATGTATGATATAAAAACTGTTATAGGTGATGAAAGGTATAATGCTTTACAACAAAAAGTTGATAGCATGAATCTTGGCTATAAGAGTAATGAAAAAGCTACTGAAGGTTTTATTGCAAGATATAAAGAGGGCACAGCACCATATGCACAAGAGTTTTTAACATTATTATTAAACGAAGATGAATTTTTTATAGGAGAGGAAGATGGATGAATTAGAAAATCTGGATTTTACAGCACAAGATAAACAAAGGTATAACTTAGATTTAGAAGCTGCACATGATGAGCTACAAAATGCTGTAGAAGCAGAACAACAGTCACCAGCTGACCTTGTTAATGCTGTAAAAGATCAAGGTTTTTTACCAGACAGTGTACCAGAACTATTAAAAGAAGGTGGTAAAGCTGCTCTTGGTGGTGTTACTGATGCTGTTGATAGTGTTGGTAGTTTTGTAGATTTAGCAGGAGATACAGCAATAACAGCTGTAAATTCATTATTTGGTAAACAAGATACTAGAAACAACCCATTTCATGAAAACTATGAACAAGGAGCATGGTGGGATATACCCGATCACTTAGTACCTGAGAATGAATCTGGTTTAGGTAAACTTGCAAGAGGTCTTGTAGAATTTGGAGTTTTAGCTTCAGCTACAGGCGGTCTTGGAGGCGGTGTTGGTGCAGGTAGTAAAGCTGCTAAAATGGGTGTTAAATTAGCTAGAGGTGCTGTAAGAGCTGGTAAACCAAGGTATATTGCTAAAACAATGGCATATATACCTAGAGGTGCTAAAGTAGCCAGTGAGGGTGCTATAGCTGACCTTGTATCATCTAGCTCAGAAATGAGTAATATAGCTAATTTAGTCGATCAGTATGCACCGTTTGTACCATTTTCTCAAGCATTATCTATTGATCCTGATAAGGATAACCCTTGGATAGCTAGAATAAAAACTATGACAGCAGGAGCTGGTTTAAACGTAGTAGGTGATGTATTAATTGCCAGCATCAGGGGTATGTATGGTGCAGTTAAAGAGTTTAATAAAACTGGTAATACTGAATTAGCAAACATTAAAGGTACACAAATAGCTGAAGATAGTATGTCTTCTAGTGCTGCTGCAAAGAAAGCTAATGATGATGTCATGAAAGCTAAAGCACTTGATGAAGAAAAAGGTATTACTCCACGTAACTATCGTGAAGAATATAACCAAAAATATTTAGACGAAGATGATTTTGCTGAATGGAAATCATTAAGTGAAGGTGGTGATTTATCTCCATACATGATTAATTTTTTACGTAGAGATGAGTTAGATTTTAATGCTGACATGTTTCGTGTAGAAGAAGGTCAAATTAGAGGTATACAATCATTAGATGAATTAGCAGAACGAATTGGTAATAGGAAGAAAGACCCTTGGATTGCTGAGGAAGGTGCTAGTCGTAATCAACTATCAGAAGATAAAATACGTGAACCAGATCCTTTTGTTAACCCTAACAAGTTTAATGATAGTGAGAAGTCTTCACATTTTAATGAACAACCTAACAAGAAAAAAGCAGTTAGGCAAGTTGTTGACGAAGCTGTTATAAATAACAAAAGAGGTGATGATCCTACTGGAGGATCTACTTTACCATTTTCTGAAGCAGATGTAAAAACTATGTCTAAAGAAATGGGTGCTTCTACTTTATATCCATATCTAAAAGAAGGTGCAGATGAGATCGGTGAAATGGTCTTTAAGCAAAATGTTAAAGAAGGCTTTAATGCAAACCTTTTAGAAAAAGCTGGTGAAAAAATTGATACACGTAGGTTTACTCAGAAAGAAGTTGTTAGAACCATCTTAGAAAGTGCA
>Ga0181402_1001034_pt1 | contig 10138 bp, 11 predicted proteins | sample 25SPOviralmetaG_FD_130131 | JGI IMG/M metagenome (GOLD analysis project Ga0181402, IMG submission 130131) | Marine viral communities from the oligotrophic San Pedro Time Series (SPOT) site, San Pedro Channel, CA, USA - 25 SPOT_SRF_2011-08-17 | ecosystem: Environmental > Aquatic > Marine > Strait...
TCTAGCTAACTTCAAAGTCAGTACTCTGAAAGCTGCTTTGATTACTTGAGCTTTGGTCATGTCTCTTGTTTCTTTACCATCACTTATATCTTCTAGCTCTTTGGTAGTTGAAAGTAATCCTAGTGAATCTAGTACAAACATAAAAGGAGGTCTCTTGTCCTTCGGTGTTGTCTCATACAGTTCTATAGCTTTCAATGCTTTAGTTCTAAACTCTTGAATGGTCTGTGGTTCTGATATCATTACTCGATTAGTATCAATACCTCTACTCTCCATCATATCTTTAGTGACAGCTGCCTCAGTATCAAAATACATTACACCTGCATCTGGATTGTCATCTAAAAATGCTTTAAGACATCCCATTACAAAGAACGTCTTACCTGTTGCTGACTCACCAGCAAATGCTGTTATCTTATTGTTAGGAATACCACCATGAATGGATCCACTCAATAAAGCATTTAGTAAATATGATCCAGTGTCAATTGTTCCACTGAACTCACTAGCTGCATTACCATCAGCAGCTATAGAGGTATCTTCATCTTTAAGATCCTCTGCAAAGTTTTTAAAAAAGTTAGTCATCTAAATCTCCATCTGTAATAGAATGTAAGAACTCATTATACTTTACAACGTCTTTAAAGTCAACCCCTAGAGTCCTTAAATACGCTCTTTGTTCCACATGCTCTTGACTAGCATCATAGTTATTTTCAGTGTGTATTCTTTTGAGGAAGGTCTTAAGAGATTCCATATTTTCTGAAATCAACTCTTTTATGATTGCATCATTTTTTTCATGGTCTCTAGAATTCCATGGATTAGATAACCCCACTTTTCTATCAAAGTTTCGAACATTATCAATGTAATGACCATCAAAATTATCTCTAAACAATCCCTTGTAATGTCCTAGCATAAAGTACTGATGATCTCTCATAGTTTTGTATCCCTCTTTTCTTTTATTTTTAAGATACGGAACCCTTAGTTTTTCTTGACCAGGAATCCTCATAGCATATTTTACAAATTCCTGATGTAGGAAAGGAGTTCTTGATTCCATACCATAATAACCACACATAGAATCTATAACTGTACAGAAGCCATCACAGTGTCCTAGTAGCTTAACAAACAATCCATTATTAATTAAATCAACGCTCATTAAATGACTGTACTGATTGTTGTGATTCAAGTCTTTTGCTACTTCTTTTGTTAAATAAAAATCAACTATTTCTGGATTGAAATGTTTATCATGATTTTTTGGATCACACCAATTGTTGTAATCACCATTATATCCTGTTAAGATCTCATCTGCACAATCACCTGTAATATAAATCTTATTATGTTTTGAGGCAGCTTGAGAGATATTAATAAATCTTGGCATTAGTCTTTGATGATCCCATGAAGGAAGATATCCCATAGATTTTTGTATCTCTTTTAGTAGATCTGGATCTACTCTTTGCTTATGATTAATTTGAGTTACACTAAGATCTGTTTTGGTCATTCTACAAGTTTCTTTTGCTAATTCTAATTGAGTCAACAAATGCCTTTCTGGATCCTTTTTACCTATGTTTAAATTTTCCCAAGAGACAGAACAAGCAGATAAACCTGTATCTCTTCCAACAGAAGCAATTAAACTTGAGTCAAGTCCACCACTAAGAGATACTGTTTTTTTAATTTCTGGAGCACTACAGACTTCTCTAATAGCCTTTTTAGTTATATGCTCAAACTCTTCTACATTCCACATATAGTTAGGAAACAGATTAAAGTTATTATCATGGTTCCATAGATTATCTTTTTTTATTGTAAACTTATTATTGAGAGTTATTTTTATAATCTCTCCAGGCATTACTCGCTTTATATTTTTATAAACAGTTTCATCGCCTATGTTAAAACCATTGTTACGTCTAAGTGTAGCTACTCCTTTATCATGAAAATCAATAGGGACATCTAAGTTTGCTAAGGTTGATGCTAGAGGAATAACTGTTGATGAGAAATATAGTTGATCTTTATCCTTAACTCTTTCTATCATATAGTATAATGGTTTCTGTCCAAAATGATCTCTACATAATGTTAGCTCTTTTTTCTCAATATCATACCATGCAAATGCCCACATTCCGTTTACACCTGCTCCTAATGATTCTATGCCTTCTTGTTCAATTTTTTTAGCTAACCATTCTGTGTCAAATGTTAACTCATCTAGACCATAAATTTCACCATTATAACATAATACGTTTCCTTTGTCTGTTACAAATGGCTGAGGTATGTCTTCTTGGTTTGGAGATATTTTTAAAAGATTATGGCCAAGTTGGATTTCTCTTCCAATATAAGTATTGGTGCTATCAGGCCCTCTAAATTTATTTAAGTTGCAATAGTATTCAATTGCTATATGATCGTCGGTGGTTCCTTCAATACTACACATAATATAATTTAATTCTACTCTCTAGGATATAACTTTCTTTTTTCTGATATATAGTCATTGCCTTCAGCAATTCTATCTTTTGGAATTGATACCTCGTCTGTTGCATATACAGGATTGAATGGCTCGTTATCTCTTGCCATTAGTCCTAAACTTGCTACTAAAAGCAATACAGCTAATGGATCAAATGCAAATATTATAAAGAAGATTAATATTCTAGCTGCATTGTCTAATTTGTCTGCAGCAACGTCTTCACCATATAACATTTCAGCAACATACTTGATAGGACCAATCTCTCCTTCTTGTACTAGCTGCTCTCTTTGTATTGGCATCTTGTCTTGATTAAGTTCTACTATATCATCTACAACTAAATCTATTTCGGAGGCTATTTCAATACGTTCTTCTCTTTGTCGTCTGTCAATATAATTTCTGTCTTCAGGTCTAGCAGTATCAATAATATAATCTAGTCCTGTAAGTCTGTCTTCATATCTTTTTAATTCAGCTTCTTTAGCTGAAAGTCTTTTATCCAGGATAGAAAGTTCTAAAGAATAGCTATCACCTTGTAATGTTTGTTCTATGTTTGCTTTTGCTAGGAATCCAAATATTCCTAAGGAAGTAATTATCATTAACACTAAGACAGCTGACATAAGATAATATCTCATTGCTTTGTTAATGTCACTCCAACGTAAATGCAGAAATCCTGCTGTGACTAATTTTCCAATTTCTAGGACACCTGCCATGATTACCACAGGCCAAAACGATCCAGCAAAGATTGTTGCCAGTCCAATGACACTAAAGTAAGCGGCAACTCCTGCCACCAATAATGATGTTCCAAATGCTAGTTGATTAATCATTCAATACTTGTTGAAGTTTTAGTTTGAATTGATCTATTTTTATTGATCTGTTAGGCCAATAAATGTACTCTTTATCTTCGTTGGATTGCAAATTGTTGAGGAGAGGTATTACTGCGTCGTAAATGTTTTCAGCTTTAGACTTCCACTCATCGGCTTGGTCCTGCCACTGTGCAGCAGTAGAAGAAGCTGCTTCAATTTCTTGTTTAACTTCTGTTACTGCTGCAAGTTCGTTCTCATCAACAACGGAAAATCCAAAGTCAAAATTACTTAAGTCCGTTATATTTTTCGTTGCCATGTTAGTCTCCTATCTTTCCTTTCTTAACAGTCTCCATACGTTCTGTATTCTTGACTGCTTCATGAATTCATGAATTGCTTTAAACATTGGTTCTCCTATTTATACAAAGAAATCCAACAAATCCGCTTGTTTTTCCAGTCTCCAGCCAATACTTTCACAAATGTTGTTAAGCGGTTCTTTGAAAGATTTCTCAAATTGTTTTTCATAATCAATATAATTTTCTAACGCAAACTCCTCTGGTAAGACGGTTGGGACAGCAAACACGTTCTCTCGAGTAGGGTTAGGAAGTTTCATATAACAAAATTTAATTTTGTCTCCTTCAAATATTGGCTGATACCTTCGTGTAAGTTTTCTCTCCTCTAACAACTGGTTATACATTAGAGAAGCTCTTACATGAATTGGTGTCCCCTTTTTATATATATCTGACGCGGATGTCCACTTAGTCAGATATCTACATCCTCTTGGAAATGCTACATCCTCAAATGGCATTTCCCTAAATGTTTTTTCAAAGTTATCTACATAGTCTCTCAAAGGCTTTTCACCTTGTTTCATTAAGACCTCTAGTGCTTCTTTGATTGCCTTTCTACATACAGCTGGCGTACTTGATCTAACAGACTCAATGCCCATCATCTTAAGTTTTGGCTCAGCGTATCTTACTCCTTCATTATCATATACATTTAAGATGTAATGCTTCTTACCTGTCCATATGCCTTTATCAGCAATGGCTTCTCTTTTCATTACCATCTTTTGTTCATAAGCACCAACATACTTAGCAAGTGCCTGGTACGACTTATCAATGAAGGGTTCGAGAATATCGTTTGCAACTTTATCTAAAAAGTCAACGACCTTGATAGTCTCAGTTTGATCAATACCAGATTGATTAACAAGTTCGTCGAGAACAACATATAAAGAGTCTGTATCGACTGCCACAACATAGTCAACTCTTTCTGTATTAAGTTTCTTGTTAAGGTACTCGTTGATCTTAACTTCCATCCACTTAATCGAAAGCTGGCCAGATAATGTAATTGACTCTGCATACTTAGTATCAAAAAACCTGAAGTACTGATTACCAAGAGCACCATAAGCCGAGTTAAGTTGAATCTTTTTAGCCATTTGCATGTTATTACACTTTGCAATTTCATATTCTAATTCCTTTGTTGGAGTCTTTTGATATTTTTTCTGAGCTTCAATCATCTGTGTCTTCCATTTGACACGATCGTTATACATGTTCTCCATTAGCTTAGGTAGAAACCCTTGGAAGTCTTTTGTATACATTGCTCCAGATCCACAAACAGTTACATTGTGTTTGTTCATGAAGTCTTTAATGTTTTCATTGTTGTATAGACCACCAATGATTTCATCAGCAGTAGGTCTTTGTCCTATATCTCTTACATATGTTTCTGGTGAGATATTGTATTGCATAATCAAATGAGGATATAGACTGTTCAAGTCAAATGATACTACCCAGTTATGCATTCCAACTTGTGGATCTTTTACATAAGCACCTTCTACTTGAAATGCTTTGTCCTCAATTACTTTAGGTGGTACGACTTGATTCTTACTCATTAGGAAGTTGTGTATAATAACATCCCACATACGTACAGATGTTAGAGAGTCAACTAAGTTTACACCAGCATCGTATGCAATCGTACATGCTTGCTCAATCAGTTTCATCTTATCATCTAATCGTTCTACTAACACTACGTCTTTAATGTTGTAGTCTAAGAACTTTTGATAGTCTTGTTTGTATAATTCATTTAGTGTACCATACTCAGAATAGTCTAGTTTCTTTTCTCCAAGCTCGGCTTGGCCAATATAATCTAATGCATAACTCTCTTGTTGTGAGTATGTAAACTTCTTATATAGATTCATATAATCTAAAATAGTAACACCAATAATATCTTTAGCATTAGGTGGTGCATCTCTTCCAAGAGCTTGATTCTGAGCTGTAGGTATTGTTCTTTCTTTTACTATACCCCATGGTGAAAGTCTGTTTACTTGTTCAGCTGAAACTCTCTTTCGGATCCTGTTAAGAGTATAAGGAATATCAAACAACTCAACGTTCCATCCAGTTACAATCTCTGGATTGTAATGTACCCATAGGTCTACAAATTTAATTAGTAGGTCTGTTTCTGATGCACACTTAACATATCTATCATCACCACTTGGCTTGTATTCACCTAGTCCTAGTATAGTAGATTCACCTCTACATCTAACAGCAATGGATAGAATCTCTTTATCAGCTTCTGCAATGTTAGGGAATCCCTCATCAGACTTAGTTTCAATATCAAAGTTAAATACAGTAATCTGATTTACATCAAAGTCTCTTACTGGATACTCTTCATTAATAAATGCATATGCAAATTGTTGCATACCATAGATTGGTTTGTTTGATATCTTGCCGTACTCTTGAATGTAGTTTCTTGCTTCACCAATGCTGTTAAACATTTTAGGTTCAACTACTTCACCTTTGATAGTTTTTAGATGTGACTGTTTTACAGAATGTGTATACAAAGTAGGCATATAAGGAACTTCACGTTGCTTTTGCTCTCCGTCCTCAATGTATCTTTCTAAGATTACATTACGGTTTTGTATTACATTTGTATAAAATCTCATTTATTATTCTTAACCCTATCTCTTAAACTACTTGTACTGAATGAATGATCACGGTTATTATACACGATATCTATTTCAGAGTCAACGCAATATTGCTTTCCAGTAAAGTCTTTATCAAGATAGTCACTACCAATTATTCTAACATCTATTGGTAATGTTTTAAGAATATCTAATACATCATCTTCGGTATTGTATACGACAACTTCATCAACAAATCTACATGCGGTGATTTGAAGTTGCCTTTCAAAGATAGATTGTATAGGTTTATTTTTCTCAGGTCGATCGACTGAGGGGTCATTTTGTAATCCAACAATAAGGTAATCGCATTCTTGTTTAGCTTCTGCTAACATTGCCACATGCCCAGCATGCAACAAGTCCATACAACCAAACGTGATACCGATTCTACCTTTGTCGCTAACGTCTCCGTTAAGCCACTTTAGCATAATCTAATCCTGTATAAATTCTTTCTCATCTAGAAGTCTAATGCACATATTAAGTTTGTCTTGTGCTTCAGCAGCCTTACTTAATTCTGTTTCAATAGCTTGTACTATTTCTGGATGCTCACCAATACCTACTGACTTATCCTTATAAATCATAATATTAGCTTTTGCAACAGCAACATCACCTTCTAGTTTTTTCTTTAGTGCTTGTAATAACATATCAGACATTCTCTAACCTGGTCATTAACCTTTCTGCTCTATTGGTTACTTGCTTGTACCAACGAGAGTCTCTTCCTTCTACAGCTGCTTCCTTCCAGTCTCCTGAAATTAATGCTGCGTTATGTTTTTTAAATTTTGATAGTCTTGTGAGACCCATATTAAACATCATGTTAGCAATAATTTGTTTTACTTCTTCTGGATAACCGTCCCATCCATCATGTAATTTTTTACAATCTGATACAACTGATTCTACATCTTTCTCAAAACATTGATCAACACGTTCTTCACTGATTGATGTACCGACTTCTAGTCCATACTCCTCATCACTATCAAGTACAAGGTGACCAATACCAAATGTAGGATACCCTAAATGGTCCTTGTAAATCTCATAGACTACTCCCTCGTCAACTTTTAAAGTTTCTTTCAGTTGATCGATGTCGATGTCATTATCTCTATTCATAAATGCAAACATTATATCTCCTATGTTTAATGTATTTATATATCAAAAAACGGGCCACTATTGTGGCCCATTCTAAACGACTAATGTTTTAAAGTCAACTACTTGACTTTGATTTCAATAGGTTTTTCCTCTTCAGGAATTTCCTTCAATAATTTAATAGCTAAGATCCCATCAGTATATGTAGCATCTTTTACCTTAACATGTTCTGCTAAAGCAAAGACTCTTTCAAATGATCTAGCCGCAATGCCTTGATGAATGAATTCTTTAGTCACCTCATCACTCTTCTCAGCTTTAACTTTAAGAGATTGATCTTTTAAATCTATCTTAAAGTCTTTCTTTGTGAAACCAGCAGCTGCAATTTCTACTACAAATGATTCCTCATCTAACTTTACAATATTGTAAGGTGGGTAGTTTCCAGTTGGTTGGTTATGGATTGCATCAAGTCTTTTGAACATGTCATCAAACCCGATACCGAATGGTCTTAGTCGACCGAATGGTTCTTCGTATATAGTCATATATTCCTCCTTTAAAGCGAAGATTAATTATGAGCCTCTTATGAGCACTCATTAGTATTTATACATTATATGATAGTTTATTATTAAAAGTCAACGGTTTTTTTATCCAAACTGAGCTTGCAAGACACTCTCTATGCCCTTTATATATTTTTGCAACTCTATGAATCCTGTGAGATTGATAAAAAACTGCTCTGTTTGTAACTGGTTTTATTCTTTCAACCTGTGTGGAATTATCTAACAATCTTAATGTTTCGCTGAAGTGATCTTTATTCTTTGATTTTTCATTGTCTATAATTTCTAAGAAACCTCCTAAGCAGTCTACATAAGGATAGTATGCCACTGTTAGATGAGCTGAGTTATATTCTGATTGAGTTTCAGATTCAATTACATCTAAGTGCCATCTGTTACCTGCATGGCCATTAGACTTGTTTATCCAATACTCAATTCCACCTTCAATAAAATCATCTGGATCAATTAAATCTTTCCAAATTTGATGCAATGCCATTTCTATTTTAGTTTGAGGATTTTTAAAGTTCTTCATTTCCCAGAAGGAATATTTTCTAAGAGGATACTCTAAGTATTCTTTGTCGTGAACTAACTCGTCTCTAAACTTTTCACGTATATGATTATCAAATATCTTTAACATAATATTCTGGCTTATCTTTTTTGTAATGATTTACCCAAGCCTTTTGTACGGCTCCTTTGTCTTTAGTGTTACCACCAGTAGTACATTTATCACAAGGAGCTCCATGTATGTTTCTAGGTCCGGTCATTAATTTTGATCTTATACCATTCATGCTATTACTGTTCCATACTTCTGAAAAAGGGTTATCATTTACATTTCCAAATCCACCACCTTCTCTTTGCCAATCATGACAACAAAGATCTAAATTTCCATTCCAATTAATAAATGCCTTTACTGATGGTACAAAGCAAGGTGCTTTAGATGTGCCTTGAGATATACCTTCATGTGTTGCTGATCCTGCTCTTGCACTAAACACAGCTGTAGTGGTAACATATCTTGGGGTTATTCTGTAGTTAAGAATTCCATTAAACTTCCTCATCATTCTCTTCCAAGACAAGTATTGTTTCGTGTCATCATAAATGTCTATGTGAACTGCTGACAATCCTGCATCAACAAAATCTTGGACAGTGTACCACTTGCCTTGAAGTATTTTGTCTCCATTGGTTGTTAGCTCTACATAGAATCCTGCATCAGAACAAATCTTTATACACTCTAATATTTTTCTGTTAAGTAATGGTTCACCAAAACCACTAAACATTATCTGACCTCTGTAGTTATGTTTTACTAAATCATCTACTACATTCTGAACAGTACTTGGATCTAAATGTAAATTTAGATTTGGATATACTTCTGGATCATGTCTTGGACAAAAGTGGCATGTTCTATTACAAAGCTCTGTAGGATTAAACTCTACTATCTTAAGTCCTCTAAAAGGACTATCAGGATTTGTTTCTATGATTTTAGATTTTTTAGGGTTGAATGCTGTGTAGTCTTGAATTGTATAATGGCCTTGGTTTTTCCATGATACATTGTATATAAATTTTGATACAGTAGCTTTGGTGTGATGTGCCTTGTTAAAGTCATCAAGTTCAGAAATGTCTAAAATTGGTATATCTTTCATAATCAAAAGGTCGGGTCCGAGGAGACGCTCGCAGGCCGGCCAACTTGGTCTCCCCCAGACCCTAGCTGTTTATTTCTTTTTACCTATATTATATTTAGCAACTAATTCCCATTCACTTTTTTGATTGAAAGGGATAATTTTTATAGTGCTCAGGGATCCAGCATTCGCTACTTTCTCAGCGTTTACTATCTTAACTAACTCCCACTCTTCTAGTAGGTTAGAAATTGTGTTTCTTCTTGACTGATCTTCTTCAGTAAAATCAGATGGCTTTCCATCTAATGCAAATAATTCTTTAAAGTGTACTATGTAATACTTTCCTTGTTTATGAAGTATATGACATGATTGGAAAAGAGTATCTGATTTTTTAGATGCTACTCCAATTCTGGTTAATGTCTCTTTTACTTTTAGAAAGTCGTCTGGTTGTTTTAGTGTCACCTCAACCATACTATCTATACTAATCATTTTTAATTCCTTGTTCCATTTTATTTCTAATAGTAGATAGTTGCTCTGTGGATAATAATCTGATGGCTTCTTTGGCTTTTGATAATGAGATTTGATAATACTCACTAACCATTACTAAGTCATCATTTTTATCTGCTTTCGCCCACTTCGCAAATCTCTTCTTCTTACGAATACTATTTAGAAAAAACTCGTATTGTAGCTTGTTATCTAAGAAATGATACTTGTTCATCTCA
>Ga0181402_1001035_pt1 | contig 10136 bp, 9 predicted proteins | sample 25SPOviralmetaG_FD_130131 | JGI IMG/M metagenome (GOLD analysis project Ga0181402, IMG submission 130131) | Marine viral communities from the oligotrophic San Pedro Time Series (SPOT) site, San Pedro Channel, CA, USA - 25 SPOT_SRF_2011-08-17 | ecosystem: Environmental > Aquatic > Marine > Strait...
AGTTTAATGCTAATCAATTAAATTCAATGGCACAGTTTAATGCTGCTGCTGAGAATGCTGCAGAAGCTAGAAGAGTTGCTAACGAGTTACAAGTAGAAACAATTGAAGCTCAGTTAGCTACAGATGTTTCAAAGTTTAATTCACAACAAGACTTTGCAAGAGAACAGTTTAATGTACAAAATGCAACAGTCATTGCTCAGTCTAATGTTGAATGGAGACGTAAAGCTAACACTGCTGACACTGCTGCTTTTAATGCAATCAATCAACAGAACGCACAGAATTCATTTAACTTAACATCAGCAGCTAATAACTTTTTATGGCAAGAGCTAAGAGATGAAGCAGACTTTGCATTTAAAAGATGGGACAACGATCAGCAACGTAAAGCTTCACTTCTTATTGCTGCATTAGGTAACGAAGCTGGAGTAGGTAAACAAGATGTATGGGATGATAGTTTACAAGCTATCTCAAGTATCTTAGAAGGCTGGTTAGATTAAGAGGAAAATATTATGGGAAAATTAAGAAAGATTGGAAAGAAAATAGGTAGAGGAATTAAAAGCGTAGGTAAGAAATTTAAAAAAGGTTTAGGTAAGATTGCTAAAGCCTTTGGTAAATTAGGTCCTATTGGTTCTATTGCTTTATCTTTTATGTTGCCGGGAATAGGTACGTGGATTTCAAGCGTAGCTCAAGGTAGTAGCTTTCTTGCTCCTATTGCTAAAGGATTAGTCAACGCTGGTAATTTTATAAAAGATGGGGTAGGTACAGTTTTTAATAGAGTAACTGATGCTATAGAATACAGCATGAACAAAGTAAGTTCTTTTGTTGGTGGTGAGGGTATGGCAGGTAGTAACTTTAGAAACTGGGTAAGCGAAACAACTGGTGGGTTTGTTGAACCTTCAACAGAAGGTATAGAACCAATTAAAGTTGAAGCTGAAACTTTTACAAGAGTTGGTCCGGACGGTAAGACTTTTGAATTTACAAAACCTGAAACCACTATAAGCCCTGAAGCTCAAGTAGGTATTGGTGGACCTAAAATGCCTAAACCACCTAAAGGTATGAAAGACCCTGTATTTGTAGATGGAATAGATACTGATTTAAAGAAAGGATTTTATGAACAAGCTGAATTAGATACGTTTTATACAGGTCAAACAACAACATCACCAATTAGTGAGTCAATAAAACCAACAGGTAGATCAGGGCTTTACACAGAAAAAATAAAAACTTCAGAAGGCTTAACACCTCCAAAACCCGGTGGTACTTATTTTCAAAGAGCAAAAAATACTTATAAGGTAGTTGGTCCAATTACTGCTGCTGGTATGAGTATTCAAGCTGGAGAAGATGCAGAAAAGTTTGCAGCAGAACAACTAAGAAAACAACAGTCTGAATATTTTGCAGATGCTGCAAACTCTGTACTAATGAGACGAGGTGATCCTACAACAAACTATATAGATTTTAACAACTCAAACCCAAGCACTACAGATATATATAATCTAACAAATGCTTATGGTGGGATTTTAGGAGCTTAAAGGAATAACTATGGCAACAAGACCAACACCAAAAAATTTAAAAGACGTATTGTTTGAAACACCTATTGCAGGACAATCTTTAACTAATCCTCCTGATCAAGCTTATCCTTGGGAACAACCACCTGAAATGACATCGGTTAAAGAAGCTAGAGAAAAAATATTTTTAGACTTACTAGAACCTCAAAGACTAAAAGGAGTTCAAGATTTAATGTTAAACGATATTTCTGTAAACACAATTGCAGAAGTAGTTTTAACAGAAGGGTTTAGAAAAGGTAAGTTTAATCCTGATATGATGTTAAACTTATTAGAGCCTACAATGTTTATGCTTATGGCTATAGCAGAAAAGTCAGGAATAGAACCTATCGTAGATAGTGATGGTCAAGGCTTTGAAGATGAAGATGAAGACGTTGTACAAGATGCTGTCAACGCAAGAAACCAAGATATGCAAAATAAAAAAGGTTTTCGAGATGTTAAAGTTAAAACTATTCAACCCACTGCTGTTGGCAGAGATATTGAAGACAGGTTAGAAAAACTAGATACTGCTAAAATACGAGCAAGTTTATTACAAAAACCTGCGCCAGACACAAGAAAAAATTTATTAGGACCATCGGAGTAACACATGGCAGAAGATTTAAATAACATATTTCAAGACTTTGAAAACAAAAGTGTAGAAGAACTTGGTTCATCTTTACTAGGTAGACAAGCTGAGATAAATAAAAAACAAGCTAAAGAAGCTAAGAAGGCTAAAAGAATAGGACAGACATTAGCTTTGATTGGTGTTGGTCAAAAGATATTTAAAAATTCTTATAATAAAAGAGCAAAAGAATTAGACAAACACGAAATGTTTTTGTTATCTAATAACGACAGTCAAGCTAAAGAGGTTGCACAGCTTGGAAGAATTATGCAGTACATGCCTGATTCTGATTGGTCTGAAAAAAATAAAGCTTTAGATATTGATTCAAAAGTAAAATTGTATTTAGATGAGTACGATGGAGATGGTCTTTCTGTTAAATTTAAACCTGTAATTGACGGTTTAATGAAACAAGAATTTAGTGATGATCTAGCATTTAATTCTTTTAAAGCTAACACTGATACTTATGAAACAGCTTATAAAAGTGCGTTGCATGAAGTTTTAAAAGATTATTTAGATACAAATCCAGATACAGGCAAAGCAAATTATTTAGGTTTTGAAGATGAGTTAAGAGATGTTTTAAATCTTCAAGACATGGATCGTTTAGATTTATTTAAACGAGCTAGATCAATATCAGCTTACGATTTAACTCAAGCTGAAAAAAGAATTATTGCTGAAAGAAAATCAAACTACAAAAACAGAGGAGTATTTAATACTATTAAAGATGGTTTATCTCAAATTGGTTTAAGAAATGCAGCTAATGGTGGAATAAATCTTTTTAAAAATATTAATGAAACTAATTTAGCTGGTGGTAATTTAAATGATGTTTTAAATAATTTAGACTTAGGAGGTCTTATTATTGGTTCAGTTGATGAAAGCATGGGTAAATATAGAAGCACCTTTGAATCGGTAACAGACCTTGCTAAAGGAGATACTAAATTATACGAAAGAGCATCTAAAAATTTAGATATATTTGATTCTAGTATTAGACAAAAAAGAATTTATAATTCAGATAATAAATATAAAATGACAGTAAATCGAAATAGTTGGTATAAATTTGCTGATGATATTATGAAAGACGAAGCAATGAAAGATGAATGGGTTTCTGATATTGCTGGGATGTCTTTAGCATTTAAAAATGATACTGAATTTGCAGAAAGAGTATATAGAGGTGGTTTAGAAAATAGAGGAATTGATTATACTGATGAAGATATTAAAACTTTTAGAAGTAAAATTAGTTCTAGTGAAAAATATAGATTAGATATTGCAACAGCCATTACTGCTCAAAAAGGTTTTCAATCCGGTGGAGGAACTCTTAATCCTCTTTCTGGGTTTAATGTAGCAGAATATTATGATAAAGATACTGATGAAAAACTTTATGAAAGCTATGGTTATAATAGATACAATGGAAATATTTCTGCTATACTTGGTGAAGGAATTAAATTTAATTCATCAACAGGTAGTTATGTTACTGATAAAACTTGGGATTCTATGAACACTTCAACTAAAAAACAATCGTTTGATTTACGAGTTAGACAAATAACTAGTTCAAAAGTAAACCCTAAACAAAAAATATTAATATTAGAAAAATTGTTTAATGATGTTCCTAATCCATATAATTTAACTTATGAAGAGTATATGAAAACAATAGGAAAAAGATTGTTAGACCCTAAAGATTTAATACCAAATAGACTACTATTTTAATATGGCAATTCCTTTAACTCGAGAATATCAAAAAATTTACGATAGTATTGTAAATCCACTAACAGAAGAAGAAAAAGAAGCTAAAGAAAATGAAGAGTTAGCTTCTATTTATGCTAGTCTACACGGTGGGGCTACATCAAAACAAGAAGAACCTTTAGGTTATCAAACTAATATCGGAGAAGTTTATAATAATATAGATAAAGGAGTAGGTGTTCCATCTATTAGTACTGGTAAAAAAAGTTTAACACAACTTGCTAATGATGAAGAATTTTCTACAATTTCTCAAAGATTTTTAGAAAGTATAGGTTCAAACGATAATATATTTGAATACTTAAGAGACTCTGAATACAGTTTAAGTTCTGCTATTGTTCGAGCTAAACAAGCAAACGATTGGACAGATCAACAACAACAAGACTATAATTATTTAACACAACAATTTCAAAACGCAGATTTAAAAGGTTTTAAAGAACATATTGGTTTAATAAAAGATTTAGGTATTGATATAGTTGCCGACCCTCTTAATGTTTTAAGTTTGTTATTTGCAGTACAAACTGGTGGGGCAACTTTAGCAGGTCGTGCTGTTTTAGGTGAAGGTGCTAGACAAGGAACTAAAGAATTAATTAAACAATCTGTTAAAAGTTCTGCACCTTTAGCTTCTATTACTGCAGCAGAAGGAGCTACTTGGACAGGATTGCATGATTATTTTTTACAAGATATTGAAGTAGATACTGGCATGATTGACAATATAGATTTAAATCAAACTGTATTTTCAGGGTTGTTAGGTGGATTAGTTGGTGGAGGGTTTGGTGGTGTAATTGGTACGGGAATAGCTGCTCGTGAAGGTGCAAAGTATGCTAAGTTTGTTGAAAAAGAATTTAAGTATGCTAATAATTCTGATATAGATTTTGTAGGTCCTAGAGCTAGAGAAGAAGTAGAAACAGATTGGAAAATTGATCAAGAATTAAATGTTGAAGAAACTTTAGGTCCTAAAGGAGAAATTACAGAAGCAACAATTGCACGAATAGATAAAGGTGCAGCAGGTGTACGTACTGGTTTAAACTTTTTATTTGGAAAATCTACATCTGAAATGGTTAAGTTTGTAGAAAATGAACCTTTGATAGGAAACTTTTTAAGAAAGTTAAGATATGATTGGGATGCTGGTATTTTAAAAGAAGGTACTGAAGGAGCTACAAAAGCTAAACTTGCAGACGGGACTGAATCAGTTCAAACATACGGTGAATTTTATGGTAGGCTTCATGGTAAATATATTCCAGCATTAGCTAAAATTTTTGATCCAATTGGATACAATGGTTTTTTTGGTAAACTAGAATCTAAAGCTAACAAAGCTTTAAATATTTTATTAAGTGATAAAAAATTAACAGTTAATAATATAGATAATACAATTGTTAATGGACAGTTTTCATATAAACAAATAAATAGAGTTGATGGTAAAAACGTTACAGAAAATTTAAGTATGGATGTTAGTCCTGATATAGTTGAAGCTTATAAAGGATTAAGAACTTTACTAGATGAAGGTTATGTTGATGCAAATAATGTTGGTTTATTTAAAATGGGAACAATTAGAAAAGCTGGTTTCTTTCCTAGATTATATAAGTATGATCAACTAGATCAAAACAAAGAGGAGTTTGCAGATATATTAATTGCTAAAGGACACGCTAACCCTGTTAATAAAAAAGACTTAACACCGTTTGAGGTAACAAACCCAGACGGAAGTGTGGACACATTTATGGGAAGCCCAAAGGGTCAAGTTGGTGTAGATGAAACTGTTTTTGGAAGAGACTTTTTAGACGAAGCTAATGGAGACGAAGCTGTAGCTAAACAATTAAAAGCTTTTCAAATTATAGATGATATGTTAGCAGAAAGATATACTCCGTTTGAATTAAGAGCAAAAGGAAAAAGCAATGCAAATGGTTATTTACAACCTAGAAGATTTGTAGATATTGAAGATTGGGAAATTTCTAAGTTTTTAGAAGATGATACAGAAGTTATTTTAAATAATTATTTTACAAATTTATCTCAATCTATAGCACGTAAAAAATATTTTGGTGCAAGTACTTTTGAATTTCAAAAAAATGAATTAGGTCCTATTATAAATAAAATGAGAGTTGCAGAAAATGCAGATGGTTCAAGAAAATATAGTGACTCAGAAATTAAACAAGTTCAAGGAGGGATGGAAAGAATTTATAAACGAGCTACTGGCTACGAAACATTTAGTAATTTTCAATTAAATAAAAATAAATATTTAAGAAAGGCTAAAGATTGGATTATTTTAAGTCAACAAGCATCTTTACTTCCATTTGCTACTTTGTCTAGTGTTACTGAGCCTTTAATTTTATTATCAAGAGCTGGTGCTGATGATGGTATTAATGTTGTAAAAGATATTGGATCAGCAATGAAAACTCAAACTAGTTCAAGTTTGGATAGATTGTTTAAAGCAATTGAAAGATCAACTGGTAAAACTACAAAAGGTTTTAAAGATATAAATGATGAAGCATGGGATGAAATACATCAGACTGGTTTAGCTTTTGAACAAGCTGTTATGGAAAGAATTGAAGGTTTAGCAGGTGAAGCGTTAGACAGTCCAAAACTCAAACGAGCACAAGAGTTCTTTTTTAACACCAACTTGTTAGCTCCTTGGACTAAAGCAGTACAACTAGCATCATTTACTACTGGTAAAAGAATTATTAAACAACATGCAGAAAAATTAGCTACTGGTAAAACTGCATATGGTGATTTAACTTCGGGTAAAAGAAAACAAGTTATAAAAGAGTTACGACAGCTAGGTATTGATGAAAACGAAGCAGTTACTTGGTATAACAAATCATTAGATCAAAATGGTTTATATGATGATAGTTTAGCTAAAGGTATAAATGGTAATGGTAACGAAACTTTTTATTCTGAAAGTATGTTAGGTGGTGCAAATAGGTTTACTAAAGAAATTATTTTAAACCCTAGAGCAGCAGAAGCTAATAGACCTGATTGGTTTGGTAGACCTGATGCCCAATTTTTAATTCAGTTTGCTGGTTACCCTACAGTCTTTAACAATACTATATTAAAAAGATTTCTTAATGAACTTTCACCAGTAGCTAGAGATAAAAATAAAAAGTATGGTTTAAAATACAATGAAGGCTTTGCACACACAGCACCTAAAATTGCAATGACAACAATACTTATGACTTATGTAGCTCATGTTGGTAATGAAATACGAAGCAACGGTAAAGCTACTATAGATTATGACACTGGAAAACAAAAACCTAATGAAGAAATTTTAGGAAATGCTGTTAGACGTTGGGGTGGTTTTGGTCCATTTGATTATGCATATAGATATAGAGAAGAAGATGAAAGAAATGTAGGTCCAATTACTTCAGTTATGAAAGCTGTTGGTGGTCCTTTTCCTCAAGATATTTTAGATTCAGTTTTATATCGAAAAGGTTTTGGAGAATTTTTAGTTCCAAACGCACCTTACTATGGAGCTTATGATAATATATTTGGGGAAGGCACTAAAAAGAAATTAAGGTCTTGGGCTAGAGGAAGTTCTAAAAAAGAAAAACCAAACTATGAACCTTTATTTAAATACTCTAAAGGTGGTATAGTTAAGAACGTACCTAATGTAACTGATGAGCCTGATGAAATGCAAAGCAGAGTAACAGGTGAGCCTTTTAACAGCACTGCAGAGTTTGTACAAGACGAAGAAGACCGAGCATTAAAAGCTCAAATGGAAGCACTAGGACTATGACAATTAAAAATGATATGGACAGGTTACAGTATCGTAAAGGTGGCTTACTTAAATTACTTTTAAAAAGAGGAGATACTTTATTTTCTATTGCTAGAGATAATGAACTAAGTATTGCTGAGTTATTAGAAGTAAACCCCCAAATTAAAAACCCTGATGAAATTTATGCAGGAGATAATCTTTTTATACCTAGTAAAGGCAAAGCACCTGTAGCAAAAGAACCTTCAAAGCAAGAAAGTTTTTTAATTGTATTCAGAAAAAAAGCTAAAGAAGTTGCACGTAAGTTTAAACGAGATGATATTAAACTTCCAGAAACTTCAGAGCCTGAATTAAGAAAACGAATATTACCAATTAACATGAGACAATTTGCTTATGATGTTTTTGGTGGTGATGATGATTTAACTGAAAAGGATTTAAGCCCTGAAGAATTTGCTGCTGCAAAAGAAGTAACTATTAATGCATTAAAACGTCAGTCTAAGGCTATTGGCTATCCAGATTATCAAACTAGTGAAGGTAGTTATGACGATGTAGGTGGAAGTGTTAAAGGTTCTCAAGGAGTAATTAGAAAATCTTTTGAGGACCCAAGGTATGCTTTAAAAACTACTATAGGACAAGCAAGTATAACTACCAATGACAAAGGAGAAACTATTTTAGTAGACCAATATGACTTTAATGAAAAAAATTGGAAAGATAGAAGTTTTAGTATTGAAGGAATAAAAACATTTCTAGGTGATGTGAGAAGAGCTGTTAGTCAACCTGAGTATGGTATTCCACGTACTATTGGATCGTATCTTGGAAGTGCTCCGGGTGAAGGAAGTAACGTAAAAATTAACTTAGGAAACCTAGAGTATTAATATGAACATTGAACAATGCAAAGCAGAAATTAAACGACATGAGGGCGAAGTCCTAGAAATCTATAACGACAGTTTAGGTTATAAGACTCTAGGAGTTGGTCACCTATGTCAACCACAAGACCCTGAATACAACTGGGATATCGGTACACCTGTACCACAATCAGTAGTAGATGCTTATTACGAAAAAGATTTTTATAATCATTATCGTGAAGCTGTACATGTCTTTGGAGACGAACAAGCTTTTAATAATTTACCTGATGATATACAACGTGTATTAGTTAATATGTGTTTTAACTTAGGTGGTTCAAGACTTTCAAAGTTTCGTAACATGCTACAGGCTTGTCGTCAAAATGACTGGCAAGAAATGGCTAGGCAAATGCAAGATAGTAGATGGTTTTATCAGGTCGGCAGACGTAGCTTAGAGCTACAGCAGGTTGTCCTTGCCCAATAATGTTACTTTATACAGAAAAGCAATTAGACGTTGCATATCGAATAGACTGTAAAGCTCGTACAAAATGTCATGAGCCTTGGGTTCAACGTGAAGATTTTAGACCTTTATACGAAGACCTATTAGAATCTTATATGATTGCTTACAGTGAAGATGATATATTAGGTATAGACATACCTGAATATCTTATAGACTCTGTAAACGAATTACTTGAATCAACTTTAACACTAGATTAATATGTTTCCATTTGAAATTATAACAATGCTCGGCTCTACTTTGATTAGTAGTTTATTAAGTCTATGGTCACAAAGATTAAAGGCTAAACAAGATGAGCAAAAGATGTTGATTACTCGTGGTGAGTTTCAACTCAAAGCAGTAGATGCTGCACGGAATGTAGAGAATGTAGGATTTCAATGGACAAGACGTATCATTGCACTTTCATCAATCTTTGCAATCGTTATACTACCTAAACTAGTAGCAGTATATTATCCTGATGTAGATGTAACCGTAGGGTATACATTGTTTCATCCGGGATTTCTGTTCTTTACAGACGGTAGAGAAGTATTTGAATGGGTAACTTTTCAAGGCTTGGTAATAACACAACTAGATACAAACCTTGTATCAGCAATCATAGGCATGTACTTCGGTGGCAGCTTAGTTAAAAAATAAAAAGGAGATAGTGTGAACAACAACATGGGAATGGGTGGTTTTAGTGGAGACATGGATAGGAATGAGGTAGAAATAGACCTTCAAAAGTTTATGGCTTTGCTTCAAGAAAAGTCAGAGCTAAAAGAACGTATAAGAGAACTAGAAGATATTAAGAATGATAACCCTTATCAAAAATTAATATTTGTAGCACAGGCTGTAGATAGTTGGAGGATTATACCTCGGGCTTTCTTAAGTGTCTACATGTTTTTATTATATTATACCACATTTTGGTTCATGGAATTAAGTAATCCTACTATGGAGCAATCAGGATTCATATCAGTAGTAGTTGGAGCAGGTGCTGCATGGTTTGGATTATACACATCAACATCAAAAACTAAATAGGAGAAGAAGTGACAAGACGGGGATTAAATCAAGATTTTTTTGGACCATTAATTATACTAGCTTTACTAGGTATTTCTGTAAGTCTAAGTGCAGACCAAACAGGAGACTGTACTTCAGGTACTCAGTACTGTGAAGACAATGGGTTGACTACTATTAATACTACGGTGACTAC
>Ga0181402_1001036_pt1 | contig 10118 bp, 17 predicted proteins | sample 25SPOviralmetaG_FD_130131 | JGI IMG/M metagenome (GOLD analysis project Ga0181402, IMG submission 130131) | Marine viral communities from the oligotrophic San Pedro Time Series (SPOT) site, San Pedro Channel, CA, USA - 25 SPOT_SRF_2011-08-17 | ecosystem: Environmental > Aquatic > Marine > Strait...
ACACGTTATGAAATACTTCAGGTAACTGTAAAATAATTTTATCGGCCAAGGCTTGTAAGTCCCCTGGATTAGTTGTATGTAATCCGTCTACATCCAATACCAACATTTCCGTTGTTTTTGCACGTTCAGACATAAAAGCCCGGGGCTCATCTTTGAGTGAACGTTTTAACAAACCTTTGTGCAAACAAGCTCCAGCTGCAGCTTGGTCTGTAAGTAGTTTATATAATTTATTTAAACCTTTTTGTGTTGTAGAAACATCAAAGTGTTCTGAAGTAAAGTTTTTAGTAAGGGGATAGGGTTTGATTCCTTGTTTTGATATTTCTTTAGCTAAAGGTTTTTTAGCTTTTAAAAATACAACTTCCATAATCAAATCTCCTTTTCTAAGTATACTTCTTGTCTATCTATACGTACAGATTTATCTGCTTCGAAGCCTAATTTACATTGTTTTTTAGATATATTTGTTACTGTTAATACACATAAAACTTGATTGTCTTTATGTACAATAACTTTATCTCCTATTTTTCTAGTAAGTATTAAATTTTTATTTGTCATATATTTTACTTACGCCCCCCTCTGCATCGAGCGGCAAATCGTCACACCATTCTGGTGGCGTACGCATGATTTCTATAATTTTATCCATTGTAGCATCTGCATTTACTTTAGAGCCAATTGCTATAATTTCATCATGTACCTGCATAACTAGATCTACTTCAGGTAGTGTTTGCACGTCTAACATTTGGTCTGTAATAACAATACGAGCAAGAGCTTGAACTACATTTTCTGTAACTCGAGGACCATGTGTACGTATATAAGTACCTTTGTTTGTGTCATATATAAATTGTCCACCTTGAAAACGTAAGTCTGGATAACTAAGAGACATGTCGTTCGGTAGCTTCAGAGCTCTGTGACTTATTGTAAGTGGTCCATAATTTAATCCTACACCACGTGGATTTACCATTTGAAAAAGTGCGTCTTTCATTCCGGACCAAAGTCGGGGAATGTTGGGATACATACCACGATATTGCATAACAATATTTTGTGCTATTGAATCAGATACATCAACGGAAGGGGAACCGGTTTTAAGTGTTAGCTTAAATTTATCGGCTCCCATACCGTACCCCAAACCGAGTATAGCTGTTTTACCCACATATCTTTCTAGTTTGTCATCTTTTGTAATTGTACGACCGTATATTTGCGAAGCGAATTCACAATATACATCACGGCCTGTGGCAAAAGCTTGCACGAGTTCGTGTTCTTTAGCCAGCCAGGCAAGCATACGTGCTTCGATATTAGATAAATCAGCTATGTACAATCGTTGCCCAGGAGGGGCCATAATTGCACGTCTAAGTGTTGATCCTCTTGGCAAGTTCTGCAGATTAATTTTGTCTGAACCACCAAAACGGCCTGTATGTGCAGCATAGTAACGCAGTGGTACGCTGAATGTACCGTCAGGATTAGTAGAGTCAATAAATCTTTGTGCACGAGTTTCTTCTATTCGTGATTTTACTAACTCACGGGCTTCCCATATGCACGAATGTTCTGGATACATGTTACACATTTGTATGTAAGCACTGTCGTTTTTACCAAATGCAGGTATTTGTTGACCTGTAGTTGGACTTTTTTTCGTAGGAACTACAATATCTAAGGATTCTAAATGTTCTTTGAATTTAACTTGTGAAGCTAAAACTTCTCGTGTAACGCCCGAGTTTTGGATCGCAGCTTGTGTGCGCGTTGCTATATCTTCTTTGTAAGTTGTTAGTAATCCACGGTCCAATATAAGTTTTGGTTCTACAAACATACGTACAGTAAGATCTATTAGATCTAGTTCTTTGTTTGGATAATTACGTACATAACTTTGGAAGAGCTCGTACGTTAAGTCGACATCCTGGATACAATATCCGCCTATCTCTGCGTCAAGGTGAGGATCTAAATCACGCACGCCTTTAGCGTTAACTAATTCTTCTCCCTTACGTAAATCGGTTCGAGATGGGAATTCACGCACGACGCAATCTTTTAATCGAGCAGACATATTTGGATACAAACCCCGACTCATGGCCGCAGTGTCGTAGTAATACGCAGGCTTGTACCCAAAATATTGTGTAAGAATATAAGCGTCAAATAATGTATTATGGCAAACGACTGCAGTATTACTCCAATCAATTTGTTCCAAAACGGAGGGGGTTTCTTCTTCTGAATACCACTCTGTTTCATTATCTTCAACCTTTATTCCCACGCCCCAAACTTTAAAATCTGTGTGGTTAACATATTGAACTGTTGACATCTTAGTAAGCGATAGCTGTACATCATAGTATGTCTCAAAATCTAAATATAACTTTTGCATTAGAGTTCTTCCCATTGATTAGTTTCATGATTGAAAAAATTTGTGTCCCAAGATATAGGGTCTTCATCATACTCGTAAGTTTGGAAAATCTTTTTACCAAATCTAGCAAATTCAGTTGCAATTTCACAATCAGACATGTTATCCATTGTGTAACTTTCACCATTTTCATCTTTTAAATTATCAAAATGGTCATCTGGTAATTCATAGACTGTTTCTACATATTCTTGCACTTTTACTTTTATTGTTTTTTTCATAGTTCCTCCTTGAACTTTTCTAATACGATAAATAAATCGCATTGATGTTGTTGTGCTAATTTTTCATCGTGGTAACAACTAATATTAAAGTTAGTTAAAACTTCTTCAAAGCTATCTAACATTTCTTCATGTCCAACACTAACAGAATTTATTTTTATCCAATGTTCTGGTTGTTTCATAGTTCCTCCCAAGGTGTGTAATCCCATTCTATTTCTAACGTGTCAGGTATAACTTCAGGACCGTGAATATAACCGTCATCTTCATAATAATCTGACCATTTAGTAAAACCATTTTGGTCGCATGGTTCAACATCAAAATGATGTTTTATGTCATCCCAATTTTTCATATGTTGTATTGGTATTAAACCTGCTATACCTATTGCATAATCTTTAATATCGTCTCCACTAGCCCATGCTTCTAAAGTATCGGATTGGTCATAGTCTTCAAATATCCATGGTACAAACATTTCGTAATAGATAATAATTTTTTGCTTTTTCATAGTTCCTCTTTTAACTTTTGCATTTTCGTACACCAGTCAGTGTACTCGTGTTTTTTTGCACGCTCCCAACCAATCTGTTTACTGGTATACATATTGTATGCAACAGAAAGTTTTACATACTTCCATTGTATGTAAGGCAGATCGTCTGGGTTGTTGTATGTATAAGGGTGCACTGGATTGCGCTTTACATATACATAACTAGGTGGTGTCATTTAATTACTCCTTAATTAAACTTGACAAAAAGACAATGTGTCTTTATGACTATAGATATTACCTAATGTTGGGTAATATAACAAGTGAGAATATTATGGCAACTTTTACAACTGACCAAGTAAGCGGTAATCAATCATTCAAACCATTCCCTAGTGGAGCGGTTGGTGTTAGATACGCTAAATTTAATGTAACTGCAGCACCAAATGCAGCTGACGTATACCAAATGGTAGACATCTTTGCTGGTGAAACTTTGCATGACATTAAAATTAAGTCTTCGGATTTAGATGCTGGTACTGCATTAGTATTAGATGTTGGTGATGGCACTGACTCTGATAAGTACATAGATGGTTCTACAATCGGCCAAGCCGGTGGTTCAGATCATCAAGATGCTAACATGTCTCCTACTGTTTACTCTGCAGATGATACTATTGATATCACTTGCCAAGTAGCACCAGGAACTGACGTAGCAACTGGTACTTTAGAAATGTGGATATACGTATCCTAGATTAAAGTCGCATAGCCCAAGCCGGGACACCGAATCTTGGGCTATACTAATGCCACTCCTTGGCATGTTCAAAATTAAATGACTCTCTATCTCCACACACGTTCGCTAGTAGGCAGCAAGTTTTAAACTAGTTATAGCGCGCTGGGCCTCGATCGGGTGGCTCTTCCTCAAGAGAGTCAAACTGTTAATGTATATTTATGCCGTTGCGCGGATCAAAATCTGGGTGTTCTTGTACAAAATCTGTCCAAGTCCCATCGTAAGAGCACGCAAACATGATGCACAGTTGTACATCATCGGTAGACATAGTGTATTTGCTAGCAGTAGGCTCAATGCCATGAGTCATAGCTTCTTCGCCTATGTCCATCATTGCTGATTTAAGTCTTCCCATACTCGCTCCTTGGATATATTTCCATAAATTTCATTTCTGCTTGGTCTTGCGTCCATTTAGTTTCGCTGTGTCTGCTGCGTTCAAAAGTAACAGCATCAATCCAGCTACTCATATTTGCTTCATATGAGTATTCTGTATTGTATTGCCACATAGTTTGTTCTGCATTTGACATATCAATCCCCCAATAATTTATTAGTTAATAATACCTCATTCATAGATTCTTTCAAATCATCTGGTATTGAGTCTATAACTCCTTTAGGAGTAGTAGATCTTTTTACAGTCTTAGTCATACGCTGTATATCTTGTGCAGGTATAAGATCTTTACCACCAGGCCAGTCGTCAAGAAACTGTTTAAGAGTATTTTTAAGACCTAAAGCATCTTTAAATTGCCTTGTTTCTTGGCCAATTCTGTCTTCTATTTCACCAACAGGAGAAAAAGCAGCACATAAATCTGGATCAGTAATAAATAATATATAATCATCTGCGTGTGGCGCATGTTCGCCATCTTCACGCCAACCACGTTTATATCTTAAGTTAAATTGCAATGGGAAATAAAAGTTTACATTCTCTATTTTTACTCCTACATCTCCTTCAACATAATTTTTACCATCAGTTCTTTCATTAGAATATTCATCTGTATAAGGCGTTGCCCATGAATCATCCCATGTAAAATTATCTGTAGCGGGACGATTTGGGTTACAAACTAAACCAAGTTGATTATTAGGTTTTAATATATGATTATCTAATAAAGAATGATACGCATCAAGATTTACTTTAAACATTTTTTGTAAACTTGGTAATAAAGTTTGATATGTTTTTTCTAAACTAATAAGTTCTTGTAAAGTATCACTGGTATTTTCTAAACGGTTAACAACTTGATCTATTGCAGGCTGTATATTGTATTTTGTACGATATACTTGGCCTAATTGTTTTTCAAAGTTATTAACAATATCTTCTCGTAGTCTTTGTGATAATAGTACGCTAGCCATTGTTCTCCTCCTTTGCTCTTTTTACAGATGTATTAATAAGCACTTCCGCTTCTTCTGGCGAAGGAGCAGATTTGTATGCTTGAGTTAAATAGTAATCTATGCCAGATGCTAGAACATGTACAGGACTTAAACATTCTAAGGCTGTTGCACTTATTTCGTCTAAGTCGCTGTATAGTTTGTTATGAGCTTGTTCTTGTTTACTCATTATTTTCTCCATGTTGGTTCAACTCTTTGCCAACCTGTTTTAACAGTTGGAACTTTGACAGTAAAAGGTTTAGTCATAATAGTTTTGTTTTCTTTAGTGACTTGTAGTTTTTCGTGTACCATTGTTTTCTTCATAATAAACAAAACAATAGAAGCAACCAAACCACCGACCATAGCAGCAGCCATGCCGCTGAATGTGCCATAGAAACACACCATAAGTGTGATTGTAATTAAGACATCTACAAAGATGTCATGACCAATTGTTTTACGACCACCGGCTTTAAGCGCCAGCAAAAGCAGCCCTAGAGCGGACAGTATGCCTACTAGTAACATCATTTCTCCTTAGCCACATTAAGTAGGCCATATATGCAAATTGAATTGCTTCGATTAAAATCCATAGTGCTGTTGTAATAGTTGATACTACACTTGCATTCATATTATTCTCCATAGTAAATAAAATATACACCCAAGGCCGACACCGACACCGAGTAAGATCAACGAATAATGAATACTCGTTGCAAGACCGAATAGTAAAAATAGTATAGCTGTGCCGGTCAACACAGATACACCAAACTCATTCATGTATTGTTTACATTTTGATAACTTCTCCATAAGGCGCCTCCTCAGCACTAGTTGTTACCCAAAGAACTGGATAACTTGGTTTATCTCCAAAATCTGATTGGCTTGCTTCAAGGTCAGTAAGATACACAAGAGCAGCAACATGTGGATGATGCTCATTTATGTGTTCAATAACTGGATAGAAGCTTGTACCACCACGGCCTTTGTATGTAACTTTAAGAGGCAATGATTCACGTGTGTATTCTGTGGTTTCATTTACTTCTGCGTCACATTGTATAAATTGCACACGTTCAGGATTGAGCTCGTGCAATATGTACGAAGTTTCTGTGGTAAATTGTGTTAGTTCTTCTTCAGATATAGAACCTGATGTATCTACTGCAATAGCAATTTCTTCAAGACAAGGCGTGTGTAATGAAGGCAAATACATGCCTCTACCAATAAAACGTCTGTTAGGTCTAGTCCATGTAAAGTCTGATTTGTTGTTAGAACGTAAGAACCTAGCCAATACATTTTTCCAATCAACTTTTGGATCTGTAACGTCACAAACAATAGACTCCATGTTCGCGGACAATTTGCCTTGAGCCTTAGCTGCTTCTGCAGCTTGATTGATAGCAACTGTTAGTTCTGATTCAATAGCACTTTGCGTTGCTGCTGTACCATCTGCACCTGCAGCGTCCAATACACCGCCACATTTACCGGCATCACAAAATTCTGAGTCCCAGCCCGAAGGAGGTTCCGGTAGAACATTGTAGATTTGCTCGGTAGACATGCCAATGTACTGGTCATCTACGAGGCCGCCTTTCGGCAAAATAAATCCTTCTGCAAGCAAATGATTATTGATTGCATAATCAGCTGCTACATTCCATTTGTGGCCGTTGCGTTCTTGTCTACGTGTGTGATGCATAAGAACTAGGTGCATAACTTCGTGCGCCAGGAAACCTACACGTTCCATTTCTGTTAGCTTTTCAAACCATTTGACGTTGTAGAACAGATGTTTACCATCTACTGCGCCAGTCGGTTCGTCCCACTCAGTAGGCTTTTGCCTAAGGCACAACGTGCCGAAAAATGGATTGTCAAGAATTAGTCTTGATCTAGCTTTTGTAAATGCTGGATTCATGTCATCTCCTCATCGATTGATATGTCATAGTCTGGGTCATAGTCCATTAGTCATCTCCTAACAATGCGTCTTCTAATAATACTTCACGTAACTCTTGCAATTCAGAGTCCGCAACTTCTGCAAGCTCTGCGCGCCTGCCTGATCTGTCGTCTTTCTCATACATCTTCGTGACTTTGTCCTGAGGAACCAGGTCTTTGATGTACGGAGCGGCCTTAAGTAACTGATTTAGCGTACTAAATTTGTACATGACATCTTCTAGCTGTCTAACATAGTTACGTTTCTTTTGTCTAAGATCGCTGTTGTAATTTTCTATGGCCATGCACTCAACAATTGTTGGGTCATCGCATGGTACGTCAAGTCTTAACTCGTCGTAATAACATAGAAACTTAGGCACGTCTGTTGGTGGACAACGCAATGTGTAAGATAAGTTACGTGTGTAAGGATTTCCTTCACCGTCGTCGTCATCTTCAACAGCTTCTGAACGTAGTTGTATGTTGTCTACATTTTGCATGGGCAGAGTTCTGTCCCATATGTCTGCAAACATTTTTTTAGTACGTTGGGTTTTGTCAATAACGCCAAGTCTTTGCATTACAGAGTACCCGTCTTGCGGATACTCTTTTTCTGGATTGGCATTTTTATACTTAGCTTCTGCAGAACGTCTGATGTCGTCCTGCAAATTTCTAGATAGTCTAACTGTTTTCATATAACCTCCTATAAAACAACATTAGCATTGTCAACGATCCACTTACGCACATCGTTGTGTGACTTGAGTTGTCTGTCTTTGGCCAAACAACCTTTGACTAATACAACCTGAAACTCTACTGGTAACTTGTTGTTTAGCTTCATAATGTTTTCCATCATGTCATCGCGTGCTCTAGTAGCAACTGATGTAGCCAAGGCGTACAACAACGCTGGGTTGTCGTCTTTCTTGTACGTAGATGGATCTTTGAGCAACACGTCAATGTCAGGTAGCTTGTTAGCAATTTCTTTGAATGCAACAAACTCGCCAGCTGGACCATCACCGACTAGTGATGACACACCGAAGAACAAACGTTCTGGATCCGTGTTAGCTTTTGACATTTTTTTGCTGACCATTGACCACGCACGTGGCGTTGGAAAAGCGTATTCATCTGCGTTGAATGCAGACAACAAGTTAGGTCTGTATTGTATAAACGAGATAACATCTGGATCGATGTTGTTCTGATAAGCCCACTGTACCCAGTCGTCTAACGTTGGCTCGAGCTCATAATGAGCAAGCCTGTTACGAACTGGACTTGGCATTTGATAAACAGATGCTGCGTCAGTTAGTCTGTTGCCAGCACAAATGATCTGCCAGCCAGCAGGCAATGTGTACTCACCGATTGCTCTGTTGAGCAACAGTTGTAGAAAAGCATTTTGCGTTGCTGGTGGTGCAGTTGGTAGCTCGTCGATAAACAACAAGCCACGGTCTCCGTCACGCTCAACAATTGGAAATACATCTGGTATAGCCCACGAAGTGAAGCGTTTACCAGTTTCTTTCAACTGTTTAATATATGGAATACCACGCACATCGACAGGGTCGAACAAGTTAGCACGGAAATCAATAAGCTTGATATTGAGTTCTTGTGCAACCTGTGCAGGTATATCTGATTTGCCAATGCCTGGCCCGCCCCATATCATTGCTGGATAGCCAGCATGGATACAGTCTTTTAACTCGTCTTTGAGTTTGATTGGATTAATTGTATGCATTATTACCTCCTAGTAATTTACCACGAACACTCGTACCATATTTCTTTACCTTCATCGAGCCACTTGAGTGCATCTTCACAAAACTTAAGGTCTTGTTCTTTGTACTCTTTGACCGACTCTTCTTGGAACTGATGTCCCCAGAAGAAACCGTCTGGACAAAAAGGTAGATCTTCTTTCTCTACACGTTCTTTTAGCATAAGCACATCATCTCTTGTAAGCATGAGCACTTCTCCACTGTTAAACGAATCCATCATTCCAGTACGTTCTCCCTGTCCAGGTCCGTTGTTCTTAGAATCATGTAACATCATCATGAACTGTTGTAGCCTGGCATGTTTACGCCATTCATACACGCCTTCCATGCGTTCGCCTATATTATCTTTTATATCAACCACGTTATCTGGTTGCTCTGGTTTAGGATGTAACCATCCTGCGTACATATCTAGTCCCATAATTTCCTCCTATGGTAAAGTGGGGGCCGTGAAGCCCCCGTTGGGTTATGCATTGTCAAACACAGATTTAGTATGTTCTACAGTTGCATTGTTAAGTGCAGTTGAAACTTTGACAGAGGAATCTGCGTGATTCTTGAAGTTCCATTCTGCAAGTCGCTGTTGACGTCTCTCGATCTCATTTCTGACACGAACATCTTTTAAAGACAGATCGTGCAATCCGAACGAGTCACCGACTAAGCCGACGACAGCTGATAACATACGAGCTTTACGGCCAAGACCAAACATCTTGTCTTCACGCTCGACTAACCATACTGGTAAGTCATCGTTTGGATTAGCAGATGCTGTTTCTTCTTTGTATTCGTATGCAATAGATGCAAACTCTGCCCATGTCCTAGTTGTCAACTGTAAAAAGTTGATACCTGTGGATTGCGGGTCAGTCTCGCACAACGGTAAGAGACCGTCAGCAATCTGCTGACATTGAAGAATAAAATAATCTTCTTCTTTCTTACGCAATGCTTCGTCTGCGTTGTTAAATACCATTACCGTATCACGTTTGGATTTGAATACATCCATGATACCGTTAACTCTTGACAGTTGAGCAAGTGGTTTGCCTTCGCCGTCAATAGCATATTTTCTGTAGTAAAAGTCAGGTAAATGCACAGGATCCTGTGTTGCTCTGATTTCACTGCCTATTGGATCGCCAATAGTATCTGGTTTCCATGCAGACTCTGGTGTCTTCTGGTCAGGCAGGAGTTCTCCTGTCTCACCGTTAGCCATGTCTACTACTTGTGGTCCCAGATCGTCTGGGTCAAAATGTGTCGCCATAATTTCCTCCTTGTGATGACAATTCTA
>Ga0181402_1001037_pt1 | contig 10117 bp, 15 predicted proteins | sample 25SPOviralmetaG_FD_130131 | JGI IMG/M metagenome (GOLD analysis project Ga0181402, IMG submission 130131) | Marine viral communities from the oligotrophic San Pedro Time Series (SPOT) site, San Pedro Channel, CA, USA - 25 SPOT_SRF_2011-08-17 | ecosystem: Environmental > Aquatic > Marine > Strait...
ATCCATCCCGTACCCTACTAACCATTCATCAGTTTTAAAACAGCTAATTACTGGGTATGAGATAGCAGGGTTTGTCGGGTGGTATAGACTTTTTGGTGAGGTTGTTCTTTGTACTAAAGTAGTTATTGTAATTGATTTTATAGGTTCTTTTTCTAGGTAATTTATAATAGCGTTTACAGTATTACCTGTATCAAAAATATCATCTATTATATAGACGTGATGGTTTTTAAAATCAATTTCAGGTTTTTTGGTTATTTCAACTTTATTTTGTTTTCTTTTTCCTGTATAAGATTTTGCTGCAATAAAATCACATTTAACATCTAATTGTAGATTTTTTACTAGCTCACTATAGAACATAAAACCACCATTTAATACACCTAACATAACAATTTCAGTAGGGTCTTCTTTATGGAAAATAGAAGTATCGTAAGCTAAAAGTTTTATTTCTTTTTCTATTTCGTCTTGAGTATAAAGTAACTTCATCCTAGTTTAAATGCTTTAAGAGTTTGCTTAAAAGGATTTCCTTCTATTTGTTTTACTTGATTTAACATTTCTTCAGCTAGTTCTCTAACCTCTTTTTGAGCGTGACCATCATTCCTTAGTTTTTGGAAATGATAAAAACTTCTCCAATTAAACATAACATCCATTGTAATTTGAGAATTCATCATTTTCATAAAACGAGCTGATTCTTTAGCACGTTTTCTTCCCAACTGTGGAGTAAGTTTTTCTACTAAAAGATGGTAAGCAGCATTAGTATCTTTTGTATAGTTTTCAAGAACCTCCTGAGCATCTTTAGGCCAATCTTCAGGAATAATATACTTGTCTTCTTTTAGTTCTTTATACCTTGCACTTTCACCATTAATTGAAACCCCAATTCTATGTTTCAATAGATGAATATGCGTAGCTTGATCTACTGTTACTAAAAAATGTAAAGATGATTTTTCGAATGGAGTATGATGACCTTCTGTAGCCAACATTTTAAGTAGTTTATCTACTCTTCCTAACTTTTCTTCAGTAAGATCTCTAGTTGTAGAGGTCCAAGCTGATTGAGCGTGAGTTAGGTCGCTCCCATAGTATCCTAATAGTTCTACTTTGTTCATAACTTAAATTGAAGGGGTTCTCCACTCTTTTACCTCATAGGTACAATTGTGGCTACTATTTGCTTGAAACATGTCTGCCATTTTTTGAGCAGATTCTAAAGTATCCCATTCCATAGGGATACCTTCAGAATCATTCACAATAACAACATGGGGATTATTTGGGTTGTGTTTTAAAATAATAAAGGACATAACTAGTTTTTTTGTTTTAAAGATCAAATATTTTTAATTTTCCTTCTTCATTTACTCCTATGTTATCGTTACCAACATCATTAAAATCATTAAAGATTTTATTACCTAAAATTTGTTGTAAGTTTAAAAAATAATTACGAATTTTTTCAAATAACTCCTTTTTATCCCCACTTAATTTACTAAAAATTTCTTCGGATACCTCATGGACCTCTCCTTGTTTTACTTCTTCAAATAAAGCAAATACAACATCTCCGGCAAATCTATTATTTTGATTTTGTCCTGGTTTATATATAATTCCTAGGTCTTCATTTATAAAGTTTTGGAGTTCTTTTAAACCTGGGACTGGGGAAGTAAGTTTTTCTAGGATAACATATTTTTCTTGTTCATTTATCTCATATATTTTAGCAAATACATCAGGATATTTTTGCATTAACTTATAATTTTTATAAGTATTAGATCTTGGATTTTCAATTTTTTTAATAACCTTATTTGAATCTTTCGGATGAGAATATACTATTCCTTCTTTTCCTTTTCCTAATTCTGATCCTACTTTAATTTCATTCAGAGGATTATTTTTTAAATATGTAATTAGATCGAATTTCATTTTTTGACTATAAATACTAAACTTCTCTTTTAGTACCAAAAGCCATAATGTGTGCTCTGCTGGTAAAATTATAACCTTCTCTATTTGCTAAATCCATTACAGGACCATAACTTTCTAGTAATGCTGGGATATCATCTCCAGCGGGCATTAACCAAACTTTATTATTTGGTATTTCCATTTGATCTAACCAATCTCTAACCTCAGGATAAATTTCTAAATCTTTATCAATTACAGGTTTGATATGATAATCTGAATGATATTCTATAGATTTGGCGATTGCTTCACTATTTAATCTAAATTTATTATGTTGATCAATAAACTTTTGATCTACATTCCCACCTTGAGGCTTAACAGCATCCATAGTAGGAACGGAATTGCTAAATTTAGGGCTAATAGAAAGGAGATTAATTGGATAATCTGTCTCCAGGTAATGTGATCCCTCTGTCTCAATGGTGATAAAGATCCCCCTTTCATTTGCGAAGTGTGTTAACTCATTTACAATCTTAGGATGCATTGTTGGAGATCCTCCTGTCAACATCATTTCCTTAACATGAGGATTCTTATCATAAATATCTACTACGTCCTGAAAGCTGTACTTACCTTTTTCAGGGTGAATAGAGGTATAAAACGAATCACACCAACCACCTTCTCCAAAGTAGCAGCGATGAGTACAACCTGTTGTACGAACTGCTACTGTGGGTCTACCTGCCCTTGATCCTTCACTCTGTATACAAGTATACAGTTCTAGAATGGGTAGTTTTTTATTGTAATCTTCAATTCTTCCTATCATGGGATATAAATTGCTGAGTTTTTACCGTGTTCTCTAAATTCTACTTTAGCTACCTTTACTCTACCTTCTGTTTCCTCTTCAATGAAAGGTGCTACTTTATCATAAATATACTGAGCAAAACGTTCGGCACCCGTAGCAGGAACAACTCTTACTTGAGCAACACCTGCTTCATCCATTCTTTTAAAACTTTCCAAAAACGGATCATCTTCAGCAACTAAAAAGGTGTGATCAAACATATAATCCATCCACTCTTTAGGGGACATATCGTCAATCTTACCTTTTGCTCTTTTCATTCCACCAAAATCCCAGACCCAGTTTCGTTCATCTAGTTCACCTTCAAACCAGATCTGGAAGGAAATACCATATCCATGAAGAAATCTACAATGAGTATCTTCTGCTTTCCATTGACGGAATACTGTAGAGAATCCATCAAATACTTTGGTTGAAATAAAATTACCCATTGATAAAACGTCCAATTTGTTCTACAGTTTTAACTCCTACGAACTTGTCAATTTCATTTCCATTAGAATCTACTTTTACTACTGTAGGTACATTTCTAATATTGTATTTAGCAGCTAAAGTAGAATCTTCGTCTACGTTTACTTTTTGAACTTGATAAGTTTTGGATACTTGTTCCATAATTGGTCCGAATGTGCGACAGGGCCCACACCACGGAGCTGAGAAGTATAATAGCTTCATTTGTTTTTCATTTAATCGTTTAAAAATTTCTCTTACTGAGTCTTTACCATCACTCATGTTCGGCAAGGACTTTTTCAACGTGTGCCTTAGCTGTATTCCAAGCTACAGGACCATCTTCGTTTGCATAACCTACAGGATCAGGACGATCTAGTTTAATAAAGGCTTCAATACGCTCTACTGAAGAAGCAGATTTGTAGTCTGAGAACCATAGACCATTCATATAAATTGGCTTATATGAGGTGTTAGTACGTTTGTATACGTCATTAAATTCAATTCCCAATTCATCACATAGAACTTCTCCATCTTGCAGTATAGTAAACTTATCACCTTCCAAGTAAGGGGTAAAATAACCTACTCTGTCTGCTTCCCAATTGCCAATTCTAAAGGCTGCATCATCTGCATCTCTAAATTCTTGTCTACAATCAGGATAGATAGCGTGATCACCAGCATGAATTCCTAGAGCAATATCACATTGTTCTTCGGTTTTGTTAGCAATTGAAAGAGCAACTGCTTGGGTAATAGAGGCAAAGATTTTGTTTCTGTTAGGAACAACTGTTGCCTTCATATTATCTTCGGCGTAGTGTCCTTCAGGTACTTCATCTCCACCTGTTACAAGTGCTGAATCCAAAAGATCAACTAGACCATCAAGTTTAATTACTTTGTAATTAACTTTATGACCATTTTCACCTAGATAATCTACTAATGACTGAGCACGTTCTAGTTCTACTCTATGTTTTTGACCATAGTCAAATGAAAGAGCTGTTACTGAATCATATTCTTTCAAACACCTTAGCAAAAGTGTGCTTGAATCCATTCCCCCTGAGAGGGATACTACTGTATGCTTCATACTAAATCTTGTACTTTATATTTGAAATAAGTAGAAAGAAAATCCTTTGGGTACAAACAAACTAATCCTGTATACACTGGGTTAGATACTTGTCTCATTTTAACAGGCACATTAAGGGATTGTGCGGCTGCTGCTACTTCTTTTCCTAATTGATTTCCAGCTGCATGACCTAGATAATCATACAAACTCATCATTTCATTTGTTTTCATAGTTCGTTAATTTTTCTGAATTTATTGATGTTGTAACTTAGTAAATCCCAATCTATATCTTCAACATAGAGATGGTCGTTCATATTAGGTTTTGGTTTTTCTAACAACCCATAATCGCTATACTTAATATCATCTAGAGTAGCCATAATGGGAGACGAGGTATCTATGGTTTCTATAAATTTGAATTCTTTATAATATAAAAACTCTTGTGGTAATTGACAACCTAAAAGATGAACTCTATCGAAATTTGTTAAAACTCCGTTTTTGTAGAGATCTGTAATTACCTTAACCCTTCCCAACATTTTAGAGATATGTTCGTTAGGGTGGGGAAATACTTTCTTGTAGTAACTTGCCCCATAAGAGAAAGCTAGTTTCCAATACCCTAAATCTTTTAAGATCTGGGTGGTCATAGCTGTTTCAGCGTATGAGTTGGATTGGATAACTGCTACTTTTGTAACTTCATCTGGTAATTCTACATTAGCCCAATGTCTAGCGTTTTGAATTGTTTTAACATTATCTTCCCAGGCATCCGGAACGATAAATTCATGGGGTCTAATTTCATCAATCCAATAAAGTAGACGATCAATATCATATGCCTCACCTAACTCATGTAGGGAGTTGTCCATGATAATATAGCGACCTTTTTTTCTAGCATTTAGAAAATAATCCTTGTATACCTCTTCTTTATCTAAGAGATGAGGTAAACAAAAATCATAGTCATTGATTTGTTCCCCGTCTTCAATTAAAATTAGGGGTAATTCATGTGATACTTTCATTAGCCTTTTCTTCCTCTTTCGATGTAATTATCGATTTTATTAATAGAAATTCCTAGTCCTACCATTCCTACTATAACCATACCTGCTAGGATTCCAACCATTTCTATATCACTAACTTTGGTTACATATGAGGAATTTAAAAAGAAAGCAATAGGAGCTACAATACTAGAAAGCCATACTAGAGCTGGAATTAGAAAATAGAATAATGGGGTTTGTTCTTTTTCTTTAAGCATCCAATTTAGTCTTTTTAGGGCATCGGTAGCATCCTTCCCATAAGCAGGATAATCTTTTTCTCCATCCTTGCTTACAACAGTAATAATGTATTTTTTATACCCAGGATGAGAAGTACTATCTTCAAGGTAAAAAACTTGTTTTGCGTAACGTTTCATTTTCTTAATGATTTGGTTTTATAAATTACACTACAATGATGATACAACTCCTCTAGCGTACCATCAAATTCACTTAACTCTTTTTCTAATTCTTCTTCAGTCATCCTAAACTCGTTTAGGAAATTGGTTGTGATTGCTTGCAAACGATCATTTTCGTCCTTTTCAAAGTCCTCCCATAAACGTTTTCTGCGAGCAAAATCAACAGCATGGTTTTCTCTTAGGATTCCGAAATCACCAATTTCTTCAAGTTTTTTATTGATTTCGATTTCACTATAAACAGCTTGCCAAAAATATGGAGAAAAGTCAAAATCACCATTTCTGATTTTATCCAATAGAGGATGATACTTGTGCAATGGTTGTTTTTTGGCACCCCATCTCCTCCACCAATAGAATCTATTGTAATTGAGAGGTTGTAATTTGGACAATTGATTGAGGACTTCCTCCTCGGAATGCGTTACAGAGTAAACCATGGGTTAAATATACGAAAACTCTTTAAAATAACCACGTTAAAAATACTTTTTTATATCATCTCCAGGCTTCCACTCTGCTTTAATTTTATTTTTTCTCCAATCAGAAATATTAGGATTATTTAAAATTTCGTTTAATGGAGAAGGATCTGGGGGAGTATCTTCAATTTTAGCTTTTTCTTCCTCTGCTTCTTTATTAATTAATTCCTCTATTTCTTCGTCCACATAATCAGACATTTCAAATGGAGTTACTTCAACTTCTTCCCCATAGATATTTTCTTGGTATTTTTCTTTTAATTGTTCAAAGGCATAGTTAGCTGCAATTACTAGAGAAATCGCTAAAGGATCAAATACAAAAATAATAATTAATAGTAAAACATTTATAATTTTATCCATAGCAATTCCTGTTAGACCTGAAAGATATTTTAAAGGTCCTAACTCTGATGCTGTATCACTTGAGGTTCTTACCTCTACAATTTGAGTTTCATAATCAAACAATTGTTGGTTTAAATCATCTACTTTAGAGTTGATTTCTGTTTGTCGGGAAATGGCTTGATCTAATTGTTTTTCTAAAGCTTTACGTGTTGAACTGGAAGTTGTAGTTATGATTTGACCTGTTTCGCGGTCTTTATATTGGATAGTATTGTTAGATAAACCGGACCTCAAATCAGTCACCGCCTCATTGATACTTTCTTTTTCCGTGTTGTATACCGCGAGTTGTTCTTTTACATTATCTCTTTTAGTTTCAATAAGAGCAATTTGGGAGTCAATATTTCCTGCTTTGTTTGCTGTCTCTTGGTAAGCAGCAGATAAAAACCCATAAATACCCATTGAGGTAATTAATACTAATACCACAGCGGCTGCTGTTAAATAGTATTTTAATAAACGGGGTATTGTTTTACGATATTGGTATAGGAGAGAGGCTATAACTAATTTAGATATCTCTAAAGAGGTAGCCATAATAATTACCTCTAGGGAGGCCCCAGCAAATAACTTGCTAAGGCCAGTTATAGAGTAAAATGCTGCAGAGATTGAAACTGAAAGTGCAGACAGTAAAATTAAAACCGGGAGAAAATATTTTTTCATACATTTACATCATCGTAATCAATGTAGGTAATTGTTACCTCTTCTCCACGTTCAAGTACCTCTGCAATAGGAGGATAGATTCTCTTGTAGGCTGATGTTGAAGCCCCTGTGAATCCATCTTTTTGTGTATCCCCTACTAGTAAACACCCAGCAGTGTGTTCGTCTGTGTTTCCTGTATGAATTAAAATATACTCAAAGTTGGGAACATCTCTTACCCATAACATTCCCTTATGCATAGAACCATACTTTTTAGTATACCTACCATGGAACCCACCTGTTGTTCTAAGAGTGATTTTGTAAGTGCCTGAAGGGATTCTTGTTTCACCTTTTACTTTTTCTTCTCTATACTCGTCTTCTAGAGTATATGCTAGAAACTTTCTTCCATCAGTTACATCAAATAATAATCCTGAGGTAAAGTCTTCCTGTGAGTTAAAACGTAATACTTCTAATTTCATTTTTTCGAGAAATGTTCAATGGTTGAAAATCCTAATCCTGCAGCTACTAAATAAAGCATTCCATCCCAAATAAATTCTTTGATGGGGACATCCATAAAGACATTTACAATGAATCCGGTAGCCATTAAAATAAAGGCAATAATGGTAATTACTCTTTTAGATGATACATTACCATCTGTATCCTTAAGCATTTGATTTAAAAAATTCTTCATTTTCATTATAAATATTAACCATCACAACTAACACAATCTACAGTACGTGAACCTAAATCACCTTTAATTACACTGTCTGTTCTTAAATAATATAATGTTTTAATCCCTAATTTCCAGGCTTCCATATGTACCTGATTAATCCACTTTGGTGAGTCGGTTGGTGAGAATGCTAGATTGAGTGATTGAGTTTGATCAATATACTTTTGTCTAATGGCTGCTTGTTGAACTAGACCTAACTGATTGATTTCAGTAAATGTTAAGAATACTTCTTTTTCATCCTCAGTTAATACCTCATGTGGTAGGTTTACTACTGAACCCCCATCTGCTAGAATTTGATCCCATACTTTATTTGTGTTATGTCCTTTTTCTTGTAATACTTTTTCAAGTTCAGGATTTTTAACAATAAAAGTACCTTTAGCACCATTGAAAGTGTAAATATTTGCTGGGTGTGGTTCAATTCCTGCTGAACAAGAGTTAATACGAGAATTAGATACAGTAGGAGCAATTGCTAACACGTGAGTATTTCTCATACCTGTACCTTTACACCATAATGGTTCTCCATACTCTAAAGCTAAATCGCGAGATGCTTGTTCTGCTTTGCTTCGGATACTATCAAAAATAGTATGGGTCCAAGCTGTAGAAGCAATTGAGTTAAATGGTAATCCTTTTTGTTGTAGGAAAGTATGCCAACCCATTACTCCTAATCCTAATGCTCTACCTTTTTTAGCATGTCTGTGAGTGCGAATCATAGAATCTTTTCCATTTGTTTTTTGGATAAATTCTTCCATTACACCATCCAAGAACCAAATTGCAGTCTCTACAACATCTGTATCCTTCCACTCATCATACTTTGCTAGATTTAAAGAAGATAAACAACAAATAAAACTATGTTCTTCATCTGTGTGTAGAGTAATTTCTGTGCAAATATTAGTCATGCTTACATCTAAATTATTCATCATGTAAGCTAAAGGATTTTGTTTATTAACATTATCCTTAAACATAATATAAGGTTCACCTGTTTCAACTCGTGATTTTAAAATCTCAAGCCATAATTTCATTGCTTCAGGGTCCCTATCATTCAAACGACGCATGAAAGAATCATCTACAACAGCACACTGATGTAAGTTTAAACATTGTCTGTTTGGATCACCTTTTGGTCTACGAATTTGTAAAAATTCTCCAATATCTGAGTGGTTAATATCTAAATTAACTGAGGCTGCGCCTCTTCTTACTGTACCTTGATTGGTACCAATAATAGTGGAGTCATAGATTTTAGCCCAAGGAACTACTCCTTCTGATATTCCATTTCCTCTAATTGGTTCTCCTCTTCCTCTAATTTTGCTAAGGGATATTCCCACGCCTCCTCCGTACGAAGTAAGCCGCATAAGCTCTGCGTTAGTAAGACCAATACCCCGTATCGAATCAGGGGTATCAATTCCAAAACAACTAATAGGCAAACCCCTATCAGTACCGGTGTTGCTAAGCACAGGGCTAGCGAGTCCAATCCATCCATTCCAAATGTATTTAAAAAATTTATTTGCTAATTCTGGTTTTCTTAATCGATCTGCAACCGTGTTAGCTACTCTCCTATATGCTTTTTTAGGGGTTTCACCTGGTAAAAGGTAATCTTTTGAGATAGTAGATAAAGCTACTTCATCAAAAAATTCAGGGTAGTCTTTACCTCTTTCCCATTGGGTTGTGTCTGCGATTGGTCCTTTGCCCGGGGGAAAAGAACCAATTAATGTAACATCTGCGTTTACTAAATTGTTATCCATAATTAAAATATACTTTCATCCCACTCTAAGTGGCCTTTACTATAATTTGTTACTCTGTTGGCAAAGAAATCAGTGTGTTGCTTACCAGCTGACAAATGGTCAAACCACTTCATTCTATCTACAGCATTCATATCAATATTGTCAATAATTGGCTTATATCCAAGATCACCTAGTTTGGTGTTGACTCTGTTTTTAATAAAGTGAATCAAATCATCTTTAGAACAACCTTCTAAATCACCTAATTCAAATGCTTTGTTAATAAAATCTAACTCAAGTTGTAATGAAAGCAAAGCTGCTTCGTTTATTGCTGCTTCAAGTTCTGGGGTTTTGAGTTCAGGTTTTTCTTCGATGAGGGTTCTGAACAACCAGCATCCTGCTTCGGAATGCATTGATTCATCTCTAATAGACCATTCAACAATTTGACCCACTCCCTTAAGTTTGTTTCGCATCTTGAAAGATAAAAGTACCGCAAACGAAGAAAATAAATTAACTCCTTCGGTGAACGCAGAGAAAATCGCA
>Ga0181402_1001038_pt1 | contig 10115 bp, 4 predicted proteins | sample 25SPOviralmetaG_FD_130131 | JGI IMG/M metagenome (GOLD analysis project Ga0181402, IMG submission 130131) | Marine viral communities from the oligotrophic San Pedro Time Series (SPOT) site, San Pedro Channel, CA, USA - 25 SPOT_SRF_2011-08-17 | ecosystem: Environmental > Aquatic > Marine > Strait...
TAAATAATACATGTACTTGTCATGCCGAGATAGCAGCAATAAGAAATTTAAATAAAACATATAATGTAGGGCAGGCCAAAGTCGCGATGTAAAAATATTTATAAGAAGGTAGTTTTATACATAGCAAGAACTGGGAAACAATTAGATTTAAAAGATTCAGGTCCGTGTATTGATTGTATAAATACAATCAAAAATTTAAAAATAAAGAGAATAGTTTATAGTCGTGATAATAATGAAATATGTTCTTGTAAGCCAGAGGATTATAAGGTGGAACATGCATCTCTTGGAAGAAATTATTTAACTAATATATGTTAAAGTTGTAAAAGAATTTAGAAGTTTGTAACATAACAAAGAACCAAAAAATACCAACAAGAGAGCCAGCAAAGAGTTGTGTAAGAGTATGATTTCTAAATTTAAAACGTTGTATAATAGTAATGATAGATATAATAATACTAAATATTGTAAAATTGCAATCAGTTAGAAAATAATTACACATAACAGAATATAATGATGATTGAGCATGTCCTGATGGCATACCAAATTCTTGTCCTGACATAACTTTTAATTTAGTTTTTTTCTCGAAATTGTACAAATGTTTTTGATTATTAGGTCTAGGTTGTCTAATAATTAATTTTAAAATAGAATTAAACGCGGAATTAAGTATTTGAAACAAAATATAATATTTAATAAAGCTTTGATTATGAATATATAAACCGATTAAAGTAGATATAGTTAATAGAGTGGGTCCCCAATAACCGATAACACCGAGTGAAGATATCATGTATATATATATATGCATTATTTTATAATAAATCTAAAATATTTACTCAGTTTCTTAAATAGCGAATGAAACATACCTAGAAAGTTTGTAGGGATATAATCCTACAAATCATAAAACATGTAGGTAGCCACATGTTAATAGAGTATATATTTATAAATATTTATATAAAATCCTTAGCATTATGGTTTATAAAAAATGTAATATCCAGAACGCATTAGAAGATTGTAGGTAGAAAAAAAGAGAGAAAAGATAAATTCCACTAAATTGTAGAGAATTATGTAGAGAAGAAAGTGATCAGATGACCAAAAAGTACGTTTTTTTGGGAAAGTAAATTGAAAAATGAAAAAATAAAAAATATTTTTTTAAAAATCGAATATACTTTCGGTGAAAAACGTTCCTTTTGGTCCCCTACACGTGGAGGGAAGTTTTTGGGTACAAAAAATGAATATGTAGGTATTTTTCTCCCTACAAAGGCAAATTTTTAAAAAATGTGGAATGAGAAATGGTAAAAAAATGGTAATTTGACCTTTTTTTTGAGAGTGGTGAAAAAATACAATATAATTTATTATTGAATAAGGTAATAAATTATGTTGATAAAAAAATGTGATGAGACAATGATAACTTTTATGTCCTAAATGGTAACGGAAGGGTCTTTTTATATCTACCTAGAGAGTTACTAGAGAGAATAAAAGAGCGAATGGAAATTTATGTAGATAAAAATCGAAAAGAAAAAAGGACCAAATTGTAATATAAAGAGATATTAGAAAATATAATTATTAATCATGTTATATGTATATAAATATTCTTGTCGTAAATGCAATTATTTTACCGATAATAAAACAAAATATGAGAGACATTTAAATACGAATAAACATAATAATGTTAATATAAATTTATGTGAAAATTGTGGAAAGAAATTTAAATATAAATCTGGTTTAAGTAGACATAAAAATAGATGTTTGAGTGGCATAGAGAAGTTAAAAACAGAAAATAATTCATTGATAGAGAATTTAAATAATACAATAGAAAGATTGAATGGTTCGTTAGTTAAGAATAATATTTCTAATTCAATGATAAATAGTAATAATTCGATAATTAATAATAAAATATTGAATGTTCAGTTGTTTTTAAATGAAGAATGTAAGGAAGCGATGAGTATACAAAAATTTACAAAGGATTTGGTTGTAACACTAGATAATTTTGATGGAATAAAAGAAGAGAATATAAAGAATGTGGTATTGGAGAATTTGAAGCCATTATCGATAACAGACCGCCCATTTCATTGTACGAATGAGAAAAAGAAGGAATGGTATATAAAAGATGAAAGTGATGGGTGGGCGGAAAATAATGGAGACAAGATATTGGAAAGTGCTGCATTATCAATGGTAAATAAGTTGGGAATAATGATGAAAGAAGAGAATCCTAATTGGATATTAGATGAGGATTTGCAAAATAAATATTTAGATTTATTACAAGTAATGCCAAAGAAAGTGAAAACAGAATTATTAAAAAAAATAAGTGAAGCAGTATTATTAGAGTGTGATAAAGAAAAAAAATGATTGTTTAATTATTCATTGATTAAAATATATGAATATTTACTATTTATATAATATTAAATAGTAAATATATTTTTTAAATATTTATAAAAATAATAAATAATTTTAAATTGTAAGAATAAAAAATAAATATCAGGTAATGAGAAATTACAGAATAAGTATTTGGATTTATTACAGGTAATGCCAAAGAAGGTAAAGACAGAATTACTAAAAAAAATAAGTGATTTGGTATTACTTGAATATGAAAATGAAGTAATATGATAATATTTTGTGATATAGATAATAAAATCAAATATTTAGAGTATATATATGTTCCCATTAAATCAGAAAATAAGAAAAGAATTTAATAATGAAGCTAGTTTTATTATACGTGATGGCATGTCAATGTTTAGTGCCTATGTAGCAAATACATTTCGTGCGGATGACATTCCAAATTTAAATAGTAATACACCCCCTACATGTGGCCCAAGTGATCGTATTTCAGAAGAAATTCATGATAGCATTTTATCAGATTCTGGGGGTATTTTATTAGATGGTGGGGATAAGATTTTTCGAGACGCAATAAAAAATAAGAGTATAAAAAAAGTAAATAATCTAATTGATATATCATATAATTATGATAGTTTAGATTTTGAAGACCAAATGCTTATAGCTAGTTGTAATAATAGACAAGAGGGATTTGAAATTTTGGATCATAATACACATCCACATTATATAGATAAACTATTACGAGATGCTACTATAAATTGGTATGAAACTCATAAACGTTTTCCACAATATACTAATGATAATGATATTAGCGAAAAACAAAAACGTTTAAAGGAATTATTATATGCTCGCGAGAATGATGGTAATATAGTACATTCTGCATCAATAGTTGATGTGTTTACAGGAAACTGGCTTTTGCCTCCATTGCCAATTGATGGGGCTCCAAAGAATATGGATAAAACATTTCGTGTGTTAAATCCAATATTTAAACGGGAACCTGGGGGTCCTGGTCTGAACTCTTCTTGGCTTCGAAATGGTACTCCATTATTTTTATGTTCAGACCTTGCTTCGCTGGGTTGGGACAGCGAAGTAGACGAATGTTTGAAAGAGGTATTTCCTTTTTCAAGTTTAACAATGAATGATATGTTGTTTATGACACATATATCAGCAATGGATAATAGTCCGGAAGCTCATCTATCGAAAGATTTATTTAAGGATATTGAAAATGACAAATTTTATGGTCCGGGACATAATGTCAACCCCAATGAAAGCCCCTGGTGGGAGGATAGTGTATTAATGATGCCAAAGAATGGTGACCCTAACCCGGAACAAGATTTGCCCGAGATTTGGGTAAGAAGGTCAATAGTAATAAATATCATAGTTGCGAATTATATATATTATAAAACATTACTACATACAGCACAATCGGTTTCTCAAGATACACTATTAAGAGGAGCTGATGCCGACAAAGTTCGTAAGCGGGGCAATCATTATAATGCGATTAAATTATTGGGAAAATTATATGTAAATAAGTTTCGAATTCAGAGTGGTTCGGTTAGGTCGGTTGTATTTAATGACGAACTAAATCACTCAGGTCCTGTAAAGGCATTTATAGTAGCAATAAGAAATAACTTTGAAACAGAATTTAATGCAATAATAGAAGAATACGGAGAGCCAGGCAACCTTAGGATAGAAGATGCTGTGGATTCACCTTTAAAACATGATATAGATATAATATGTGACCAAAGTGTTGTTGCGAATGCGATGATAAAGGTAGGTGGAGATAATAATTCTTATCTTAAGCCTCGTTCAGAGGGTCGGAAAGGAGGGATGATAAATAAGGAAGATGAAAAAAATAATATGGAATTTGGAATAAATGCAATATTTCAGAAATATATACATAAAAATGTACAACCTGCTGAGAAGAAAAACATTAAGAGAATAACGTGGTCAACACTAAAATACTTGGGAGACAAATCCTTATATGTGACAGCAATGCACGGACAAGAATTACAAGAAAACTATACACGCAAGACACTGCGTGTCGATGTGAAGGATGAAATAGAAAATTATTATAACTATGTATTGAATTTTCTTCGTCAGAAATTAGCTCCTACTCAGTCTGGAGTATCACCAGCACTAGATGAAACAGATTTTAGTTCAATAATAAAAACCCAGAAATGGTCATTATTACTTAGTGAGCGCCCCCAATTTATACGGTCAATGATGAGCTTACCTCGAATAGACCGTGTATTAATGGATGGAGTAAAAATGGTAAAATATTTAAATCATCATATCTTATCAAACTCTAATAGTGAATATATAGATATAATGAATATTACAAGAGAGCTAGATATGACCGATATAGTGACTGAATATAACAGGTTGGCGGATGAAATAGAGACTGAATATAACAGGTTGGCGGATGAAATAGATACTTTTAATGACCCCAATCTGGGTAGAATACCAAACGAGTATAAACCAGCTGAGGAAGATGGTAACATAATAGCGGCAAAAAAAAAAGTACAGACATTAAAGATAATAAAGCAAGGATTAAATTTAATAAAAAAAAATCAAAATCAAAATAAGAATAAGGATATGATAAATATATTAGCTCAATTGGTGCCGGGGGTTGGAGCGAGACGAACGCGAACACTGGACGCATATTGTCAAAGATGGGCTAGAGGGGGATTAGAACCAGATCCCTTAAAAGACACAACCTTATATAATAATAGAAAAACACAATATAATTATAGGTTGCTTTTGAAAGATTTAAATGAAATAAGAATAATGTATGAAAATATACTTCAAATGGTGGGTAGTTTAAATAGTATAATGGAGGAAGACGGCAATTTAACACAAATATGTACCTATATGGTAGAAAAGCTCAAAAGAGAAACACCTTTGTTGAAAAACCTTATTTTATATAGCGAAAAATTATCTACGCAGTATTTTCCAGGAAATTGGAAAAAAGTAAAAAACAATGAAGATATAGAAATTGTATTAAAAAATATAGCTATAGCTAAATTGTATAAATTACTGGGGACTGGTCCAGGTTCAGAAGAAGGTGAATCGAATTCAGATGAAGATAATGCTGGTCCAGGTCTAAATGGGGGTGGAAAAGAGGATGGTTCTTTAAGAAAACCAATTCCAGTTGCACGTAAGTATTGGCAAAAGTCAATATCGCAATATACTTTAAATTATTTTTCTAATTTTTTGAAAAAATTAGAACTAGTAGGAAAAATATACAACAAAGATAGTGCGCCCGAGATAGACTTGGCAATAGATTTTATGGATAATATAAATGTACCAGATGAGAAAATAGTTGCGGTAATAAATTTATTAAAAGAAATGGTATCTATGGTGAATGGCAATAATCGTGTAGTTGATTATAGTAAAATATTATGTATGGGTCCAATATATTTTTATTTAGATAATAAGAATGAATGTTTTCAAGTAGAGTTAAAAGAAGAAGTAGTAAAAGCGATAAAAATATATAGGATGATTTTAAACAGAAGTTGGGATGAAGAGAATGACAGAGAAGAACAATCTAAATTGGATTATGAGGGTAAAATATTGGCAATTTTCCAAAATAATATAGCTAAAGTCAATAATATGTCAGACAGGAGTGAAGTAGAACTCCACCAAACGCCAGAACTTTTACCTGTTAAAGGAAATAAAACGCCAGAACTCCACCAAACGCCAGAACTTTTACCTGTTAAAGGAAATAAAACGCCAGAACTCCACCAAACGCCAGAACTTTTACCTGTTAAAAATGATGGGTCACCAGATAGCGTAATGAATTTGTCTCAAGAATTAACCCCCAAAGAGGAGGGGCAGAGCCGTGGCGCTGCCCCTCCCCTGAATGTAGGCAGTTCGCAACTCGGGGGAGCTCTGGTAGAACCGGATAATGAGAAACAACTGTTATTAAATATAAAAAAATATGAAAGATATATAATATCTAATTTAGAAATGTCATCTTTTTCCGATATGGTTTATCCGATAGCTGATATAATAGCAAATATGGGGAGACTATTTAAAATAGATGATGAAGTAATAAATAGATATGTCGACCCTCCCTATCCCCCTGGAGGCTCTATAATTGATATAATAAATGGTTTATTAATACCAATATATCGGAGAGAATTTCCAAATTTATATGATATAAATATTGAAATAAGAATGAGATGTTATAATGTAATATTAAATCAATATGTTTATCCTATCTGGGGTATCGAAGGCTATGACCGAGACAATCTTAAGAAACACATGAAAGAAAGTATATTTAGTGATGTAATAGGTAAATTCCGGCCCGATTTGAAGGAAGCGTATGCAAACCAGAATGTGGGGTCACCGTTATCTCAGGAAATAAGCATTATGATAGCGGAAATTGAAGAGCTTATGACGAACTTGGACGGACTAGTACGTGACGAAACCGTTATGAACGCGATTAAACATTGTCAACAAAACGACGACATCTTAATTTTAATTAAAAGAATAACAATGATGGGATGGTTTATAATGATGAGACAAAGCGAAGAGTATTATGATACTATAAATGAAGTAGTATTAAAAACAGATGCAAATACGAAGTTTGATGGGTGGTTACTCAGTATAGATGAAATAATCCAGCGTAGTTTAGTAGTGGATGATGATGAAGATGTGGGGAATTTTAGTGATCAACTAAGAAGATATAACGAAGATGAGGAAGAAGTGGACAAGAATAAAGACTTGATAGACCTGATATACGATGGTGATTTTTTAATAAAAAAGGAAGTTCTTGCCGAGGTAGCAGATAATAGTTTAAACAACACTAATGTGGCAAAGACAGATTTTGGTTTAATGTGTCCGATTCGAGGAGAGCCACGCCACCCGGATGATAGAGCATCTAGAAGCATTTTATTTAACAGTGAAAATCAGGAGCGTCCTAATATAACATTTGACGTAATTGATGCAGAAAACATGATGGGAAAGTACTTAACAATAAATATAAATGATATACATAGTTTAAAACATTTTTTTCCAGAAATGTATCCAAAATCATATTTGAAATCGTGGGGTATGGAGTCGATGGAAACGGACGAGGGAGAGGAAGAGGAAGAGGAAGAGGAAGTCCAGCAATTGGCATGTGATTTAGAAATTTTAAAACCAATAGCAGAACATGTAGATACAGAATGTATAATTAAAAATGAAAGATTTACTTTTTATCCAAATAGAAATAGAAAAATGTATTATAAATATTTATTGGGCATATTTATGTTTGATGATAAAATAGATGATTTTAGTGGAGTTCTAAAGCAACCAGATAGTATAAAGCCAGATCCTCCACAAGTCCCAGATCCTCCACAAGTCCCAGATCCTCCACAAGTCCCAGATCCTGATACTTCTGTTACTCCTAAGAAACCTCCGTCACCTTCGTCACCGATGGAGCTGGATGAGTCGCCCACCTACACAGAGTCGCAGGAAAACACGCCGAGGGACGCATCACTTAAGATGGAACCCGGCTCTCAAATTACAGGTTTAGAGAAAGTAAGGCTGGGCAAGACGAAAAGAAAGGCCCATGAACTCGAGTACCCACGAATCGACCCCGACACCATCCCTTGGCCCTGGGTGATGTTCTACCATACCAACGTAGACCCCGAGACCGCGGAGCGCACGCCTTATTATTATAATCGGGTATTTGAAGAGAGCAAGGCGGATCCGCCCGCTCTTAAACGTATCGGGTTTTACTATAATTTGCCAGATCCTCCGCGATGGCCCTGGGTAAAATTTACCACATCGGCGACTGAACGTTTTCCAGAGGGCCAAAGTTATTATTATAATGCGCAGACACATAAGAGTGACTGGATTTACCCCATTGATGAGGGTCTGGAGTCGTCACCTCCAACGGGGCTTGGTGGGGGCAGTCAGAATATTAATAGAGGCAAATTAAATAATAAAAAAACAAAAAAGAATAGACGCATAAAGAAAAATACAAAGCGTAATAAAAAGGATAAAAGAAATAAAAGCAAAAAGAATAAAACACAAAGAAAGAAAGTAAAGGGGAAGAAAAAAACAATTAAAAAGGGTTTAAAGAAATAATGGCAAATTATATTTGGCGACGATTTATAAAAACATCTTTAGATAGAAAATCATGATATAAAGATATTCTATAAATATCTTTATATGCAAGTAGAGATAGAGGATACTAGAATTATAAATTTTTTTAAAAAGCACAAAGATTTGGGAGTTGAAGAGACAATATTGGCGTCGGTAGAAATAATAGAAAGATTAGAGGATTTAATGAACCCAACAATGGACACCAAGATTATGACAATTCTAGATGGAATATCTTCTCTAAAGAAAGAACAGAAGGTATTGGTCAACACAGTTGATAAACTGGGAACAGAGACAAGAGCTGACTTTGCATCGAAAATATTAGAGTTAAAGAAGGTGTACACAGAGGAATTAAAAATGCTTTTAACATGTAATATATCAGACAAGATAGAACCATTAGTAAAGGAACAAAATAATTTATTATTTTCAAGACTACAAAAGTTAATCCCCGACAAAATGAATAATGTCTTGGATGATTTTAAAAAAATAGTAACTAATGTATCAAAAGATATGCTCTCTAGCAGTGTTGATAAAGAAACGTTGGGGAAATATCTAAATGAATTTAATAAAGCAATAAGTAAAACAATTGAGAAAACCGAGAGGCTTTTTGGAACAGAGATAAATAATAGCGAAGCAAGAATAGGAAATAAAATAGAAAAAATATCAACGGATACAATGATAGGAAATGAGAATACTAATAATCTCTGTAAATCGGTGGGTTCGTTTTTACAAAAATTCGAGAATTCAAATATAAAAGGAAAAATGTCAGAGAACTTAATGGAAAATATAATAGAAGAATTATATCCAATGGGAGAAATAGAAACAGTTGCACAAACAAAAGAGACAGGAGATATAATTTTACATAGACAAGATAAACCGAAGATATTAATCGAAAATAAATCTTGGAGTAGAGTAATACCACAAAAAGAGATAGTAAAATTTATAAGAGATATAGATACGCAAAAATGTTGCGGAATATTTTTATCACAAAACACTGGAATATCAACAAAAGGAAATTATGAGATAAATATTCACGATGGCAATGTTCTAGTATATGTACATGAAGTTAACAATGATCCCAATAAAATAAAAATAGCAGTAGATATAATAGATAATTTGAAGGATAGATTTGATTTATTAATGGAAGATAATGGAGATACTATAAATAGCTTCTCTAAAGAACAAATGGATTATATAAACGCAGAATTCCAATCGGTTATAGCTTGTAAAGAGAAACTAATAAAAATGTGTAAAGAATTCAATAGAAATATTCTAAAACAAGCGGATGATATTAAATTACCAACATTAGAAGGTATATTGGCACCAAACTACACATTATCGTCTAGTAAATTCGTGTGCGAGTTTTGTGATTTTGTTGGAAAAAATCAACAATCAAAATCCGCACATATGCGGGGGTGTATAATAAAAAAACAAATTGAGAGCGGAAATGGTAACGATTCGGCAAATAAAAAGATTTATATGTGAGCGAACACATACCCCGAAACTCATCGTCACAAAAATCAATAATAAAAATATTTTTCTTATTATTGATTAAGGTGTGAAAAAATATAATTATGACCGAAAAATCTTAATTTAAGTTCTTATTTAAGTTCTTACTTTAAGTTTAAGTTTTTTAGGTTCTTAATTAAGTTTTTAACCCAAGATTTCTCCTAAATTGCATTTTTTTGGGGAAA
>Ga0181402_1001039_pt1 | contig 10114 bp, 2 predicted proteins | sample 25SPOviralmetaG_FD_130131 | JGI IMG/M metagenome (GOLD analysis project Ga0181402, IMG submission 130131) | Marine viral communities from the oligotrophic San Pedro Time Series (SPOT) site, San Pedro Channel, CA, USA - 25 SPOT_SRF_2011-08-17 | ecosystem: Environmental > Aquatic > Marine > Strait...
AGAATCGGAAAAATATCGAATTCGTGTCGTAAAAAGATAAAAAAAGTGGTATAAATAAAAACAGCAAACTAATTGTGTAAATAGTGGCTTCTAGGGCATTCAAAGATATCAATTTATCGTTTAAACGTCACCCTGTGACGAATGATGTGGTGACAATTCGTAATGAAGACGCTATTAAAAGGTCTGTAAGGAACATAATTTTCACAATTCTTGGTGAAAAACCGTTTGAACCCAATTTTGGTTCAGTGATTAACGAATCTTTGTTTGATTTGAATACATCATTGAACGAAATACGAGTTTCAGATGAAATTCGATCATCTTTATTGATTTATGAACCAAGAATCAGCAATGTTGATGTAACAGTCACAGTTGCACCTGATACAAATGAGATGAATTGTACAGTTCAGTATGATATTACTGGAATTCCAGCACCAACACAAGAAGTAGACGTTCTCCTATTCCCGGCTCGAGTATAATGGCTTTCGGTCAATACGTTAATTTAGATTTTGATCAAATTAAAACGTCAATCAGAGATTATCTGAGGGCGAACACTAATTTTACTGATTATGACTTTGAAGGGTCTAACCTTTCGATCATTATTGATGCATTAGCATATAATACTTACACAACTGCCTATAATACCAATATGGCAGCAAATGAGTGTTTTCTTGATTCCGCTACACTTCGAGAAAACGTTGTTGCATTAGCAAGAAATATTGGTTACGTTCCAAGATCTCGTAGATCAGCAAGAGCAAAGATATCTTTCACTGTAGATGGTCTTGTAGAGACCTCAACACTTACAATTAATGCTGGCATCGTTTGTAATGGTGCTGGAGATAATACTAATTACATATTCTGCATTCCAGAAGATATTACGGTTCCTGTTACCAATGGAGTTGCTGAATTTAATAATGTTGAGATATATGAGGGAGTTTACATCTCTCAAAACTTTACCGTTGATACTTCCCTGTTTAATCAGAGATATATTCTCGATAATTCATTTATTGATACATCAACAATTAAAGTTAAAGTCAAACCATCTTCAACATCCACCTCTTCAGTCACATATCAACAGATTGATAACATTGTTGGCGTGACTTCAACATCAAATTCATACTTATTGCAAGAAATTGAAGATGAAAGATACGAATTGATCTTTGGTGACAATGTAATTGGTAGAAAACTGTCAAATAATAACTATGTTACTGTTTCTTATATCGTAACTGATGGAAAAGAGGGAAATGGTGCTTCAGAATTCAGTTTTGTAGGAAATATTACAAATCAAGACGGTGGATCGATCAATGCTAGTCTTATATCACTTGTTTCAACGGATGAAAAGTCAAGAGATGGTGATGAAATTGAATCAATATCATCAATTAAGTATTTTGCACCTCGAATTTACTCTTCTCAGTATCGTGCAGTCACATCATCCGACTATGAATCGGTTTTAGGATACATTTACCCTAACGTGGAGTCTGTTACCGCTTTTGGTGGTGAAGAAATGAGTCCGCCTCGTTTTGGAAAAGTTTTTATCTCCGTCAAACCTCGAAATGGTGATTTTCTTTCTGATCAAACTAAAAGAGAGTTAGTTCAAAGATTGAAGAGTTATGCGGTTGCTGGAATCGTACCAGAGTTTATTGATTTAAAATATTTGTATGTTGAATTACAAACATCTCCATATTATAACCCAAGTTTGAATGATGATCCAAATAACCTCAAAACTGGTGTTTCAAATGCTTTAACTCAATATTCACGTTCGATTGATGTCAATAAGTTTGGTGGTAGATTCAAATATAGTAAAGCTGTGTCATTAATTGACAGTATTGACTCATCAATCACGTCAAATATCACACTTGTTCAAATTCGTCGTAATTTAAAAGCAGTTACAGGTCAATTTGCTCAATATGAGGTTTGTTATGGTAATCGATTCCACACTCAAGAGAGTTCATACAATGTAGTTTCAACTGGATTTACAATTGAAGGTGTTACAGGCGTTGTTTATCTTGCTGATGAAGTCATTAATCGTGAAAAAGGAAGAATATTCTTCTTTACATATACAGAAGGAGCAACTCCAAATATTGTTAAGAAGAATGCTGGAACAGTTGATTATATGACTGGTGAAGTTCTTATAGATACTGTGAACATACTTTCAACAGTGATTGCAAACAACGTTGTTGAAATTCAAGCAATACCTCATTCAAATGATATTGTAGGACTTCGGGATTTATATGTTAAGTTCGATATGACAAATACAACAATTAATATGATTCCAGATTTAATTGCATCAGGCGAAAACACTTCTGGATCAAGATTCGTTCACACTCACAGTTATTATACGCCAACTTACACGAGAAAATCAAATTCTCCAGTATCAACAGCATCAGCGATTCTTCCATCTACAGCTTCTTCAACTGCTACAACAACTGCAAGTGGTGGAACATATTCATCAACAACTACAACTACAACAAGTTCAACTTCATCATCTAACACTAGTTCTGGCGGCGGATATTAATGATAGACACCTCAATACAAAGAGTTGAAATCAATCAGGTAATTGAAAATCAGTTACCTGAGTTTGTGCAGTCAGAAAGTCCACTTTTTGTGGATTTCATGAAGCAATATTATATTTCCCAAGAATATCAGGGTGGATCAATAAACATCGCTGAGAATCTTGACAGATATACTAAGTTACAAACATATGTTGGTGCTGCACTTACTGAATATACAGGATTATCAACAAACACTGAATCATATTCATCTACAATCTTTGTAGATTCAACACAAGGATATCCAAGCAAGTATGGATTAATTAAAATTGATGATGAGATCATCACTTATACTGGTATTGGTACAACATCATTTACTGGATGTGTTCGTGGATTTAGTGGTGTTGATGATATGGATCAACCTACAAGGCCTGATTTGTTATCATTCAATACAACTGTAGGCACTTCTCATACTGGTGGTAGTAAGGTTCATAATCTATCCAATCTCTTTATTCGTGAATTTTTCAATAAACTTAAAACAACGTTTGCGAGTGGTTTTGAAAATCGCACATTAGACACTGATCTTGATCAGGTTAAATTTATTCGTCAGATTAAAGATTTTTATAAAACAAAAGGAACAGAAGAGTCATATAAAATTTTATTCAGAGCATTATATGGTCAAGAAGTTAGTATTATAAAACCATCTGAATTTTTAATCAAACCATCTGATGCAGATTATGGTTTTGCACAAGATTTTGTAGTTAAACCAATTACAGGCGATCCTCGTAATTTAAAAGGATCAACACTTTTTCAAGATGCTGATGAAGATGATGTTAATATTCGTGGTGCTTCTGGTGCGATATCAGACGTAAAGGACTTTTTATATGGTGGAGAACATTATTATCAAATCAGTATATCAAAAGATTCAATTGATGGCGACTTTATAGTTCCAGGCAGAACTCGTGTAACTGATCCTGTATCAATTGGTGCAACTGTAATTACTGTTGATACAACAGTTGGATTCCCTACAAGTGGTTCTTTATCATTACCAACGGCTAGTAGTGCTGGAGTTGTAACTTATACAAGTAAAACTACAAATCAATTTGTAGGAGTACCCACATCTGTTGATGCTTTAAGCATTGGAGATGATGTAAGATATAATAATGTTGCATATGGTTACTCATTTGCAAGTAATACAAACAAGATAGAAGTTTTAGTTACAGGTGTTTTAAAAGATTTTCCAATTCCTGATACAACTTTTTACTTTAATAAAGGTGATAAGATTAACGTTGGTACATTTGGTATCAATAAGAGTTCTGAGGATGGTAATTTTGCATCATATGTTTACAATACTTCTGTAAAATTTACTCCAAAGACAATTACTCGACAGTCAAGTAGTAGTTTTAGCATCGTTACTCGATCATCTCATGGATTTTTAGAAGAAGATGCAGTTGAAGTTTTAGATGGACAATCAACACTGATTGGAGTTGGTCGTGTTTTAAGCGTTATCAGTAGTTCAACATTTGTGTTGGGTGATTTGCCTGGCGTTGGTGAATTTAACATTGCATTTATACGAAGAAGATTAAAGAAAGGAAATAGTTCTCTTCATACTAATATCAACAAATATACAACTGATGTTCAAAACGTTTATGAACATGATAATGATGATTCTTACGTTGCCTCACCATCTTTACCAAGTTTAGGCAATGAACCCATAGTTGCACCAGATCGTTCTGTAACGTGGACTGGCGCCACTGGCGGCGACGTTATACAGTTAATACAGGTTACAGAGGGTGCTGCAGATCATGGATTCTATTCTGGAGAAGTTGTTACATATAACGTTGTCAGTGGTTTCTTGGGTCAATTGATTGATGGTAAAAATTATTATGTAAGTCGTATTGATTCTAACAATATTCGTCTCGCAAACTCTCTACCTGATCTAGTAAATGGTGATTTTGTGGATGCAACAGGAGATGGTACTTTTAAAATCTCTGTTCCAGATTTAGCAAATAAAAAACTTGAACATCAGAAATTATTGAAGAGGTTTCCTCTGACTCCAGTATTTGATGGGGCGCAGCGTGAGACAGCGCCAGGCACCACTGGCATGCTTGTAAATGGTACAGAGATATCAAACTATAAGTCGGGTGATGTTATCTTCTTTGGTGGAGTTGAAACCATTGATGTTTTAGAAGGAGGATCTCAATATGATGTGATTACTCCTCCAAAAGTAAGTGTTGAAAGTTTGACTGGTGCTGGAGTAAGTGCAACAGCAAACGTAAAAGGTTCATTTGAGAGACTCGATGTTATAGATCCAGGCTTTGATTATGTTGCACCACCATCTATTGAAATCAGTGGTGGTAATGGTGAAAATGCAATTGCAAGAGCAAGATTAAAACAAGTTGATCATTTTATTGATTTTGATGCATCATCTACAAGTAATGCAATTAATATAGCAGCTGATACAATTGGTTTTGGAACATTTCATAAGTTCCGAGATGGAGAGGCTGTAATCTATAAAACATTTAATACAGGTGCAATTGGTATTGCAAGTGCTGGTATTACAACAGATCAAATTCAAGAAACACCAGATCAAAGACTTGTCGATGAATCAATTTACTTTGTGTCGAAAGTTAATAATACAACAATAAAACTTGCAAACAATCAAAATGATGCTTTAACAAAATCAAATCTACTTAACTTAACTGGATTTGCTGATGGATCACAAAGATTTCAAAGTCTATCAAAGAAGTTAGTTTTAGGTCAAGTTATCATTGAAAATCCTGGCGAAGGATATGAAAATAAAAGAAGATTAGTCCCTAGTGCTGGAATCAATACATATTCTGATTTTATTGAATATGCAAATCATGGTTTTAAAGATGGAGAGATTATCCGTTATTCAAATAATGGTGTTAAGATTGGTGGTTTAGATACTGATCAAGATTATTATGTTTTAAAAGTAAGTGATAATAGATTCCGAATTGCCGCTGCTGGTATTGGATCAACTCTGTCAAATTTAAATTATCTAACAAAACAATTTGTTGGAATGACATCAATTGGATCTGGAGAACATGTATTTAACTATCCTCCAATCACTGTTGCAGTTAAGGGAACAATTGGAATTAATACATCAGAACCAGAAAACTATCATGCAACTATAAATCCGATTGTAAGAGGTTCAATTACATCTATTAATATAGAGAATCCTGGCCTTGGTTATGGAAATGATTCCACATTCAACTTTAGTATTCCACCTCAAGTCCGAGTTTCCTCTGGTTCATCTTCAGAATACAAAGCGATTGTAACAAATGGAAGAATACAATCTGTAATTGTAACTCGTTCTGGTGGTGAGTACACATCCACACCAGATCTTAGAATCTTAGGTGATGGTGTTGGTGCAAAAATTATATCTTCCATTAGCGGTGGAAGTGTTAATAAAGTGACTGTTGATAATGGTGGTGTTGGATATTCAACTGCAAGTGTTGGAGTTGAAGAAGTAATTCCTGGCACTGGAGCTGTATTTTTACCAAAAATTAAATCTTGGGCCGTTAATAACGTAAAAAGATATGAGGATATATTCTATGACGATGATGGTTTCTTATCAAGAGGTGATAATGACGAAGGAATTAAATTTACATCTTTCTATGTGCCTAGAGGTTTAAGAAAAATATTAAAACAAAGAAATAGTGACGGAACAGTTGATTATACATCAAATGACTTAAATCTATTAAACAATGCAGAACAAGCATCTTTAAATCACTCTCCAATAATCGGATGGGCGTATGATGGTAATCCAATCTATGGCCCATATGGATATGGCAGAAAAGACGGTGGTGGTGTAAGAGTTATGATATCTGGATACTCTCTTAAAACATCGAGAGAAAATGGCCCTCCAATATCTACATTCCCACTAGGATTTTTTACTGAAGACTATGAATATCTTGGAGATGGTGATTTAGATGAAAATAATGGAAGATATTGTATTACTCCAGATTATCCAAATGGAACTTTTGCTTACTTTGCAACAATTAATCCAAATGAAAATGAAACAAGTGGAACATTTAAAAACTTCCGTTCTCCTGTATTCCCATATTTAATTGGTGAGAATTATGCTGCAAAACCAGATGATTGGAATTTTATAGAAACAAATAATCAAAATCTTGATTTAAATACTTTAAATTTAAGAAGAAATACAAATCCATATAAACTTGATAGTTCTGGTGCAGATTATCAAGGAATACATGACAGTCGAAAGTCAGTTGATCAAGAAGTTGAAGTTGATTACGCTTCTGCTGGTAGAATTAATCAATTTGAAATATTAAGTGCTGGATCTGGATATCAGGTTAAAGATGATCTTAGAGTTTTAAGTTTAGACAGAGGTAATGGTTTTTCAGGCGTAGTATCAAAGGTAGAAGGTCAAGAAATTGTATCAGTAGCTTCTACTATTTTTAAAGTTGAGAATTTAGTATTTTCATACAATAATTCAAATGGACAGGTAACAGGACTTTCATCTCAGCCTCATGATTTAGTTGTTGGTGATATTGTCACTGTTTCTGGACTTTCTACAGATTCCTTAAGGAGATTGGATGGAAGACATCAAATCGGATTTAATACATCATTCCTACAATTAAACACAGGTATTGGAACAACTGGTGTAACTGGTATCGTTACAGATATTTCAGTAACTGGTAACTTATCTCCACTTTCAATTAAACCAAATGATGTTTTAGGTATTACAACAGAAAGATTTTTAGTTTTAAATATTGATAATGTAAATGATAAACTTAGAGTTAAGAGACAGTTTGATGGTGTTTTAGGAACTGCACACACAAGTGCTTCTCTCGTTACTAATCTAAATCGTACTATTGTATTTAATTTAGGTATTAACACTGATATACAGACAAGAGTTAATGTTCCATATTATTTTAATCCAATCGAAAGCGTTGCTCTAGGAGAATCAGCTGGAGTTGGTATTGGTTCAACTGTTAGATATTCATTTAAAGTAGTTGGTGGTGCAACTACGGAAAGATTTGTTCCATCTCAAAATATATTCCTACAAAATCATGGATTTAAAACTGGTGAGAGACTTCTATACTCAAGTGACACTGGCACTACATTACAAGTATCAAATGGTATAGGTCAAACATTTAGTCTAACGAATAATTCTCCAGTATTTGCAATTAATAATGGCATTAACTTACTTGGGTTATCTACAAATCCAGTTGCAATTGGTTCAACAGGATCTATTACTGGTATTGGATCAACTGCATATCAATTGTTCTTTAAGAGTCATGGAACTGGTGTAATTCATAGTCTTACACCACAAAAACCAGAGATTACTGGTTTTGCCGAAAAAGTGATTGCCACAGTTGTTACTAAAGAACCACATAAATTACAAGCAAAAGATCGTATTCAATTATCTGTAACGCCAGGAATTACAACTTCTTTTGATGTTCAGTTTGATGATACAACTCGAAGAACATTTATAAATCCATTAGACTTTGGTGCAGCTGCTGTTGATCTGACGAATGATGAAATTACAATTCCTGATCATGGATATAAAACTGGTGATAAGATACTTTACAAATCATCTAATCCAGCAAATCCACTATTTAATAACTTTACTTATTTCATTGTTAGAATTGATAAGAATATAATTAAACTTTCAGAAACTGTTTTCAAATCTAAGAAGTTAATTCCAGATGTAATTTCACTTACATCAACTGGATCTGGTCATACTATTGCTCTTATCAATCCACCACTATCATTAACTCGTGGATATAAAGTTGGATTTGGTGTTTCACACACATCTCTAACACAGGTGATATCAGGAAAGAAAACAAAAATATTTGATTTTGAATTATTCAGAGACACCAATTTTACAAATCCATATTTCAATAATAAAAAAGATGGCGGATTCCAAGTTGTAGGAGTTGGAACAGTTGGCGTAACGTCAACTGCAACTGTTGATGTTTCATTAACTGCAAATACACCTAATGATTTATTTTATAAATTAACTCCTGTTAATTTAGGCATCAATGCTCCATTTAAGAGAAATCCAATTATTGATACAGACGTTACTAATTACTCAAGTCTAAAAATAAGTGATAGTATGTATAATGGTGGTTTTTCAATTACAGGAATTGGAAGCACCACATTTAAATTTGTTTTACCATTCCAGCCAGAGAAAGATGGATATACCAAAGAGGAAGCTGCAGAATTATCATATTGCACATCTTCTCTAACTGCAATTGGTTCTATTAATGATATTAGAATTGTATCAAAGGGTAGAAATTATAGAAATATTCCTGTTGTAACATCAATCGGATCTACAACAGGTGTAGGTGCTGTTGTTCGTCTGAATAGTGATGAAACTGGTAAATTAAGAAGATATACAATCAAAAATTTAGGATTTGATTACTCAGCAGATAAAACAATTCAACCATCTGTGCAATTACCACAGATTTTAAGATTAGATAGATTATCCAAAATTGCAAATATTGGAATTAGTTCTGGCGGAAAGAATTATATTCAACCACCTAATATTGTTGTAATTGATCGTGTAACTGGTTTAGTTAAGGATGAAGTTATTACAGCGGTTGACATACAAGGAACATCTGTATCTGAAGTTAGACTTCTTAGAAATACAAATGATTTGTATGATACAAATCCAAGAATTATTGCTACAAATAACAATAATGGAATTAAAGTTAAAAATCTATCATATACAAGTGGCACTAATTTAGTAACTTTAACTCTTGAGGGTGGATATGACTCCACAACATATCCATTTACACTAGGAGAAAAGTTATACGTTGAAAATATTGGAATCGGATCTACAGGTAGTGGATACAATTCTTCAGATTATAATTATAATCCATTTGTAATTACTGGTGTTAACACAAATCCAGGCGGAGGAAATGCAACTGTTTCATACAATTTAGATTCATCAGTTACAAGCCCAGGCATCTTTAGTGGCCCTTCATCCTCTGGACAGGCAATACCATTTTTGAATATTGCTCAATTTAATATCAGTGTTGATACAAATCAATTCAGTGTTGGAGAAACTGTAACTACTGGTGATAAAGTTGGAGTTGTAGTTGCTTGGAATGAGAATAATAAGTATCTAAAAGTTCTTTCAAATGATACATTTAATGTAAGTGAGTCAATAAGTGGACAATCATCTAAATCAATTGCATTAATTGAACAAACAACCAAATTTGATTCAGTATTTAATATTGATTCTGACTCTGAATTTAGAAGTGGTTTCCGTAAAGAGACTGGTAAGTTAAACACAGAACTACAAAAACTAGCTGATAATGATTACTATCAAACATTCTCGTATTCATTAGGCAGCACTATAGATTATAATACATGGAAAGATCCAGTTAATAGTCTTGGACATGTTGTTGGATTCAGAAATTTTGCAGACGTAAGTATTGTATCAACTGCATCAACCGATGATAAAAATCGTAGTAATGCATCTGTCGGTGTTTCAACTGCTGTTGCTGTTGTTGTTGCAGATTTAATAAGTGAAAATGAATCAATTCATAATTCATATGACTTTGATTTAGTCACAGAGAATTCTAAAAATATTGATGGAGTATTTGCTTCTGATGAAATTAATTTTG
>Ga0181402_1001042_pt1 | contig 10079 bp, 5 predicted proteins | sample 25SPOviralmetaG_FD_130131 | JGI IMG/M metagenome (GOLD analysis project Ga0181402, IMG submission 130131) | Marine viral communities from the oligotrophic San Pedro Time Series (SPOT) site, San Pedro Channel, CA, USA - 25 SPOT_SRF_2011-08-17 | ecosystem: Environmental > Aquatic > Marine > Strait...
ATTCCTGATGGTACTACTATTACAGTAGATGGTAGTGGAAATATCTCTGCTGTTGCTGGTGGTTATACACTGCCAATCGCTGCAGCAGGAACACTGGGTGGTATTAAAATTGGTTCTGGTTTATCTATTGATGCTGCAGGTGTTCTCACTGCTACAGGCGGTTCTAGCGTACCACAGATTCAAGATCTTACAGGTACTACATCATCACTCGCTGATGACGCAACCGCAGAACTAAATATTACAGGTTACAAAGCGTATTCATTATTTAAGATTGAAGTTGACGCTGCAGCATGGGTCAGAGTATATACTGATGATGCTTCCAGAGATGCTGATCAAACTAGAAGTGAGGGAGCAGATCCTTCTCCTGGTAGTGGTGTTATTGCTGAAGTAAGAACTACTACAGCAGAATCTATATTAATTACTCCTGGTATTATGGGATTCAATAATGATAGTCCTAGAACAACTACAATTTATCTTTCAGTAACAAATAGAAGTGGGTCAACATCCACAGTTACCGTAACACTAACAGCACTACAGATCGGAGAATAATTAAATGTCAGTTTTAAAATCAGTTATTGATGTAAACAATGGCAATTCTGGATGGACAAAACAAAATTTAATGGATGCCTTTGAAACTGCATTGAGTAATTTAGGAATGAATGCAGGATCATCTGTAACTGGAGTTCCTCAAGTTGTTATGTCTCCACAGGGCGGCACCACCCAGATAGGTGGGTCATTAAGTTCTCTTAAACAGGCTAATGGTGGCGATACCGGAGTGATTAACTGGGGTGCATATAAAATACAAAAATATCGTGTAACGGATGCTTCTGGTAATAATTATCGCGTTCAACACTACGTTGAAGAGTATCTATACAACACTACTTTTGTTGATACAACCAATGATGAGATCAGATCGGATCGTCATGGATTTTCAACGGGCGATGCTGTACGTTATGCAAAAGGACAAACAGATGCATCATATGATCTAGGTACGACTATTACTAAAAATACGATATATTATATTATTAAAGTAAACAAAGATAGATTTAGTTTAGCCACAACATTATCAAATGCTAACAATGGAGTCAAGATTGATATTGATGGTTATACAACATACACTGGTACATTTGAATGCTTCACTCAAGAAGATCAAGGCACTGATTACGTCAATGCTAACATTAATCTTTACACAGGTGATCACATTGAATTTCAAAATGATGCAGGAAATGCAACCAATTTTACTCTGTGTCGAGATGTAGATTCATTTAATACTAATCAAAGAATTGTTTATAATGATTCTACATATGGATTTACTCCCAAGTCCCATCTTAAGGGAGCTAGAGACACATCTACCACCAATACCATATCTTACAGATCTAATACTACTAATATTAGTTGTGCTCCTGGTACTAATTTAACATGGGACACTCAATCATATCCACAATCAGAATCAGAACCTCTTTATCCTACATCAATAACCAATCCATCGCTTACAGATATTCCTGGAGGAGATGGTACAGTAAAATATATTTATTGTAGTGAAACTAATGCAAATGCAAAAGGGGTAATCAATCTTATTCCCGGTAATGTAACACAAAGTTATGCATCTCAAATAAACAATTATCCATACTGGAAATATACTGTACCTGCTTCTGGTGGAAGATCAGAACTTAAGTTGAGAGTTGAAAGATATGGATATAGTAGTGGTCATTTAAGAAATATCACCATCCATAGTATTGGAACTGGATGGTCTGATAATGATGTATTTACAATTCCAGGAGAACTAGTTGGTGGTACTGCCACGACTGGTGATATTAGATTTGGTGTCCCAACACCAGAAACATCTACCAATGCATATGATGGTACTGCTGGTATTAAGGTAACTACATTGGGTGGTGGATCTAATCTCTATCAAAAAGCTGATACAGGTTCTTTTGCTGTTCTCAATGTAGAAAACAACTCCACTAAAAAATATTCAAATACATTTTACTCGTTATACCTAGAGGGTACTGCCAGCACCCAATGGGAGTTAAAAGTTCAATGTGGTAACGGATGGGAGTTTTTAAACCACAGAGGAACATCTTCAACTCCAACTGCATATCCAATGCAGATTAGAACATTTAGAGCTCAAGCACCTCAAGATCCAAATTTTGCAGTTATTCAATTTACTCAAACAATCAATGAAAAAATTGAACCTTTTGCGGCATTTAATTTTCATCTAGGTGATGGATATGGTAATGGTGTATTTGATTTAGATGATGTATTTTTAGCAGGAATTACTGAATATAAAACTAATATTACGCAAGGATTGAGAATAGAAACATACATGCCTGGATATGCCAGTGGTTATTCTCAGTATTTTAATCCAGTGGGTGAACCTGTAGACAGGTATACCCAGGCAAGAACTGCTTATTATGGATATTTGAGAGGGTATCAATACGGCAAGGATTCTCCTCATCGATCATATGATGATTACAAAAATAATATCAAAGACGCGGATCAAAATGAGGTTGTTGTGTATTATAGAAATAGTACATATGATAAGTATCACGATATGCCAGTTAGTTCTTCTGCAGATTACTACAAGCCTATCAAAACTATTCCAATTTCAAATAAAATGATTCCTTGCCCTTATTATATACCAGATGATTTCGTATTACTACAAGTAGCAACAACTCCAGGACTAACAGAATTTAGACCAGGTGATACAGTTACAATAAGTGGATCTGAAATTTATGAGATTATCCAAGCATCATATCAATCACAACAAACTGGTTTAGATGGAGTGTCTAATAATTCTAGTGAAGGTATGCTATTCCTAGCGAGGACTACCTGATGGCAAATTTTACTTTTTCAAATCTAACTAGTTCGGTATCTGTATCTTTAACTACAGAATTAATTGCAAATACAAATACTGGTTTTATATCACCAACATATTCAGGAACTTCCAGATCTCAAAGTACAGTAACAAACCCATCAAATTATTTAATTAGTCATTTATCTAATGGTGCTACCGGAGATCATTCCACTAAACGTGGTTTCTTACTAGGTAGAAGACCACATAAAGGGTTACAATATCCACGCGGTTACTATAATAAATAATCTATAAGGGTTAGACTATCAATATGGCTATTTCATTTCCATCCAATCCTACAGTTGGACAACAATACACTGCATCAAACATTACTTGGGAGTGGAATGGATCTTCATGGGCATCTCTTCCTCCTAGTTCTGGTATCGGACTTACAAATCTATCTGTAACACAAAGTGCTGTAGGGACTGCAGCACTTTCTTATGACAACTCAAGCGGTGCCTTCTCTTATACACCACCAGATCTTTCTAGTTATCTAACATCAGAATCAGACACTCTCTCATCTGTAACTGGTAGAGGTGCTACCACTAATACTAATCTTACTTTTGGTGGTGGACTGAATGTGTCTGGTATTTCTACTTTCCAAAACGCTTTTTTCATCAATCCAAGTTCAAATACTCCAGCGACTCTTCAGGTTGAAACTGGTGCTGCTGGTGTAGGTAATACAATCAGATCTTCAAATAGTCTTGATTTACGAACGAATGGAAGTGCATTTTCAGTAAATCTTGGTATTACTTCTGCAATTCTTGCTGGTGGTACAGGTGCTTCTCAATATACTACACTATATGGTCAAGGATCAGAAAAACTTGAAACCACTACTAGTGGTGTAAAAATCACAGGAGAGTCGAAAAGCGATTCAATAACACTCGAAGGTAGATCCTTTAGTATTTCGCCTAGTGGATCACAAGATGTAACATTCCAGAATACATTTACTGGTGGTTCAATTGTTCAGCGCGCTGCTGGTGATGTCAGAATCACGAGTTATCAAGGATCTATTTTATTAAAAACAAACACTAGTACTGTAACTACAGGTGGACTCTCGTTATACTATGCTACTGGTCAGGCTGCAGAAGTTACACGACTTACAACTACTTCAAATGGTGTAGACATTAATGGTAATTTAAATGTAAGTAGTAATATTACAGTTGGTTCTGGTCAATCATTTGGTTCAAGCACTGGATCTGCTGCGGTCTATTATGGTGATGGATCTAATCTTACTGGTGTTGGTGGTGGTGGTGGACTTAGTTCAAGATCTGTAGTAACAGCAACTACAGGATCTGTATCAGTTGGGGCAACGACTAATTTAAATATAACTGGATTTAAATCCTATGGACTTCTTAAAATTGGCACCAGTGCTGCTTCTTGGGTGAGGTTATATGTTGACGATACATCCAGAACTTCAGATGCTAACAGATCTTACCTAGAAGATCCACTTCCAGGGTCAGGTTTAATTGCTGAAGCTCGTTCAGTATCTAGTGGATCAAATAATTTTATAATGACTCCTGGTATTGTTGGGTGGAATAACGATAGCACCCCTGGAAGTACAATTTACTTATCAGTAACAAATAATGAAACCTCATCATCAGCAATTACTGTTGATTTAACTGTAGTTAAGTTGGAAGACTAATGAACGAATACATAGTAACTTGTAAAAACAGAGAAGACCTGGTTAGTTTATATGATGATCTAGAAACTCCTGGAGGATCCCTTTATATTCCTGACAGGGCAGTTGATCTTGTCAGTAGAAGGGAGATAAGTCGTAACACCCACTACACATTGTCTGAAGAGGAAGCAGTAGAGGTTAGGAAAGACCCTAGAGTGCTTGCTTGTGAACGTCCAGCAGAGGATAGAGGAATTGTACCTGAATATCTATGGGAACAGACTGGAGATTTTAACAAAACAACATCAACATTTGCTGGTGATGATAAAAATTGGGGACTTTATAGAGTAATTAAAGGTGACACATCATACCCTTCTGTATTGACATATGGTATTAACGTATCAAACTCTGGAGCATCTGCTTATACTTTAAGTGGTTCTGATAGAAATGGATCTGTAAGTGGTGATAATGTATCTGTTACTCTCAGTGTTGGTGACACTATTAATTTTGTGGTTAATGCAAGTGGTCATCCATTTTATATACGTGTATCAAATGGGGGATCAAATGTAAACAATCCTGCAGCAACAAATCAAGGAACCCAAAGTGGCACCGTTTCTTGGACACCCAATGTTGCTGGTACCTATTATTATCAGTGTGGAGCTCACTCTGGTATGATCGGAACAATTACTGTAAATGCTCAGACAAGCAATTGGGGTAGTGATTCAACATCTGGAATAACAAATAAATCTATAGTAACAGATGTATCGGGAAAAAATGTAGATGTTGTAATTGTCGATGGACACGTCAACCCAAATCATGTAGAATTCGCTGTTAACCCCGATGGAACTGGTGGATCTAGAGTTGTTCAGTTCAACTGGTATCAATACAATTCAGTATTAGGATATGGATCTAACGGTACTTATTCTTACAGTTCTAGTGGATCTTCACCAAATACTAATCATGGATCTCATGTAGCAGGAACTGTTGCTGGCAATACACAAGGATGGGCAAGAGATGCTAATATTTACAATATGGCTTTCTCTTCCACGTTATCAGGAACAAGTGAATGGGCTGAAAAGTTGGGGGATTATTTGAGACATTTTCATACAAATAAACCAATTAACCCAGAAACTGGCAGAAGAAATCCCACAATCACTAATCATAGTTGGGGTTATAGTCGAGGAACTTATAGTGCTTACCTTTCGAATATTACATCAGTAACTTATAGGGGGACAACTACTTCTGTTAGTGGAACTACTTCTGAGAAAAAAGCAATATTAGAAAGTAATGGTATTCCTGTTCCAGCTAGTAGTTACTTGTATAGGGTTCCATTGAGAGTGACAGCAGTAGATGCTGATATTCAAGATGCTATTGATGACGGTGTAATTGTCATTTCATCTGCTGGAAATAGTTATTGGAATTGTTCTGTTTCAGGTGATGCTGATTATAACAATACTTATCTTAACGGTAGCACTACAACATACCATTCACGAGGTTCATCACCAGGATCTGCTGATGGTGTTATCTGTGTTGGATCAATTGGTTCAAAAGTTGCTGAATATAAATCCAACTTTAGCAATTGGGGATCAAGAGTAGATATCTGGGGTCCTGGTAGTGATATCATTTCTGCTGTTTATGATCAATCCAGTGCTACTAGTGAAGGAGGTTATGCTCCTGTAGTTGCTGACTCAAGGGATTCTAATTACTACCTTGCTTCAATTAGTGGAACCAGTATGTCAAGTCCACAAGTTTGTGGTGTCATAGCATGTATTGCTCAAAATCAACCTAATATCACTACTCCTGAAGTTCTTCAATATTTAAAAGAAAATTCATTACCTGAAGTTGGGAGTTCTAGTGGATCTGAAAATGATGATAAGGAGACTTTTGGTTCAACCAGCCACAATAGATACCTTTTTATAAAAAGGAAAAGACTAGAAAGTGGTTCTCTCCAACAAACTACATTTGGTAATAGAAATCCTGATGTTTCTGGGGTAAAATACCCTAGAACAAATAGATCATATACAAAGTAAATTTTCACATATAAATAAGAAAAAAGTCCTAATAAAATGGCTGCGATTATAACTGATCAACTTCGTATTTTGAATGCAAAGAACTTTGTGTCGGGCGTTCAATCTTCCACAAATTCTTATTATGCTTTTATTGGTTTACCTAATGCTACGGAATATCAGTCTAATTGGGATACTAATTCGCCATCTCCCAAAGATAGTCTTAATGACTCTAATGACTATTGGGATACAATGTTAGCTCTGAAGAAGATTAATGCTTCTGATGTTAGTCAAGTTGTTAGGAAAAATGTCTGGGCATCTGGTGTGACCTATGACATGTGGAGAAATGACATCAGTAGGGACAACCCATCCCTACCATCAGGTGCTTTTGATATATATTCGGCAAACTACTATGTAATGAACTCTGACTATAGAGTTTATGTATGTCTTTATAATAATGCAAGTGTTGAAAATAACTTCCAAGGTGGTCCGTCTATTGATGAACCTGGATTTACTGATTTGGAACCAAGATCAGCTGGTTCAAGTGGTGATGGTTACATCTGGAAGTACCTTTATACGGTAAAACCAAGTCAAGCGATCAAATTTGACTCCACTGACTATATTCCAGTTCCATCAAACTGGTATGACCCTAGTTCTGATGATGCTGTAATAAGACAAAACGCTTCTACAAGTGGTCAATTAAAGATTGTAACTGTTAGAGATCGTGGTATTGGTCTTGGTACTGCTAATGTTACTTATACAAGGGTACCTATTGATGGTGATGGTGTAGGTGGAGAAGCTACAGTTGTCATCAATAACGACTCAAAAGTTGAATCTGTAACCGTATCAAGTGGTGGAGAAGGATATACCTTCGGAACTGTTAATCTTAAATCTGGTGGAGTTCCATCTGGGTCAACAAAACCAATATTTAATGTCATTATCCCACCAAATGGTGGTCATGGTTATGATGTTTATAGAGAACTTGGAGCATATAACGTTCTTTCATATGCTAGATTTGAAAATGATACTGAAAATCCAGATTTTATCACTGGTAACCAGTTTGCAAGAGTTGGGATGATTGAAAACCCATTGGCTTTCAATTCTTCAACAAATTTGAATCTTGATAAAGCAAGTGCGGCCTATGCTTTAAGATTGAGTGGAATTGGATACAGTTCAGCAACATTTACACCAGATGATTATGTTACTCAAACCGTTGGTATGGGTCATACAGCTGTTGGTAGAGTCGTTTCTTACGATCAAACCACTGGTGTTCTCAAACTTTGGCAAGACAGAACAAACTCTGGATTCAATACTGATGGAACTTTAAACTCGAATTCAATTTATGGATTCGAGGCATATAGATTCACTGCTAGTGTTTTGGCTGGCGGATCACTTACAATTAATGGTGGGTCAGTCAATCTTGGAATTGATACAGTGTTTACGGGTGTAAGTACTGTAATAAATAATAGGACATATTACCTGGGTCAAAGTTTTACTTCTGGTGTTGCACAACCAGAAGTAGAAAAATATTCTGGAAATACTATCTTTGTTGACAATAGACCCTCTATTATAAGGTCGTCATCCCAGAAAGAAGACGTAAAGATCATCTTGCAATTCTAATAAGAAATCATGCCACAGGAAACTAACCTCAACGTTGCTCCTTATTTTGACGACTTTGATCCGCAGAGTAACTACTACAAAGTTCTCTTCAAGCCAGCATACCCAATTCAGGCTAGAGAGTTAAATAATCTACAATCCATTCTTCAAAATCAAATTGAAGATATGGGTACTCATTTCTTCAAAGAAGGAGCTAAGGTTATTCCTGGGCAGTTGACATATCTGCCTAATTTTTATGCAGTTCAGATTGAATCTGAATTTTTAGGTATTCCTGTATCTCTTTACCTTGATCAACTTGTTGGTAAGAAGATTACTGGTGCAGATTCTGGTGTAACTGCTGAAGTTGTCACATATATCACTGACCAAGAGTCAAATACTGGTAATTTTACCCTTTATGTTGACTATCATGATTCAAGTAGTACAGATAATTCAACTAGAACTTTCTTTGACAACGAAAATCTGATTACAACTGATAATATAACTTTTGAGACCACATTTATTGCTGCTGGAGAGGGTCTTGCGAGAACTTTAACAGAAAATGCTAACTCTGTTGGTTCTGCATTTGCTCTGGGTGAGGGTGTTTACTTCCTAAGAGGGTGTTTTGTTGATGTTCAAGATCAAATCCTAATTTTAGATCAGTATACCAACAAACCATCATATAGAATTGGTCTGGTCATTACTGAAAATTTGATTTCTTCGGATATTGACCCATCTCTAAACGATAACGCTAAGAATTTTACTAATTACACCGCTCCTGGGGCTGATAGACTAGAAATTAGAGCTGTTTTGGGTAAAAAAGACAGATTTGATTACAATGATCAGAATTTTGTTCAATTGGCAGAGGTTAATAATGGTATTTTAAGAGAAATTAATACCTCAACTGATTACAATATGCTTGGAGAGGAATTAGCCAAGAGAACTTTTGATGAATCTGGTCATTATTATGTAAAACAGTTTGTAACCACTGTTAAAGAGAGTTTGAATAATGGAATTGGTAATAGAGGAATCTATAATCCCAATCAAACTACTTCTAGTGGCCAAAAACCATCTGAAGACCTTATGGTCTATAAAATTAGTCCTGGTAAGGCTTATGTTAAAGGATATCCCATCGATATTGTTGGTCCAACCTTCCTAGATGTCCCAAAAGCAAGAACAACAAAGAATCTGAAAAATCAGTCGGTTAATTTTGGGTTTGGACCGTCATTTTCCGTAAATAATGTTACTGGATCACCATTTATAGGTTTCAATAATACTAATTTCCTGAGTTTGAGGAGTAATAGAGTTGGATCTGCCACAACTGATTCAGCTGGTAAGGAAATAGGTGTTGCTAGAGTTTATGACTTCGCTCTGGAAAGTGGATCATATGAAATCTCTCAAAAATCACTAAATCAGTGGGATTTGTCACTTTTTGACATTCAAACATATAATGACTTCGAAGTCAATGAGAATGTCACACTCACTATCCCTTGTTTCATTGAAGGTGAGTCTAGTGGAGCTACAGGTTATCTCAGATACCCCGTATCAGTTGGAACTGGATTCACAGCCTATAATATCAATGGTAATTTTTCTCTTGGTGAAAGATTGAAGTTTAATGGTGAAGATTTCGGTCAAAGAACAGTTATTGACTCTAAGAAATTTGAAACATCTGATGTTCAGTCAGTTTATGGTATTGTTGGATCTGCTGGAACATTTACAGCTGATTTGATACCTCAGACAGCTGGTGTAATTGGTATTGCTTCAATTTCTACTGGTCATTATGATGGAAGTCCTCTAGGTATTGCAACAATTAGTGGTCCAGGTGGTCCTTTCCCTGGAATTGTAACAACTGGAAATTTGATCAAATATTCTAATTCTGGTCTCAACGTACAGTCATTTGGTAGAGTTACTAATGTTTCCACCAATTCTTTTGAGATCGTTGGTGTTCAGACGGTCACAGGTTTTGTTGATGGTCGTCTTCCTTCTGAAGATCTGAGTGTAACTGATC
>Ga0181402_1001043_pt1 | contig 10073 bp, 18 predicted proteins | sample 25SPOviralmetaG_FD_130131 | JGI IMG/M metagenome (GOLD analysis project Ga0181402, IMG submission 130131) | Marine viral communities from the oligotrophic San Pedro Time Series (SPOT) site, San Pedro Channel, CA, USA - 25 SPOT_SRF_2011-08-17 | ecosystem: Environmental > Aquatic > Marine > Strait...
AAACCCATATGAAAATAGAAGCATCAATTACTATCCTATGGTTAATAGTGATAGTATAGAAGACTGGAATAAAGACTTATATAAATTCTTAGAACGTAAACCTTTTGAAGATATAGAGTTTGATGATATCTTTTTTAGTCATGTGGCTGCACCTTTACAAGATGCATGGTTTTTACATAAGCAAGGAGAAACTGATGACGCTATGTCAGAGGTACAAAACTGTATAGCAACAGATTGGTCTACCGCAGGGTTTGACTGGCTGTTAAGGAGAGCTAAATGAGAGACAAAATATACCAATGGTCTTATAGTAGGTTAGCAACGTTTGAAAGTTGTCCTAAAAAAGCACACTTTGCTTATGTAAAACGTATTAAAGAGCCTGGAAATAAAGCTATGGACCGAGGTAAGGACATTCACACTATGTGTGAAGACTATATAAGAGGTAGGTTTGAAACTATACCTAAGGAATTAGCTGATTTTGAGGAAGCTTTTGACGTATTAAAAGAACTGCACCTTAAAGGGTACGTAACCTGTGAGGGTGATTGGGCTTTTGATAAAGACTGGAAACAAGCACCATGGTTTGGTGATACTACATGGGGTAGGGCTAAAGTTGATTCTTTTGTACATATAGATGGCACAGATACCGCTAGAGTTATAGATTTTAAAACTGGTAGGTATGACGGTAATCAAGAGACACATAGAGAACAGTGTGAGTTATATGGAGCGGTAGTGCTAGAACGTATGCCTGAAATAAAAACTATAACTACTGAACTGTGGTACTTAGACCATGGTAAAATAGACAGGTATGAATACAGTGCTGAGAATATAGTACATAAACAAAAGAAACTAAATGACCGTGCTATAGCTATGACCGAGGCTACAGAGTTTCCAGCTAAACCTAGTACATTCGGTTGTAAGTGGTGTTATTTTGGTAAGGAGAAAATGTGTAATGACAGATATGAATAATCTATTTAACATGATACGTGGTGGGGCTATTAAGCGTTATCACACCCTAGAAACTATAGGTGAGCAGTCGGTGGCTTCTCACTCATGGGGCGTGGCTATGATACTACAGTATCTAGAACCTAACGTAAGTAAGGAAGCTATACTAAGAGCGTTAACTCATGACGTAGCTGAATTATTTACTGGTGATATTCCTGCTCCCGTTAAGTGGGCTAACCCTGATTTAGTAAAGGTGTTAAAAAGAATAGAAGATAAATACGAAAACGATATAGGTATAGGTTATCAATTAAAACCTGAGGAGGTTAAGTTAGGTAAACAAGCTGATATGTTTGAGTTGTTAGTATTCTGTGTACGTCAAAGACGTTTAGGCAATACTAATATGAATGAAGTTTTTAGCAACGGTGTTGAGTACCTAGCTGATAACGATTTAAATAAAAGAGGTAAACAATTACTTGGGTACCTCACTAAAATATATGGAGGTATATAGTGGAAGGTAGTGATTTTAATTTTATAGATTTATTAGCTAATGGTGACGTTACGGCTTTAGAGGAGGCTCAAAAAAGTTATGGTGATAGTTGGCGTAAACGTGGTGGGGTAGGTGCATTTATGATGTTAGCCCGTAAGTGGGATAGGATAGAGAATCAGGTAGGTAGTAATAATTATGACGTATTTAAAACTATCAAAGATGACCTAAGTGATACAGGCATACTAGATGACATACGTGATTTACGTAGATATTTATTATTAGTTGAGGCACACATAACTGATAAACCGTATAAAGATGACACAGAGTATTTTGGGCAATGAAGAGAGGTATAACATTTAGTGCTTTTGATTTATTTCATGCTGGGCATGTGGCTATGTTATCAGAAGCTAAAGGTGAGTGTGATTATTTAATAGCCTGTATACACGCTGACCCCAATAAAGAAAACTCAAATAAAAATAAACCTATACAAAGTTTATTAGAACGCCAGATTCAGGTAAACGCTTGTAGGTACGTTGATGAAACTATAGTTTATGAAAGTGAAGAAGATGTACGTAATATATTAAGGACTATACCTTGGGACGTAAGAATCATAGGTGAAGAATACATGAATAAACATTTTACAGGTAAGAAAGAATTTGATTTACCTAGTAAAGAAGTCTACTATAACTACAGACAACATACGTTTAGTAGTAGCGAATTAAGAGAAAGGATACAATGCAAGAAAGACAAGTAAGTTTGTTTACGCCTAAGGTGGACTGGACACCACCAAGTAGTTTACCCGAGCTGAGTGGATACAGTGAGGTAGCTATAGATCTAGAGACATACGACCCACTATTGATGTCTCATGGTCCATCTTGGGCTTTCCCTGATACGGGATATATTACTGGTATAGGAGTAGCGACTAAAGATTTTAGTATGTACTTCCCTATACAACATGAAGGTGGTGGCAACTTAGATAAAGGGTTAGTATTGCGTTGGTTTACTAAACAGATGGCGTACGAAAACGATAAAGTATTTCATAATTCTTTGTATGATATGGGTTGGTTAAAACGTTATGGGGTTAAGGTGAACGGTAAAATACAAGACACTATGTTCGCAGCACCTTTAATAGATGAGAATCAATACAGCTACTCACTTAATAATTTAGGTGAAAAATATTGCGGAGAAACTAAAGATGAAACTTTACTTATTGAAGCAGCAGAAGCTTATGGGTTAAACCCTAAAAGTGAGATGTATAAACTACCAGCTAAATATGTTGGTCCATACGGCGAGCAAGATGCAGAGTTAACATTAAAACTATGGCAAGTATTTAAAGAATTAATTAAGCTAGAAAACGTAGGTAAAATCTATGACCTAGAAACTTCACTGATACCTATACTTTTAGACATGAGATATAAAGGCGTACCCGTAGATTTAGATGTAGCTGAAAAGGTAAGTAAACGATTAAAGAAAGAAGAAGACTCAATATTAAACGCTATCCATAAGGAGTTCGGTACTAAACCAGACTTATGGGCAGCACAGTCAGTAGCTACCGTATTTGATAGAGCTGGGTTAAGTTATCCACGCACACCTAAAACTAACGCTCCTTCTTTTTCAGGTGATTGGTTAGAAAACCACGACCATAAATTAGCCAATAATATAGTAAGAGCACGTAAATTAAACAAAGCTAGAACTACCTTTATTGATAAAATGATATTAGAGCATAACGTAAACGGTAGAATACATGGGGAACTTCATCCATTACGTAGTGACCGTGGAGGTACAGTAACAGGCAGATTCAGTAGTAGTAATCCTAACCTACAACAAGTACCAGCCCGTAACGAAGACATAGGTCCACTTATACGTAGTATTTTTGTGCCAGAAAAAGAACACTACTGGGGTGTGTTTGATTACTCTCAACAAGAACCTAGATTAACAGTACACTATGCCTCAGCTACTGAGCAAGAAGGTGCAGCAGAAGCAGTAGATGCTTACCGTAATAAAGACGCAGACTTTCATCAGGTTGTGGCGGACATGGCTAACATAAGTCGTAAAGAAGCTAAGATTATTAATCTAGGACTTAGTTACGGCATGGGTAAAGAAAAGCTAGTTAAACAACTAGACTTATCTATGCAAGAAGCAGAAATATTATTTGATACCTATCATAAAAGAGTACCTTTTATTAAAGGTTTAAGAGATCAATGTGCTAGGCTAGGGGCTAACCGTGGATACATAACTACTATAGCTGGTCGTAAGTGTAGGTTTAATTTATACGAGCCTAAGAATGATAGAAAACCACCCTACCCCTATGAAAAAGCTGTTACTGAATATGGTAGTCAGGTTAAAAGAGCCTACACGTATAAAGCTATGAATAGACTTATACAAGGCTCAGCAGCAGATATGACTAAACAAGCTATGGTAGAGTTATACAAAGAAGGTATACTCCCACATACTCAAGTACATGATGAGTTAGACATCTCAGTAACTGACCCAGATCAGTGTGAGACTATAATGAAGATTATGTCTGAATGCACACCTTTATGTGTTCCCAATAAAGTTGATGCGGAGATAGGTAAAAACTGGGGAGAAGCAACGGTTCATTATAAGGAGTTTTTTAATGACTAAACGTACAGAAAAAGATACTATGTATTCAAATATATACTCACACTACTGGAAAGAAGCCATGACCCTAGAAGAAATAGGAATCAAATACGGTATCACTAAAGCACGTGTGTGGCAGATAGTTAGGTTCAACCAACTAGGTGACGGAGATTACTACACAGGTTATAAAGCATACATGGATAAAAAATCTGAAATAGATAACATACCTGAACTTACCACTAAACAAAGAATTACTCAGTTAAGAGAATGGTTAGATATTCAAAACATCAGACTTATAAAAGGTAAATACGATTCTTCAACCGTTGGTTAATGATCATTTTGAATATCCTTTTAATCACTAGTGACTTATAGTTTAATAAAGGTAGTTAGCTAATACAGGCTAACATAACAACCTTTAAGGAGGTACTATTATGGCAGCAGCCGTTGAAACTATGGCTTATGCAGGGGAAGTTCCCTGGCATGGGCTAGGTGTTAAAGTTGATAATAACCTAACACCTGACGAAATGTTAGTACAAGCTGGACTTGATTGGACAGTAAGTAAGCGTGAAATATTTACATATGATAACGCTGACCCTGATAAGTCTAAAGACTTAATCATGGCACCTAACCACTCACTATTAGTACGTGATAGTGATAACCAAATATTTGGACCATGTGGACCAAAGTTTATACCCACCCAAAACCGTGACGCTTTTACGTTCTTTAAAAAGTTTACCGACGCTGGTAACATGACTATGGAAACTGCGGGTTCACTAAAAGACGGTCGTCAAATATGGGGTATGGCTAAAGTAGATGAAAGCTTTACCTTACCAGGAGACGATAGAGTACTAGGTAATTTACTTGTGTCGGTTAGTCATGAGTGGGGTAAGTCTAACGAAATTAGATTCACACCTATTAGGGTAGTGTGCAATAATACACTTAGTATGGCGTTAGCTGATAAAACTCAGCCACACTTTAAAATGGCACACACTAAAGCTTTTGACGGTGACTTAATAACTACCGCAGAAGAAGCACTAGGTTTAGCAAGTAACCGTATGAAAGAATACAAAGAAGCAGCAGAGTATTTATGTAGTAGAAAATACACTAAAGATACTGTAGTTTCTTATATAGCTGACTTGATGCAACCTAAACTAGCTTTACAGCAAAAAATACTAGAAAACACTAAAGATGAGAAAAAGTATGTGGCTCGTGCTACTATGCTTGATGAGTTCCAACGTGCACCTAGTAAGGTATACGAAGCACTAGAACAACAACCAGGAGCCAACTTAAAAAGTAGTGCTGGTACTTGGTGGGGTGCTATGAATGCAGTTACTTTTGTAGTTGACCATAAATGGGGACACGACCGTGACGCAGCAATGCATAACGCTTGGTTTGGGGCTAGGGCTGGTTTAAAAACTAGAGCCATGACTAAAGCTATTGACTACGCTAACGCTGCATAATATGCACCCAGCGTACGAAATTAATTTTGTTTACTTCCTACCTGACTTTCCTAGTCGGGTAGTGAAGTTTCCTATGACTGAGATGCATAAAATTAAAGGTGGTGGTATTTACATAGGTGATCCTATAAAAATGGCTCCTCCTTTACATATTCACCAAGCTGAGCGTTGGTATGAGGTTCACACAGGTAAGAAAAAGAAGTTTAAAACAGCTAAGTGTGGACAAGTTGATTTATATAAAGTACTGATGAAAAAAGCAGTACCCTACACCGAGGATGATATGAAAAACCTATACAAAAACCATAAGGTAGATATACCAAAACCTAACAATTATTGTAAGACTGTCCGTGGTCGTGACCCACACGATACTAGTCTTATATTAACTAGAACTGATAAAGTACCTATGAGTCAAAAGAATAAAGACAGGCTCAAACACTACGAAGGTAAACCCACTATTCAAAAAGTTTTAGATAAAGGCGTACTGACTCTTAATGATATAAAGTACGATATAAAGCTAGGCTATATAACTAAAGGATCCTAATTTTAGGCGTAATGTGAGCCGTTTTAAGCCTTTGATTAAAGTAAAAGGTATAAAACCCTTAGTTTATAAATCAAAACGGCTCGAGCCTTTAAAACTAACATAAGATTTTACTTTACTAATTTATATTCAGTAGGTATTATATTTATAAACTATTTATCAGGAGTAAATAAATGGATAAAAATCAAAAACATTGGGTAGTCAGTTATGGTACTGAGTCTTTAGATAATAGAGAAGAAATACTTTGTGCTGAAGAAAAAGAAGTTGAAGGGTGCTGTAATTTAGTAGACCAAAGATACAACCCAGAAACTATATATGTTTTCACTAGACCACACACTAGTGAGGTTGACGGTTATTTCTGGAAAGGAGGACATATACTTGTCAATGGAAAGTAATACCCAAATACCAATACCCGACAGAGCTGAAAGTGCTTTTCAGGTATATCATTTTTACAGATTAGGGATAGGAGATCACATGGACATAGACACTCAAGATCCTGCTGAATTAAAAAGAGTCCGTGGTGCTGCTAGTGTGTACGGTAAACGCAATGACAAAGTGTTGGTCACTCGTAGTATAATAAATCATGAAGGTAAAAAGATATTAAGAATATGGAGGAGTAGGTGATACTATGACTGAACGAGTTTCATACTTACGTTGCTCAGCACCTAAGTGTGATAATGCCTTGTCAGGGCAAAAAACTAAATTTTGCAGCCTAGCCTGTTCTAAAAAAGTTTCAAGTATTAGGAGATCAAAAGAATGTAAGGGTGTGTATGCACCTTTAGATTGGGCTGGTGGACCAAGAGGTATGATGAGTGAAAGTTCAGTTAAAAAAGATGAAAGTTTTGTGGGTGGTAATGACCGTTTCAGTATTGATGATTACGGTATTGACCCAGAAATATTTGCTATAGCTGAAGCCAACCATGAAAAATACGTACAGGATAGAAGTGAACATGAAGCTAAAGTAGTTATTGATGGTTTGATAATTTTTCAAGAAGAATACAATAAACACCACAAGACATCTTATGCAACTGAAAAGTATTACAAAAGAAAAGAAGAAAAAGATTTTATGATAAAAAACAGGGCAATGCAAAGGTTATATTATGCCAAAACCAAAGAAAAAACTAACACCAAAACAAGAAAAGTACGCTCAGAACGTAGCTAAAGGCATGTCTAAAAAAGACGCAGCAATTGATGCGGGATACAGCGAGAAAAATGCAGCACGAGCTGGATATACTTTAGACTCAGATTCAAACCCATTAGTAAAACAACGTATAGGTACGCTGCAAGAAAAAGCAGCCAAGAAGGTAGAACTTGATCTTAGTACTCACCTCACTGATCTTAAAGATATAAGAGAAGGGGCTATGCGTAATGGTGCTTGGTCTGCTGCGGTAACTGCGGAAGTGGCTAGAGGTAAAGCAGCAGGACTTTACGTAAACCGTAGTGAGCTGACCGTGAACAGGGTAGACACTATGTCAAAAGAAGAAGTTTTAGAACGTATGAAACAACTTTACTATGACACAGGCGGAGTATTACCAGCTGGTAAAATCATAGAAGGAGAATCAGAAGTTGAACAGTAAATGGCACGGTGGTAAGGGTAGTAAAAGACGTCCTGAAGATTCTAAAAAATACTCAGACAACTGGGAAAAGATATTCAATAAAGAACGGGATATCAGTAAATTAAAGAACGTTGTCGAGATAAAAAATGTTAAAAGAAAACACTAAGATTTTCATCACTACTTTTACTGTGACTAGTTTATCTGGTGAAGAAAAAACTTTCCCTGGACCGTTTATTTTTGCTTACAGTTATCAGGAAGCCAGTGAAGAAGCAAGCGTATTAAACATAGAAATAGTGGGTGAGTTAAATGAGGAAACTAAATTACCCATACTACATTAAGGAGTAAAATGGATAGGTCAAAACCATACAGAATTAAAAATACAATGTTAGCTATACAATCTGACTGGATGATTAACAAGACCACGTTAGCTATATTACAGGACGCCGAACCTGATATTATTAATTTTCACAACAGTGACGGTACAAAAGAATTAAAAATACCTTTACAAGAATATATTAAAGAAGAACTGCCTGACGTTTACTCCGTGCCTTTATTCACGGAAGACTTCTGTGATATGATGTTAGATGAAATAAAAAACATCGAACATTATTTAGGGTTTACCGAAAATGATGACGAGGATGAATTACGTCAGATACCTGAAGTAACTCTACAAGATAACATCCCGCAACTTAGTTCTAACTTACACAGCGTAGTATTAAACCATATGAACCCCTTATTTACTGCAGTGTGGCAACGCTACAGTTTAAAAATAAATTCAATACAATTAGCTAACTATAACCTAGCCAAAAGAGAACAAGGGGAGTGGCATCATGACGCTAGTGCGGATATATCGGTAGTAGTCCCTTTAAACACTGGTGACTATGAGGGTGGCGGAACTGAGTTTCATGGTAGGGGTGTAGTACCCCCTCTACCTAGAGGACATGCTCTGTTTTTTCCTAGTTTTACTCACATGCACCGTGGACTAAAGGTCGGTAAAGGTGACAGATACCTATTGGTATTTTGGCTACTAGGAGCGTATGAGTAGGCTTTACTATGTTAAGGATGTAAGGTTTAATTACTTTAGTTAGTTAGTAACTAGTCAGTGCTAGAGTGCGAGAAGGTTATCTCTAGTTATGACGTTAAACTACTAGACCTTCACGGTGGCTAGTGTTTGTACAGACCTAGCCACCTATTTACATTAAGGAGCGTAAATGAAAGACAGACCCAAGCTAACCTTAGTTAGCGACAACCCAGATTTAAACACATACTACATACCTTTTACTTCCATAGAAGTAGACATACACCCCGTTAAAGCACGTTCTTACGATGAAGCTTTAATAAAGGCTGGTGACGGTAGAATGGAGAAAATAGTAAGAAGGGTTAAGTTAGAAGAAACTCGCAGTAACGATGTATACATGAACCCAGATATGGATACAGCTACTTTATTCGCTAGACAAATAGACCACTTTGAACTTGATATAAAAGATTATGACTATCCTATACCTTCTAAGTGATGTTTATTATAGTTTACTTTTAACTTATAAGGAGTAAATTATGGATAGAGACTTAGCTAGAGAATTAGAAATATCACTTAGGCTATTAAAAAAGGTAGTCAACGCGAGTGAGAACCCTGATAACGTACAGGAACACTTAGCAAACTACACCGCCTTTATACAGGTAGAGATGGTAGTAAAAAACTACATAGAACTAAGTGACCTAGCTGAACGTAATAGAGCTAGGTAATGAAAGAAGAATTAAAGAATATACAGCTTATGCTTGAAAACCTAGAAGCTGATTTAATTAAACTGTGGAGGTTTATATGTCGGAAATAACCTGTAATACTAATAAATGTAATTGGTCTAATAGCTTTAGTGTTAACGGACTAGGCACTCTTGATAATGTTTTAGAGTGTGAAACTTGTGGTAAACGTGATTACGAAACTAACCGTCAACCACCAGAACATTTAAGACACATAGAAACAGAAAGATATAAAGCTTTAAAAGAATTATTTAAACCAAGGTTTTAAAGAACAGGGGGTAAGTAGTATTCCGACAACAGCTGTTCACTGAGTGACGGCGAAATCGACCTAGATGTGTGAGACACCCATACTACAAATCTTATAGTATTATTAATGCCCCCTTCATAATGCGGGTTAATCTAGGACACTCAGTACAATTTTAAAGTAGTCCATATTGTATGGGTTATTTCGAACCTTCTTGCTTAGTGGCGGGTTCAATTAAAAAGGTGGTAATTGTGCCATACAGTATGGCTCCTATTTTCACAATATCACTACACTAAGCACTCAAATTATTCTTTTTGAGTATGCTTTACTTTACTTATGATCAAGCTTAATATAACCCTGTAACTTAAATAAACCTTTAAGGAGGGTACAAAATATGACTAAAAAAGCTACAACTAAAAAAGCTTACACTAGAAAAATCGGTGGTATAACTATTGATGCTAGTAAGTTAAGCCAAGTAAAAACCAAAGTGAAA
>Ga0181402_1001045_pt1 | contig 10067 bp, 12 predicted proteins | sample 25SPOviralmetaG_FD_130131 | JGI IMG/M metagenome (GOLD analysis project Ga0181402, IMG submission 130131) | Marine viral communities from the oligotrophic San Pedro Time Series (SPOT) site, San Pedro Channel, CA, USA - 25 SPOT_SRF_2011-08-17 | ecosystem: Environmental > Aquatic > Marine > Strait...
CAAAGGTTATAAGTATGGTCGCCATGTTGCACCACATGATATAACAACAAGAGAACTTGGTACTGGTAAGTCCAGGCTAGAAGTCTCATATGATCTTGGACTTGACTTTGAAGTTTGTCCTAGATTAGAAGTAGATCATGGTATTGAAGCTGTGAGAAATAATTTAGATGACTGTTGGTTTGATAAGAATAAATGTAAATATGGTATTGATTGTTTGCGACAATACCGTAAACAGTTTGATGATAGGATGCAGACATTTAAAAATAAACCCCTACATGACTGGAGTTCACACGCAGCAGATGCTTTTAGGTATGGCTGCTCTGTGGATGGACCAACAAGAACAGACTGGACTAAACCAATGAGTGTAGATACAAGATATATTGTTTAAGGATAAATATGGCAAAAGGTAAACCACTAGACGAGCATGCGATATCAGGATTGCTTGGAGAACAAATCAGGAACAGTTATGGTTTCTTTGAATCAGAACTTACTCAGTCAAGAAGAAAAGCTAATGAGTATTATTTTGGTGAAGCATTTGGTAATGAAGTAGAAGGTAGATCACAAGTAGTATCTACAGATGTAGCTGATACTATTGAATCTATTTTACCACCATTACTTAGAATATTTACTGCATCTGATAACATAGTTAGAGTAGAACCTGTTAGCCAAGAAGATGTAGGCATTGCAGAACAAGCTACTGATTATCTTAACCATATTTTTAATAAAGATAACGAAGGCTTTACAACTTTGTATACAATGTTCAAAGATGCTTTGTTACAAAAGAACGGTATATGTAAAGTATACTGGGATAACTCTGAGAAAGTAGAAAGAGAAACATATGAAAAATTATCTGATGATGAGTTTGAAATGCTTATCGCCGAAGATGGTGTTGAAGTTAAAGAACATTCTGAGTACGAAGATGAAACATTTCTGGAACAAAAGGAAAACGCAGAAGAAAAACTAGCAGAGCAACAAGATTCTTTACAAGCATCTATGATGCGCGAGGAACTAAATAAAATTCCTACACCAATGATGCATGATGTTGTTATTACAAGAACACAAACATTTGGTAGAGTTAAGTTTGAAGCTATACCACCTGAAGAATTTTTAATTGAACGCCAGGCTAAATCTTTAAAGGATGCAAACTTTGTTTGTCATAGAGTACCTACATCTCGTAGTGCATTACTTGAAATGGGATTTGATTATGATAAAGTTTATAACTTACCTGTTGAAAATAAAGAGAGATACAATGAAGAACGTAGTACACGATTTAGAAATTTAGATGATGACTATGATAGATCTGTTGGAGACGCTTCAACTGAAGAAGTTATTGTTTATGAATCTTACATTCGCATGGATACTGATGGTGATGGTATCGCAGAGCTTCGAAAGATTACCAGTGCAGGTGATGGTGGTTACACTATCCTCGATAATGTTCCTGTTGATTCTCATCCATTCTGTTCGCTAACACCTATTATTGTACCACACAGATTTTATGGTAGATCAGTATCAGAGCTGGTAGAAGATATTCAGTTAATTAAATCTACTGTTATGAGACAGGTACTAGATAATATGTATTTAACAAATAATAACAGAGTTGCAGTTATGGATGGTCAAGTTAATCTTGATGATCTATTAACTAATAGACCAGGCGGAATTGTTAGAACTAAATCTGCACCTAGTCAGGTTATGATGCCATTGCAAAACCAAGCATTAACACAACAAGCATTTCCATTACTACAATATTTAGATACTATTAAAGAAGAACGAAGTGGTATTACTAAATACAACCAGGGTATGGATACTGATACATTAAATAAAACTGCATCAGGTATAAACACAATCTTATCACAATCACAAATGAGACTAGAATTAATTGCTAGAGTATTTGCTGAGACTGGTGTTAAAGATATGTTTAAAAAGATATTTGAATTAGTTGTTAAGTATCAAGACAAAGAACGTATTGTTAAAATTAAAAATAACTTTATTCCTATGAACCCTATGGAATGGAGAGATCGTTGTAATGTAACTATCCATGTTGGATTAGGTACAGGATCTAGAGATCAACAACTACAAATATTAAATTCTATTCTTGGTAGACAACTAGAAGCTATTAAACTGCAAGGATCACCACAAGGTCCAGTTGTAAATCTAAATAATATTTATAATACATTATCTCGTATCATTGAGAACGCAGGTTTAAAAGATGTTGCATCTTACTTTACTGATCCTAAACTTGGTCAGCAAATGATGCAGCCTAAACCGAAACAGCCTTCAGAGTTTGAGAAAGTATCACAGATACAGACACAACAAAAGGCTGCTGAAGCTCAAATGAACTATGAAAATAGAATGAGAGAGATGGAACTTAAGTATCAGAAAATGATATTAGAGTTTGAAACAAAAGCTAAAGAGCTTGAACTTAAGTATCAAGCAGACATAGATGAGAAAGCAATAAGACGAGAAGCATTGGATATGAAAGGTATTTCTGATACCAATAAACAAATGCTTGACGCAGCTAGCAAACAACTGTTACAACCTGAAGAACCACAAGTACGTGAAACAACAATAGCAATAGATGTCGGATCTCCAGATAGAAGCGAATAGAGGCACAAGAGCCAAAGCAATATTAGAAGATGAGCTTTTCCAAGAAGCATTAGAGACTCTTAGAAAATCTTATACTGAAGCGATATTTCAAACAGGACCAAATGATGAATTGGCAAGGACAAAGATCTACCTAGCCTATCAGATTTTAGGAAAGTTTGGAGACCATTTCCGTACTGTTATGGAAACAGGTCAACTTGCAAGTAAACAATTAGAAGAACTTCGCAAGAAAAAATAGCACCACCCATTATGGAGTGCTTATATAACACCAACCACAGAGGAGTGTAACCATGGCATTAAAAGATGCACACTTAGGACCAAAAGCTATGGCAGTTAATAAAGCTGCTGAAGCTATTAAAGGTCTTATGCAAAAGAATAACGATCAAGAACCAGAACCTATTGAAGAAGCTGCACCTGAAGCGGAAGCTCAGCCAGCAGAAGTTCCAGTAGAGGAAGTAATTGAACAACCTTCTGAAGAAGCATTGCTTACAGAAGAAGTAACTGAAGAAGTTACAGATGAAGCTGAACAAGATATTAATGAAAGTTCACAGGAGCAACCAGCTTATACTGTCAAAGTTGATGGTAGTGAAATGGATGTCACCCTAGATGAACTACTTCGAGGGTATCAGAGAGAAGCTGATTACACACGCAAAACGTCAGAACTATCTTTAGAGAAATCAAAGGTCAATGACATGATGCAACAATCTCAATCTGAGATTAATCAAAAATTGTCTAAACTAACTGAGCTGACTACAATGGCTCAACAGGAATTACAAAACGAATATAGTAATATAGACTTCGAAAGACTTTATGAGGATGATCCTACAGAAGCAGCTCGCCTTGAACACAAGATGAGAAAGCGTTCTGAGAATCTACAGAAAATTCAAGAGGAAACTAAAGCTAACCAGATGCATGAATTTACTAAGTATGTTCAAGAGCAACAAACAAAGTTATCTACAATGGTTCCAGAATTTAATGATCCAGCTAAAGCAACTAAAATGAAATCTGATATGAGAACCTACCTAACTAAGTTAGGATATGGGGATCAAGAGATCAATAGTATTTATGATGCAAGACAAGTCTTGTTGATTAAAGATGCTATGACATATGATAGACTTAAAAAATCAAATGTTAAAGTTACTAAGAAAGTTGCCCAAGCTCCTAGAGTTGTAAGACCTGGTGTTGCTAAAACTAAAGCAGATGAGTTATCAAGGACAAGAAAAGATAAACTAAATCGTCTGAAAAAGTCTGGGCATTACAAAGATGCTGCTAAGATTTTTAAAGACTTTCTTTAATTAATAAGGAGGCCTTATGGCACAACCAACAAACTTGTACGATACGTACGATACAAAAGGTATTAGAGAAGATTTAGTAGATGTAATTTATAATATATCTCCTGAAGATACTCCAATCCTTTCTGCTATCCCTAGAGCGGTAGCAACATCTACATCACACGAATGGCAAACAGACGCACTTGCTGATCCTGCTGCTAACGCTGTGATTGAAGGTGATGACGCAACAATAGATGCTATGTCAGCAACTGTAAGAGTTAAGAACTATACGCAAATTCAAGACAAAGTAATTGCAGTTTCTGGTACTCAATCATCTGTTGATGCTGCAGGTAGAGCTGATGAAATGGCTTACCAAATGGCTAAAAAATCTAAAGAACTTAAAAAAGATATGGAATTCGCATTAGTCGAAGAAAACATTTCTGTTGTAGGTTCTGCAACTGCTGCTAGAGAAATCGGTTCTCTATCAACATGGATTAAAACCAATGGTGATGCTGGTTCAACTGGTGCTTTATCTACTGGCTTTAACGCTTCAACTGGGTTAACTGCTGCTCCAACTTCTGGAACAGACAGAGACCTTACTGAAGCTATATTAAAGACTGTTATCAAAGAAGTATATTCTTCTGGTGGCGATCTTGATATGCTGGTAGTTCCACCATCAGTAAAACAAGTAATCTCTGGATTCAATGCAAACACAACTAGATTTGGCCCAGCTGAATCAAGAACTGAGTTTGCTGCGATTGATGTTTACGCATCAGATTTCGGTGATTTACAAGTTGTACCAAACAGAGTTATGGCAACAAGTAACGGAAAAGAATGTTTCTTAATACAGTCTGATATGTTAGGTGCTGCCTACCTAAGAGATTTCCAAGTGAATGACCTTGCTAAAACAGGTGATTCTGAGAAGAAACAACTCTTAGTTGAATGGACACTTGAAGTTAGAAATGAAGCCGCACACGGAATCATTTTGGACATCAACCAATAATACTAATTAGGTGGGGGAGCTTCGGCTCCCCTCCTTTTATTTAAGGAAAACATATGAAAGCTCCAACAACATTTAAACCAGGTGCTACACAAACTGTAGCTGTAGGTTCTTCATCTGCTGCATCTAATGCAGTTGATGCACAAACAAGAGATATTAGAATAGTTAGTAGTGTAGATGCTTATGTAGCAATATCTTCTGCACCCACCGCTAGTTCAGCATCATTTATTTTACCAGCATTTACTGTTGAATATTTTAGATGTGCAGGTTCTGATAAAGTAGCATTTGCAAGAATAGGTTCCACAACTGGAACTGCAAGAGTAACAGAACTTAGTCAATAATGAGACCACCATTTGTATCATTAAGAAGTCAGGATAGATACCGTAATCGTAGGACAGATGTACCTAATGATGCTTTGAATCTAGAAGATTTAACATACCTATTATTAGAAACAGGTGATAACATTATACGTGAAGATGGTGTAGGTGTTGCATATCAAACAGCTCCTGCTATTCAGAATTAATGAAGAAAGCAAAGGCTTATCAAGAACACACAGCAGGCGTTAAGAAAAGAACTTCTATAGGTCATAGTGTTAGATCAAGACCTAAGAATAAACATAAAAGAAGAAGTTTTAAAAAGTACATTGGTCAAGGCAAATGACATTTGAAGAACTTGTAAAATTATTAAAAGAAAAAGAGCATAGCTCTAAACAACAAACCAAGAACAAACAAAGAACAAAAGTATTTAGAAAGAGGATTAAAAATGGCTGATAGTAAGATTAGTGCATTGACAGCATTGGAAAGTAATGCATCAGATGATGTATTAGCTATAGTAGATACAAGTGCAACTGCCACTAAAAAAGTAACTTTAGAAAATATATTTAAAGGAATACCTGTAAGCATAGGTGTTAACGAAAGCACACCACTTGCAAAATTACACGTAGTAAGAGATGCGGTAAATCATTCAACACAAAGTTCACTAGCACCAATATATGTTGAAGATGATACAAGACCAGGCATTTTTATTTCAGGTAATTTAAATAACATAGGTATTATACAATTTGGAGATAACTCAGCAATTAACTCTGGTGAGATTTTTTATGATCATAGTGCTGATAAATTTAGTCTAAGATGTGCAGGTACTGTACAAGCAACTTTAGCTGATGGTGTATTTGCACCAGAAACAGATTCAGATGTAGACTTAGGTACAACCTCTTTAAGATTTAAAGATACATTTGTAGATACTATTACAACTACTGAAGCAATTAATGGTGCATTAAAAAGATGGACTGTAAAAACTTCTGCATACACAGCAGTAGCTGGTGATAGACTATTGGCTGATACTGCAACTACAGCTGCATTTACAATTACTTTACCAAGTAGTCCTGCTGTAGGTGATGAAATACACATATTAGATAGTGCTGCAAACTTTGATAGTGCTAACTTAACAGTTGGTAGAAACGGTAAAAAGATACAAGGATTAACTGCTGACCTTACTTTGACTACAGAGAATACAGGTATTGGACTTGTGTTTATGTCTGACACTTATGGATGGAGAGTATTAGTAGATGCTTATGCAGTAGATACAACAGAACTGTAACATGGAAGATATATATAATCCTAATCAAGATATACATATAGATAGAGCTAGTAGAAAACTTGTAGTAAGAAAACAACAAGATACTAATCCTATACTAGAAGATAATAAAGTAGCTCGTAATCATAGAGCTAACGAACAAAAAGGTGAGTTACAAAGAATAGCTCAGATACCTTTGATTGCATTACAAATTAAAACAAAAGAACTGTTTGGTCATTCTAATTGGTATTCTTTACACAAAAGTGTTAAGAAAGAAATTATTAAAAAGATGGTTAACAGTAATGAATTTCAAAACTTTAGAGTAGGAAGCAAGAGGTTATAATGGCTTTAAATAATTATGCTAACTTAAAAACAGCTATTGCTAATTTCTTAGCACGTGATGATTTAACTTCAGAGATAGATGACTTTATAGATTTAACTGAAGCAGACTTTAATCGTAGATTAAGAATAAGATCTATGGAAACTGTTGATACAACTTTTACTATTGATGCAGAAACAGAAGCATTACCTACTGGTTTTTTACAAGTTAGAAGTTTTGTTTTAACAAGTACAACTCCTGATAGAACATTAGAATTACTTAGTCCATTTCATCAAGCAAGTTTATCTGCTAATGATACTACTGGTAATCCTAGAACATATAGTATTGAAGGAAGTAACTTTAGATTTCAACCTATACCTGGCACAGCAGTTACAGCACGATTAACTTTTTATAAAGCATTTGATGCTATAAGTGCTACGAATACAGCTAATCATATTCTAACTAATCATCCTGATGTTTACCTATATGGTGCATTATACTTTGCCTCTACATTTTTAAGAGGTATGGATCAAACATCTGTTGCACAATTTAAATCACAATATGAAGGTGCTATTAAACAAGTTGAAGATGCAGATGATTTAGATAAATATAATGGTACACCATTAATACAAAGATCAGGTATTAATATTAACAACTTTGATAACGTAAAATAATGCAATTACCTTTTGGAGAATGGCTACCTGATTTGCCAGAACATATGAACCCTGGCTCTACAGAAGCTAAGAATGTATTTCCTGCTGTAAATAGTTATAGACCATTTAAAAATATAACTGCTACTTCAAGTAATGCTACAACTGCTAGAGGACAAGGTGGTAGAGCTTTTAAATCTGATAGTGGTGTTGTATCTATATTTGCTGGTGATAAAACTAAACTATATAAACTAACATCTAATGCTTTTGTAGATGAAAGTGGTGGTACTACTTTTGCTACTGAAGATAATGGGTATTGGGATTTCATTAGATTTGGTGAAGTTGTTGTTGCATTTAATGGTGCTAATGCACCTCAAGCATGGACACTTGATAGTTCTAATGACTTTGCAGCACTTGCAGGATCACCTCCTACATTTAGACACGCTGCAGTTGTAGGTAATTTTGTTGTAACAGGATTCCAACCAACACTACAAAACAAAGTACAATGGTCTAGTTTTAACAGTCCTACATCTTGGACAGCAGGTGTAAATCAATCTGACTCTGAAACACTACCTGAAGGTGGAGTTATTACAGGAGTAACTGGTGGACAGTTTGGATTGATATTTCAAGAGTCTCGTATTACGAGAATGGATTATAGAGGTGGTAATGTTGTATTTTCTTTTAGAAGAATAGAAGATAACAGAGGAGCTGTACAAGGTAAGAATGTAATACAAGTTGGTAATCTTGTATACTTTTTATCTGAAGATGGATTTTATGTAACTGATGGTTCTAGTTCTAGACCTATTGGTGCAAACAAAGTAGATCGTTTCTTTAATGATGATTTAAAATTTCATTTAAGAGAACGAGTTAGAGCATCATACGATCATGTAAATAAATTAGTTATGTGGTCTTATCCTTCTGCTACTGGTTCTAATTCAAATACACAAAATGATAAAATATTAATTTATCATATAGCTAGTGAAAGATGGTCTATTGTAGAATTAGATCATGAATGTATGGTAGATATATTATCTCCTGGATTTACTCTAGAAGAACTAGATGATTTTCCTACTGCAGGTACTAATGATATAGATGCAATTACAATATCTTTAGATGATGCATTCTTTATTGGTGGCTATAGATCACTAGGTGTATTTAATACAGATCATAAGTTAGGATCATTTACTGGTGATAGTTTAGCAGCAGTAATAACAACAGCAGAAACAGAACTTGCTCCACAAAATAGATCTTTAGTAACTCATGTGAGACCTATTATAGATACTGATGATGCAACAGGTTCTTTAAGTTTTAGAAACAGAGTAGCTGATACTGTTTCAACAACAGCTAATACTGCTATGCACGCAACAGGAACAATACCATTTCATAAATCAGCACGATATTTTAAATTTAACTTACAAATACCTGCAGCTACTACATGGTCAGATGCACAAGGTATAGATATAGAAGCAATTAAAGAAGGATATAGATAATGGCACTCATAGGTAATCCAATGGACTTTGATAGAATTAGACAAAAGTATGAGTCTCTTGTCTATCCACAAGGTAGAACACAAGATACTAATTTTAATAGAGTAAGAGATTCTTATAGTAGTTTATTAAGTCAACCAGGAACAGATCCTCTTACTGGACAACCTACTAACATGGGTGTTCTTGCTGGACAAGGTTCACAAACTATTAATCAAGATGCTACACAAGCTGGAGAACAAGTACAGTTAAGATTTAATCCTGCTACTGGACAAACAGAAACTATTATCCCTGAATACATGGGTGGATTTAGATCAGACCAACAAGACTTTTTACCAAATACTAGCCCATTTCAAACTATATATGATGTAAATGAAGGTATGATAGATCCTGTTACTGGCGCACCTAAACCAGATCCATTACTTGGAACAAGTACAGCAGTACCTAGTGCATTACCAGCAATAACTGGTGGTGGTGGAGATGGTAGAGATCGTTTAGGAACAATGCAAACTAGCAAAGGTTATGACCCTTATGGAACTTTTGATAGGGCAATAGGATCTCAAACTGAATCAGCTATTACTACAGCATTAGGTGCATTAACAGGCGTACCATTTGGATTATTATCTGGTATAGATAAACAATTAGCAACAAAACAATTATCAAATACTTTTGGTATAGATAAAAAAGATATAGATAGTATTCAAAAAGATATTGAAAGTGGAATGACTACTAAAGAAGCTATGGATAAATTTAGAGATACATCTGAAAAACATAAAGTTGGTAGAGATTTCATTGGTACTGGTAGAGTAGATCCAAACTTTGGAATGGTAAGTGATGATAAATTAAGAGAACTTACTAGAGAAGGTGAAGCTGATTTTGATGCAATGCTTGATGATGAAGATGAAACAACAAGTGTAGTTAATACTATTGGAGATTTCTTTGGTGGTTTATTTGGTGGCGATCAAGGTGGTCAAGATGATAAAGGCACAAGTACAAGTACAGGTTCAGCAGCCTCTGCAGCAGCAGCTGATGCAAGAGATAGAGCTGCAAGAGAAGCAGCATCTCAACCAACATCTAGTCCAGAACGAAAAGACGTACAAGATAATAAAGCTCGTAGAGATGCAATAGATAAAATGAATAGAGGTAATCAAGGAAGAAGCACTCCAA
>Ga0181402_1001047_pt1 | contig 10061 bp, 20 predicted proteins | sample 25SPOviralmetaG_FD_130131 | JGI IMG/M metagenome (GOLD analysis project Ga0181402, IMG submission 130131) | Marine viral communities from the oligotrophic San Pedro Time Series (SPOT) site, San Pedro Channel, CA, USA - 25 SPOT_SRF_2011-08-17 | ecosystem: Environmental > Aquatic > Marine > Strait...
AAATATCTGGACATACTGAAATACTTAAGCTAATGACTAATTACGAAGAAGAGTAATGGGTGGTTGGTTGCAATGTTTTAAATGTGATAACTGGCATCACACACATAACGGTGGTGCCTATATCAATGGTGAAACATATTGCGAAAATTGTGCTGGTGAAATAGAAGCACATTGGCTATCAAAGGAGGACTAATGGCTAAACCAAAAATATATACAATGTTTGTATCATTTTCAGCTATGGATATGGAACAAGCAATAGAATATATTCACGATTTAGATGATAAAGATATAAGAAGTTGCATAGAGGAGGAAGATTGTTTGGATTAACAACAGAAGTTATATTAATGGGAGTAATAGCTCCAATAGCGTTTTTATTTATATCTATGTACATAGCGAGTAGATAATGAAATGTAGTGTATATAAATGTGACGCTAAACCTATGTACAATAAAGTAAATTATATGTACTTAGGTAAAATCTATGATAACTTACAAGTATACGAAATAGTTTGTAATTTTCATTACGAACATTATAGAAAGGTAAATAAATGACATATCAATTTATAGACGAAAATATGAAACATGACATAAACGAATTAAGTGTATCATTTACATTTAGTGGTGATACTACTGTAGAAGAAGCAACTGAACAAATAGATAATTTAATTAAGTTAGCTGACAACGATACTACAATAAAGTTTATAGAACATGAACACGATATTTATAGAATATCACCATATAGTGAAGTGAGTGTTACTCCACTATAAGAATTAAAGTTACTTACATTGCTAGGTTTGACTCCTTTGTTTGCCTAGCCGTAGCCCATAATGTAGGTAGCTTATAGGGTATAGAGTGCCGAAAGGCAAGGGTTTGTTCGATTGTATTTTCCCTTTTCATGCTTTGTATCCTATAAGCTATCTATTAGTAGGAGTTATAAAATTCCCTGTTTGTTAACGACTGAAAATAGGTAGCTTGTAGCACATTATAATAACGTAAAGCCATAGAAGCTGGGAGTTAGCGATAGTGCTTAGTTGACGATACTAAGAACCACACTAGGTCGCCTTATAGGTTCGAATCCTATCATTATGGAAATAACTAATAGTGTGTTACAAGCTATCTAAGTGAACATAGTTATGCTTTTTTTTCTGTGTTCACCTTCGTTCCCACATAAAAAAAATTTATGGGGAGGAATTAGCTATAAATAATAAACGACAAAATGAAAGGAAACTATGAACGAAATACATGTACATAATGTACCACGTAAAGAATATACTGTTCAAGTAGTATATGCTGGAATAGATGAAGGACCTACCTGGGATGAACCAGATGTCTGGAACATTATAATAGAGGCATCTTGTGCTGCTACAGCAATGCAAGACGCTGTAAAAATAATAGCTACTGAAAGAGCCATTATTATGACTGATTATATGACAGCAGAAAACGTTATGAATGACAAAACACATTATACATATGAAGATATAGAAGAAATACGTCAAAAAGCTGCCGATGACGGAGTGTTTCAGAGTTGGCTAATGATAGAACCTTCAAGTATGCAAGTGTGTTTATCAGAGGATTTAGATACATTACGTGACTTAACTGCACAATCTATATCACATTCATTAGAACATGTTGCTGATGAAGTAGAAGATTTCTTAAAGAAAGGAACAACTAATGACGATGCCTAATGGAATGAGGGAGGCAACTCCCCCACCAGCTAACATTAATCCCCCAGGTAGAAAACCTAGGTTATTAACAGATGAGAAAGTTAAAGTGCTTTTGTCATCTCCTAGTGTGTGGTACATAATAGGTACTGCACCAAGGTGGTTAGGTGGTAACAAATCAAACATTGTGTCTATGACACAAAGAAATATCGCACACTTAGCAGACAAAGGTAAGTTTGAGATACAACAAAGAAAAAATAAATATAATGATATAGATATATATTGTAGATATGTACCTAATCATTTAGAACAAGAAGGGAATAACTATGAATAAAGACAAATGCTGGAAGCAAATTAATGCTATCTTGGGTAACTCACGCAGGATATTATTACATGGTCCTCCAGGTACAGGTAAGACCTACAGTGCAGTTAAACAAAATGCACCACTAGATATGGATGGTAATCCAAATGTATACCAAATAACAATGACAGAAGATACAGCGTCAGCTAACTTAGAAGGTTTTTATAGACCTGCTAAAGACGGTGGATTTGAATGGCATGACGGTATAGCTATTAAGGCTTGGCGTAATGGTGGCAGATTAGTTATCAATGAGATAGACCATGCATCACCAGATGCCATGACTTTCTTACACGCTATATTGGATGACCAAGATATTGCAGGTATTACTATAAACAATGAAGAGCAAGAGACAGTTAGACCAGCTCCTGGATTTCAAGTTGTTGCTACAACAAACAGTCCACCTGAGTCACTACCACTTGCACTTAAGGATAGATTTCCTGTAAAAATATATGTTGGCAGTATACACCCTAAAGCAATGGAATCGTTTCCAGATGAGTGGCACACTGTAATTAATGATACAACGTTAGTTGAAGACCCTGAAGACCGTATATCGGTTCGTTCATGGGCAGAGTTCTTTGCATTGCAAGAGAAAGGTTTTAAAGCGGAAGTAGCCGCTGAACTAATCTTTGCAGACAAAGCAGAAGAACTTATTGACGCTGTAACGTTATCTAATGCATAGCCAAAAAGCATACCCATATCCAGAAATTGTTACTGGTGAATCTTGGGAAGTTATAGGGACTATACACGATAGTCCTCAAGCTACAACTGACAACTTAAATAGACAAATGACAGTTCCTTTAGATAGGGACTGTCAAAGTTGCGGTATTAATCATAGTCGTATGATTAGACGACATGAATTAGGACACGTTAAGTGGAGTCCTAAGACAATGGGTAAGCTTAAACCTGGTGTACGTGCAGAAGCAGTTGAAGTATTAGAAGAAATTAGAATTAATCATTTACTATTTAGAGCTGATTTAGCTATACATGAAATATCTATGTGTAAAGATTTATTTGAACAACAAGCAATGAAACTTGTTTATGAAGGTAGTCTTTCTAGTATTATTTTGTTTGGTTTAGCGTCTAAATGGCGTGTTACTGACAATGATTCAACATCTAGATATGGTAGTTACAAGTTTTGTGATGAACACGAAATGATAAATGCAGCTATGAATATTATACAAAAAGATATAAATGTAACTGAATTACGTAAATCTGAATTGATTTATGCACAAAGAGTAATTAGAGATTATTATAACTCTATAGTTAGTACTAATCATGGTCAGACTATTAGTTATCGCAAGGTACAAAAATATGCAGAACCACTTAGTAAGATACTTGATATGTTTAGAGACAAACCTAAACAAGAAGAAGTATTTAAACCTAAAACAAAACTAACACCTAGTGAAGATATTAATCCAGAGCAATCAGAAGATAATGTTGAGTTAAAACCTGATGACGAAAATGTAGAAGATAGAACTAATCGTGATTTACGAGATATGATTTATAATTCTACAGGTGGTGTTGGTGCGTGGGGTGAGATGGAAATTCATACTCCACCATTGACTGTTAATTTACAAGGTAGACTTAAAGGTGGCAGAGCTTATAGACCTGCAGACTTTGGTTTTAATCCAAAATACATTAACAGATACTGTGTAGATAAGAAAATATTTAAACAAAAAATTAGAACACTTGGAGGTACAATACTTATTGATTCTTCAGGTTCTATGTCATTTAATGGTGAAGATATTTTAGAAATTATGCATTTACTACCAGCAGTTAACATTGCTATGTATAACGGTAGAGGTAATGTAGGTGATTTACGTGTTATTGCTAGAAATGGTAAGCGTGTAGATGAAAAATATCTTGAAAGGTATTCAGGTTACGGTAACGTTGTAGATGGACCAGCTTTAGAATGGCTAGGTACACAACCAGCTAGAAGAATATGGGTATCAGACATGATGGTGTTTGGTGGTTCAGGTGATACTTCTGGTTTTAATTTACTACAAGACGTTTACAAATCTTGTAAAAAGTATAACATTATTAACCTTAAGAACATGGATGAAGTAAAAGAACATTGTCTTAAATTAAATATGTGATACAGTGGTAAGGAATACAGTAACTCGCAAGAGTGCATGTGAATCCTTTCCACTTGTAAAGCTGTAATCGGTAGAAGAATAGAGTGCAGGGAGAACCTGCAACAAGGTAACTTCAATTATGTCAACATAAACCTATAGTGAACACTTCTACGCTTACCTACTGAGAGTATGCATAGCATCCATGACGGAGGTGTGAGTGTCCTAGGCAGGACGCGAAACACCGAGGGAAATGGAAAGCGGAGCATACTTGATAAAACTTACACATAAAAGAATTTACTATGTATAATAAACGACATGAAAGATATAAATGAACTGCTTGCAGAAGCAGAAACAGGGAAAATAAGCCGTATTTCAGGTAGAATAACAGAAGAAGCGATGCCTTTTTGGGAAGGTTGCGAAGCTAAAGTTATGAGTGGAGTACAGTTAAAACCATACGTGGTATCAAGATTATTAAAAGAAAATTTTAATATCAAAATAAGTGAATCAGCAGTTCGGAATCACTTTCTTAACTTGGCAGATAGTAATGTCTAAAAAATCTAAAAAAGATATAGATGAATTATTACTTGAAGCTGAATCAAATAAAATACAGCAACTTAAAGCAGACAACTTAAAGCTATTAAGACAATTAGATAAAGCTAAAAATAAAAAAGCTGACATGATTGAAGCTGTATATCAAGCAGTCTCAACTAATTTACGTACTTGGGACAAACCTAAAATACCAAAACCAACAATTAAAACTAAAAATAAAAGCGAAGAAATAGCTGTAGCTATACTTTCAGACGTGCAACTAGCAAAAGTTACGCCTAACTACAACACGCAAGTAGCTGAAGAAAGAGTAGTAGAGTATGCACATAAGATAGTAGAGTTAGCCAACATACAAAGAAACGCACACAAAGTATCTAAGTGTGTTGTGTTAGCAGCTGGCGATATTGTTGAAGGTGAGTTAATCTTTCCAGGACAAACACACTTAATAGACGAAAGCCTATACAATCAAGTAACCATAGATGGTCCTAGAATACTTACACAATTCTTTGATACATTACTTGCTAACTTTGACGATGTAGAAGTACATTGGGTTATAGGTAATCACGGTAGTCTTGGTGGTAGAGCACGTAAAGACTATCATCCAGATTCCAATGCAGATAGAATGCTTGGAAAAATAATGTCAATGATATACGAAAAAGAAAAACGTATTGAATTTACTATACCCGACTCTAAAAGTGACAATCATTGGTTTGATGTTGCAGATTTAGGAGAAGGTTGTAAGTTTTTTGTATGGCATGGTGACAATGTACGTGGACATAGTGGATTTCCTTGGTATGGTTTTGGTAAAAAACTATTAGGTTGGAAAGCATTAGCATCACGTGACTTAATGCCTGATTTTGATTACGCAATAGCTGGACATTTCCATACACCTACAACTATGTACGTGAATGACATACGTTTGTGGGTCAATGGCAGTACTGAAAGCTACAACACTTATGCATTAGAGCAGCTTGCTTCAATGGGTAGACCTTGTCAGTGGTTATTGTTTGCTAAACCTGGTCATGGTGTAACAGCAGAATACTTAGTAAAATTAAACGAAAGTGATAATAAATAGAGTATAATGTATATTATGAATGACTTAATTGTCAAGTCTAAATGGAAGTTAAATAGTATAGAGTACTCAGGTTTAGGAGATAAGCCTTACTTTATACTAACAAACGACCTTGGGGAAGTTAAATTAGTACCTGTCGAAAGAGGAGTACATAATTTACGTTCTTTATTAGACTTAGAAGAAGAATAATATTTTTTTTGTCTTTCCCTTTGGTTAGACAAAAATAAATATATATAAGAAAGGAATGTTATGAAAGATAACGTTGATTTGTTGTCTCCTTTTCCACAAGAGTTAATTAAAAAAGCTCCTGCTGGAAAATTTGGCGACTACGTACCACACGCTAACTATGTAGAAAGACTACGTGATAGTGGTGTGACATACTCCTGGAAGTGTAAACCTGTATACGGTTATCACGATGGAGAGAAAAGAATAGTCGGTGCCAAAGGTACTATCGTCATAGAAGGTATGGGTAGTTACGATGGTTTCGGTGATGTTGACACCTTCAAGCTTGGCAATGCTAAGTTTAATGACGGTAACAACCTTAAAGACGCAGAGTCTGATGCATTTAAACGTGCATGTATGCGGTTCGGTCTGGGTGTAGAGCTATGGTCTGGTAGTAAACAAACTGAAGAAGAAGCTACATCCTATGCACCTGACGGTTACACACAGGAGCAAGCAGATAAGGACGCTATGGTAGAGACTACAGTCAAGCTAGACATGCGTAAGAAAGAAAACAAGTTATCACCTGAAGACAAAGTTGCACATGCAGCTATCATGGACAGTATCTTAGGTACTGAAGCATGAGTCAAGATGTAACCTTTATATCAGAGACTGTTAGTGCAATGACTGCTAACATAGATTCAAAAGAAACTCTAGTCAAGGTACTTGGTTCAGCAAATCAATATGCAGAACTTAAAAAGTATCCTAAAGACAAGACAACATGGACAGATGAACAGTTACAGACTTGGTTTGATTATATTGAGAAACTAGCTGATATGCCTACTGTTGTTACAGATGAGTCCTTTGAACAAATGTCAATAGAACAGAAGTTAGAGTCTGTTGGCATAGAAATAGAAAGTAAAGAACCAGGTGTACAACCAGCTGGTGACATGCTAGGAGGAGTTGTTAACAAAATGGAACAACAAAACAAATACAGAGATGACCTTACGTGTCCTTTCTGTAAACAAATGGTATACGATAATCGTAACAGTAAACGGTCAGAGAAAAGTCCAGACTTTACTTGCAGTACTAATGACCCCGTAACGTGCGGAGGACATAGTGGCAAGTGGCGTAAGTCTTGGTGGTTAGATAATGCTGACATACCTAAAGAATGGAACTTAGACGGTGAATCTAAGCCAGAGGTAGCACAAAGTGATGCTAACGATGGCGTAGTACCATTTTAAAAGAAAGGAAATAAAATGATACCTAGTGCATTTAGAGGGGTAATCGTCCCCGCATATGTAAAAAGTAAGACACAGTTAGTTGCTTGGGCATTGGAAGAGTTTAAAGACTCAGACCCTATAACTAACTGGGAGTTTGTAAGAGAGTTATACTGCCATAGATTTGGTGGAATACTCTTTAACTTAAGAGCAGAAGGTTATGAAATAACTACACTGCCAACAAAAAAGAAAGGCTTAGTCAGTTACTACTGCACTAAAGTACCTTCAAGAACTACCATTAGCTAATGATAGAATACATTTTAGCAGCGTGTCTGTATGTAACAATGCCGACACCTGCTGATATGACTGAGTATCGTGAGTGCCGAGAAACAAACTATATGGTGTACTTTGTTGAAGAATGGTTGCCCACGGTACAAAGTTATTTTAAAGAGGAAGACGTTCTGCGTGCTTTAAGGATTATACATTGCGAAAGTAGTGGTAGACCTACTGTGATAGGGAATAACTTTAACGGGACAAAGGACGTTGGACTCTGGCAATTTAACGACAATACTTGGTCTTGGTTAAAATCTAAACTTGGTATAATAGGAGAACGAACAAATCCAGAAGTTGCTACAAGATACGCAGCTTGGCTAGTCTACAATGATGGCTGGCATCACTGGAACAGTAGTAAACATTGTTGGAAGGGAACTAATGAATAATGACGAATACAGTTATAAAGTTAATAAAAAATTATTGGACGGTATTGAACAATGTTTCAATTACGTTTGTGAAGATTGCGGTAAAGCATACATAACAGACGTGCCTTGGGACTTGAAATGCCTACAATGTGGTCACAATTATTATAAGGAGATAATATGAGTAAAGAAAAAACTAAAATAGATATAGATAAAATTAATATATTCACGCACCCTAGATACATGAAAGTATGGGGTTCACAATTTACTAAAGCTTGTGGTAGTGATACATTTGGTGTAGCACCAGACTTGTTAAGACTTAATTTTTTAATGGAAAAGTTTGTAAAAGATTACAACTTTCATATGGAAGAGTTATCAAAGACACATCAAGCTGATGCACATGTTAAAGATTACAGACGTTTAGAAGAAGAGTAGTGTCTGTACCAACATACAGACCATTACCTAAATATTTAACTATACAACCTAGCAAAATAGAAGGTCTAGGTCTGTTTACAATCAGAGCTATACGAGATTTAGAAACAAGCATAGGTGTCACGCATGTGTTTATGGATGATAAAGGACAAGTAATACGTACACCTTTAGGTGGATTTATAAACCATAGCGACAATCCTAATTGTGAAGTTAAACGTTTGCATGGTACATATGTGAATCATTTGTTTCCATTACGTCCTATTAAAGCAAACGAAGAAATCACACTTAAATATACTATGTATGATATTGATGGATAACTTGTCACAAATGCGTGAAGCTGCTCTAGAAAGGGCTGGAGGACGCTGTGAGTGGGCTTACTGTAACGATAACAAATGGTTAGAGCTAGCACACATACATGGTATAGGAATGGGCGGTAACAAGAAACGTAAGTTTGATATGGATAATGTAGCTATATTATGTAAATGGCACCACGATGTCTATGATGGTAGACAACAGAAGGGTAGTTCAGTAGCTTATAGAGCTTTGTTACAAGGTTTTTTAAAAAGAAAATACGTAGATTAAATTGTCAGACGAGAATTATTTGTTATAAGAATAATTTGTATATTCTTGATTAAGTAATTCCTTATTGTCTTTACGCCATTGTTCTCCATATTTGTAAGCATCGTAAGCCATTACTGCAGTACCTACAATGTTACCTGCACCAATAATTTTACCAGCAACTTTACCAACTTTAGAAGCAGTAGAAGCTAATTGTCTAGCTGATTGACTTTGTATGTAATTTCCTGCTTTACTATTTGCTTTAACAATACTTTTGTAAGTGTTTTTATTTTTTACTTCTATTGCAACATCTCTGTAAACGTCACCTGAATAATCTGTAAATACAGTTGGTGTAACTTTACCTATAACTTTTTCTCTAGTTAATGAACTTACTACAGGATTACCAGCTTTAGGTATACGTCCTTTTTTAGGTTGAGGATAACCTTCTTTAGCATACGTAATACTTTTAGTTTTGTATCTACCTGATTGCTTACCTTTACCACCTTGTTCAGCTATTTTACCAGATTTTTGACGATAAACTCTACCTGGTTTTTCCATTGGTTTAGTTTCTTGTATAACAACTTGACCTATACCTTTTAATTTACCTCTAGGACTTAATGTAGTAGTTTTACTACTTCTTCTCATTGATTTACCTTGAGCATTATCATATGTTTCAGTTAATGTAGATTCAGTAACAACTGATAATTTTGAAAATGCTTTATTTGTACTCACTCTTTGTGTTCCTATGGTTACTCCAGAACTTTCAGCAAAAGAATAAGTAATAGTTCTTGGTACTGTACTTTTTTTATAACTAAATTCTTTGTTGTATGGTGTGAATGCAGCTTTTGTTTTATTTGCAGCAGACATTACACCAAGACCTGCACCAGTAGCTACTCCTACACCAGTTTTAGGTTTACGTTTTTTAGGTGAATCTGCTTTTGCCACTTTATGAACCCTTTTTTTTCTTTCCTGGTGTATCTTTACCAAACTTTTTTGATTTATAAGCTGATACATTTCCACCAGTATGTAACTTATTATATTGATTGTCAAACGTAGATTGCATCTTACGATAACCAGCAGCTTGTTTAGCTAACCACTTTTTATCACCAAAAATATCAGCATAGCCACCTTTTTCTAGTTGACCTATTGTATGCTCAAACCCTGTAGCTTTTGAACCTGCTATTTTAGTAAGCATTTTAGCTTGGTATTTTCTTTTTTCTAATTCTTTTTTACCAAGTCCAGCATATCCTTTACCTACTTGATATTTGTTAGGTATTTTTTTAG
>Ga0181402_1001049_pt1 | contig 10053 bp, 10 predicted proteins | sample 25SPOviralmetaG_FD_130131 | JGI IMG/M metagenome (GOLD analysis project Ga0181402, IMG submission 130131) | Marine viral communities from the oligotrophic San Pedro Time Series (SPOT) site, San Pedro Channel, CA, USA - 25 SPOT_SRF_2011-08-17 | ecosystem: Environmental > Aquatic > Marine > Strait...
CTCGCCGGATTTACCCCATATTTTGTATGATTTGAGCATGATTTGATTGAGCCGTCAATCATGGCGCAACCTCTGGGTTGAAGGCGAGGGGGGGGTCGCCTGTATGTATATAGTCTTATTAGTCTTATCTTAGGAAGAAAATGCGAGGGAGAGAGTTGGTAGGGAGAGAGATTTACAACTCTCTAAAACCCCAATCGAATAAGCCACCACCACCGACGGATTGAAGGGCCGCCGCCCTTGCTGTAGTATCTACCTACTTGACTAATTCAAGAAGGGCCGTGTAGGCTTCTACAATGTCGTTTAATTGTGTGTCCAACTTCTTTCCTTGCTTCTTTCTTTTGAAGGTAGGTTCTACTTGATACATGGGTACAGTTTTCTTTGACACTCTACTTGAAGCACCTAAGCATTCACCGTGTTCTTTTCCGCCTCCACTTCTTTTGTTGGCACCTGACTTCTTGACTGGACCGGTTGAACGGCCTAATGAGCGACCACTTATGGATGATTGACCTTTGATTACTTTGTCTCCCATGTAATAACGGACTCTGTTATTGACTTCATCAGTGCGGGGATTGTGAACTATGTCGCTCTCAATCGCTTCTTCTATTTGTGCGATATATCGGTTCATATCGGCTTTGATTCTCTTGATTAGTTGCTTAGATGCCTTGGGCTTCTCTTCATCTATTCCGTAGTGCTTCAATAGGCGTTTTAGTTGTCGGGCCATGGTTGGACGAGTAGGTCGTAGTATATCAAGTGAGCGTTGCGTTTTTTCCGTCTGGATGGACGACTGTGACCTTGGGGGGTCGCTACGCTAGCGCCCCACCGGTGGGAGTCTTTTTAAAATGAAAACGCTATTGGGGAGAGATGCTCGGCGCTTATCCTATGTAATTATATTATACTAGTCTTAGGAAGAAACTATCTGCGGGGAGGGGGCTTGGGAGAGAGATTTTCGACTTGTGAAAAGTCCAAATAAATCGACTCTTTCGATGCTTTCGGCTCATGGCCGTTGCACTTTGTTCTAGGTTATGAACCCTTTCTTTTCTTGCTTTTTTGGAGTTTTTTGGACTTTTTTGGTTTTTGTCAAAGTCGGATATTTTCCTTTCGGTTTTGGTTGCCAGTGAATGAACCTCTGATGTCTTAAACGCTGTACTGCGTGACCGGTGGCCCCTCGACTTCTCAAATGTGCGTTTTTGGGCTGTTTTGGCACTTCTCCGCTAAATGTCGGGCCGACATTTTCGACCCTATCATAACTGGGTAGGCCTCGCAGTACCCTTTTTTTTTGGCCGATTCCTTTAAGGTGTGTACCGTTATGTTGTAGTTGTCCGAGCAACCTTGAGTCGCTTGGACCGAAGATTATGGGTCGCCTCTACCTCCCCGATTGGGGAATACAGGATAAGCGACGGTCAAACGCACTTTGACGGACCACGAAATATGGAGCCGTGTCCAATAAACCGGCTCCTTAAACACCTAAAAACACGCCTTTCAAAACCGATTGCCTTGCAGTCGGGACGGAAAGGGAACTCGAATAACGACACTGAGCCAAAACTTCGGTTTTGGGTCGGTTAAGAACGGGACGCATAAAGTCGTATGCTTCAATCCTTTGAAGCATGAAGGTAAGTCAAGAGTGGTTAAGGTCAGGATACGAGACTTGATTATAACGCCAACGCCTAAGACAGTGTGAAGGAACTAAGCCGTGGTGGCCCTTTGCATTATCGGGAGTCGTCCAAGGACAAATCCTTGGACTCTTCGCTTGATGTGTGAATAAATGGACGGAGTAAGCCTCACTTGCTCACATGGGTAACCTAACAGTCCTCTAAACCACGACATCGACACTGAGTAAGCCGAATATGTCCGAGTTAGCCGTCGGCGTGTATTTTAGGGCATCAGATGAAGGATAATCCTCTCGATGACTCCGATAATTACCATGATGCACACTTGTATGAGTTCAATCCGGCGACGGGGCGAACAACTGATAGATTCGGATAGAATACAACTTTCTATGGGCCAGAGGTGGCCCTACCGACTGACATACAAGGCGTGAACATATGGCATGACAGTGACTCTTTTCTGCGGGAATGAGCATGTGCGATTCGGATATGATGCAGTCAGATACTAGGGCCTTTGAATAGGCTCGTGCGAAATTGGCCTACCGGCCTTGGGATGTACAACCGAACTATCCTAGTATCGAACTTCTCTCCTGTAGAATCTCCGCTTCTAAGCGGAACTAACGGGTGGCGAGGCAATGATGAACTCCTACGGGACTTCGGAGCCGATGACCCTCCCACTGATATTCACGGGCTGTAGAGCCTAACCGGCTGGTAGTAGATAGACGACTCCGCTTGAACCGGAGCCAGCCAAGACCGAAGTAGTAGGGGACTCTCCCGCTACGAACACATAGATGCAAATGCAAATGACATGTGCTGTTGAAAGAGACAGAGAAAAGAGAGGTGCGACTCTTAGGCAGAGAGTCAAAAAACCCCTTTGGAGGAAAAAAATATGTACAATAGTATAGATTACGGAGCAAGCGAAAGTTACTTCGGATTACTATTCGGCATGGCATGGGTAGCAATACTCATGCTCGCCGTCACGGTATCCGCAGTACAGAACAGAAGAGAACGAATGCGTATTGGCATCGAAGTAGAGGCCCTGAGAAATGGGCACAGCGAACATGCAACCAATCATAGCATTGCGACCTACTTAGCCCTAGAAAGGCAAAGACTTGGTGACAAAGCGTTTGAAAAGTACTGGAACAACTACAGACAGTTGAAACAATCTGTCTTCAAAACCCGTGCGAAGCGTCGTGAAGAATCACGCAAAGCACTACCAGTCCAGTACCTACAAAAGTATTACGAGATTCAGCGTGAAGGTTGGTCTCAAGGTAACACCAGTTACTACACCAAAGTTACTACCGACGGTTCATTAACAGATGGAGCCGGTGGTTTAGAAGTCGTATCCCATCCTTTGTTGGATGGACAGCATCATGGTTGGATTGCACATGTGGTGCAAGCATTGCGATACATAACACGAATCGACAGGTCATGTGGGCTACACATCCATGTAGGCTTGAGAGACCCAGATGCACGCTTTGGTGACGAGGGACAAATAACCCAAGAAGAAGCCAAGGCAATCGCAGGGCGATGCGCTTGGGCGTATGCTTACTTTACACCAGTGTTTAACCAATTTGTCTCCGAATCGAGACACAACGGTCAGTACTGTAGAACAGCACGGCATATGTTAGAAAGGTTCCCAAACAACCAATTCAAACAAACCAAGCGACTATCACACCACACCATGAACCCAAACGATGCTCTGCCTAATCAAGTGGCAGAGCCAATCGACGACGACGACATGAGCCAAGGATTTATGATTTACACAGTTGACAAAACTGACGGTCAAGAACTTTGGGAGGACATGTACAGACATAACACTGACCATGGGCGCTACTACCACTGTAATACAGGCAGCCTCATTCGACGCAACTTTGGCACAGTCGAGTACCGACAACACCAAGGCACAGTCAACCCGACCAAGATTCGCAACTGGGTTCAGTTAATGTACGATTTCACTATGAGATGTGCAAATGAAACTGACTTCAATGCGATTAAATCATACGAGGTAACTCGTGAAGGTCTATGGGCATTCCTTGATTACGCAAGTGACGAGATAGTGCGAGACTACTATGAAAAGCGAGCAATCGTGCTTCGTGGTTCTCAACTTATACGGGCTTGTACAGCCTGTGGCAGTCACACCTGTGTTCATGAGGAATGTGTGTCCAGCGAAAGCCCTAGCAATTATTCACTTAGTTCACTAGAATCTCGTAGAACAGATGCTCAATGTATGTCCTGCGATACATATGTTGAGATTGATAGTGCTGGTGATGCTTGGTGCGACTACTGCGAATCCGAAGTGGCCTATCACACTGGCCTACTTGCCTCAGTGGCATTGGGTCTACTTATCACAGCACCAGTAATAGGTGCAGTGGCACTACTAGTAGGATGCGGCATTGGTGCGATACACTCCGGTACAAAGCGTTTCCGCTACGGCCCTTTATCGGTCGTCGGCAGACTCGGAAAGTTATGGAGTGGTCTATCCAGTCGAGGTGGTCAAGCAGCCGGTATAGCATGGCAAAACAGGGACTCGAACTCCGTCGAGGTGTTCAAGGCCCCTAAGTCATCAACTGTACTGTCACGCTTTATCAAGAAGTATATTGGGCGCAAGACTTGCTATGCTTTCTTGCACACCCGATTTGCGACTCACGGTAAGAACAACGCCGACAATGCACACCCGCACACTGGTCCAGAGGGCTATGTGACAATGGTGCATAACGGTGTAGTCCACAACCATGCCAGTGTATGGAAAGCGTTAGGTATCAAACCGACAGGCCCAGTAGACAGCCAAGCCGTTGCCGCTTGTCTAGAAATAGGCGGCATCGAGAAAGTTGTTGAGCACTGCGAAGGTAGCATGTCACTCATTTGGACAGACAGTCGAGACCCCATTGGGACTCTCAAGTATTGGACCAACGGTGGCAATCCACTTGCAGCAGGTCGACTAGACCATCCAAACACAGGCCCACTAGTGATTGCCTCCACGGAGGCGCACATAGAGGAGGCCATGGGTGGACTTGCGACTGAGGAAAAGAAGTCAAGGTTGAAAACACTTTGGTCATGCGTCATAGGTCGCGAATATACCGTCACGCCTAACGGGTTAATCACCCACCGTGACATCAAAGGTAGCGAGGACACAGCAGGATTTGTCTACGATTGGCGCACTTACAAGGGCATCAAGTCCAATAAGAAGCGAACCATCAAGGTACCAATCAAAGCACCTGCCAGTGGTGACACATGCACAGTCAACGGCAAGCGACCCACCAGTCTCTCATACAACTATGACGACATTGTCTTGAACGAGGCATTGAATGATGCATGGTTTGAGATGAAACAAATTGGCGAAGATGCCGGATGGCCAGCCGACCGACACTACCATGGTTACAAGGTAGGCACAGTCAGCGATGGACACAAGGGCATACGACCTGACGGTAGTACATACGGACTACCGGCAACGGATGCTTGGGGTACAACACTTGAACCCATGGATGATGTCGACCAAATGATTGAAGTGCTAACAGGCCACTACGACCCTCGTTACAACTACCATGAAGATTCATTCATCATGGATGCCATAGAGCCATACGGCGACTACCGTGACCATCCAGCCTTGGATGCTTACGGCTACAGCCTAGACGAGCGCTGGTACTAACATTCGTTCTCTGTACTGACACCACAGGTAATTGGGTATTGAGACCCAATGCTTGCTTCTTCTATGAAGATTACTTACATCTAATGATAGTGACCCCCTGCTTCTGTGGCGGGTTGCGTGCCAGAGTAACCCATGACGGGTTAGGATACACGATGACGAAAGCACCTAGTTGTTAATAGTCACACGCTATCCGGTTAAAAGACCGTGTGAGAACCACACCGTGGGGCCGTGCTCCCGCATACGACAATGCAAATAGTGCAAGCCGCTGGCGAGCGGTGAACAAATACGCACCTTTCCTACTCCCGCTACGAAAGTAGCATTCCCACTCCACTACGGAAGGAGGTGAAAACAAAATGCAAAATAAATACAGAGATACTGTTATGCAATTGTATGCTACGCTTGCAGAAGCGCACATAGCATTGCTTGACGAGATATTGGATGCGGCAACCAGCAAGGTTTGTCGTAAGACGGCAACCAGAGCCAGTTCGCAAATATGCGCGACCGTTTATCATTTGATAAACGACACTGGAATTATGCCTGAGCCAATGAGTGATGAAGTACGAGCCATGGAACTCCGAGTGTTCCCGTCCATTGTCGGCGGTTACACTGGGTTCGGTCTGTACCCAGCCAACTGATGTCTTGTTACGCAAACTAAAGTAGCACCCAACCGAATAGTCCGGCTGTACTTGACAGCCCATATCAAAGGAGGTGAACGATATGTAATTTGGCTCGTGGCCCGCGAGGATAAAGAATGGGCATCCTTTTCTTTTTTTTATTTCAGCGAGAGGACAGCGCCAACTGACGGGGTAGGTGCTATCAATTACATAGGGGCATAATTGCGCACGACTGGAGATGCTCTCTCTCCCCCCCTTAGTCTTAAGACTTAAGACTAAACCCCCTGCGCTAAGGAGAGCGATTTTTGGCGGCAAAAAATCCAAACACTCGCACGCACACACACGCCTGCGTTCATACTAACTAAAATCGGGGGGCTTGTCCCCACATGTAGTCTTAAGACTACTATTCCCGCCGCCCACGCTAGGGAGAGCGGATTTTCACCTAGAAAAATCCAAAGCAAAATGCTCATAAGGCACGGTCGCATGCGTACATATGGGGGTTCGGCCCTACGAAAAAGCCCCCATACAGGCGAAAAAGCGAACATATGTGCGGAATCAGGCACAAAAGGGTGGCAAAACGCCAAAAAACGGGGCATTCGTATGTGTGTGGGTAGGCTCACACGCTATCTGCGAGTGTTTCGATTACGCCAAAAACCAAACACCTTATAATGCGCCTGTGCAAGACTCCGCTTCTGTGCAACCCTGTCTGCATACGCATCCATACATGACGCATATACATGCAGTTGTGCATGGGCCGACCAAACAGTGGAGCAGTGCTAACTTTAAGTAGCGAATGTAGGGGGCAAACAGTCATATAGCGGGGACCCCACATTCAAATCAATGGTGAACCAAAATGAACCGAAAACAACAAACACAGAAAATCAACACGGCAACCGAAGCCAAGGCTACGCCTAATTTCAGTCGTGAAGAAGTAATCAAGGCCCTCGTATATGGAGGAATGCGCAAACGCAACTGTGGCCCCTTGCAGGTAATGAAGGGGGATTATTGGGAGCAAGTGAAACCGCTTCGCCCCATCACCCTACGGGGTCTGTCATTCTACGGAAAACCGAGGGACTCCCGTATAGAGGTGCGCTTCAGTGGCTACGAGTACCCCCAAGCGATTGACAGTAAAGGTCGACCAATGTTCCGTCGCTACACACGCAGGGAGCATTTGGCAAGCATTCGATTCGGAAAAGGCAATCACTACCGCACCCCTGTACAAGAGGGCCAAGAAGTGTTGGACTCGCAAGGCAAGCGCATACCTGTGCTCGATTACAGCAAGCCCACTCCAAAGGAGGATGCTAACGGCAAGTTCGTTATGAAAAAGGGCACTTACACGGCGGCGTGTAGGATGTCAGGTAGCAACTTTCAACGAGCCGACTTACGAGATACCCAATGGGTATCAATGATGAACAAACACCGCATAACAAAATGCGACTTCTCACGCAGCAATTGGCAAGGCGCAAGCCTTCGCAATGTAGTGTTCAAGAACTGCGATTTTAGAGGTGTCGATATGACCGTGCTAAAGCAGTACAAGAATGTCGCATTTGTCAATTGTAACATGCGTGGTGCTCGAATACCCGCCGACATGGTGATACAATCACCAATCAATGCACACCTAATGGATAGTGGGCGCAAGAGGTCGCTAGCCTCAAAGCGATGAATATAAATAGAGGTAACCCCTAAATGAAACCGAACAAGGAGCGATAAATATGAACGAAAAAACAGAAAAACCGATGATGAATAACACGCAAATTAAGGCGATTATGCACGCTAATGACTTGGCTATAGCCGAGGTCAAGCGATTGCGTGAAGAAGTCAAGCAACTACGGACACAACTGGAGGCATACGAATGATACGAGACCAACAAGCAATGGTCGAAGACCCGAACACCTGCATGGTCGAGTATTGGCGCTATTACGGCGTAGATGACCCATGCGAATGCAACAAGTGTATGGACAAATACGGGGTGAGCCAATGAGCACAAGACTACCTACATACACACGCTTTAGAGCGGCGAATGCTTTCATGTTCGATTTGCCATCCGAGTTCACATACATGCCCTTAGACATCTATGCTCGCCGGCAAATATCCGAGCGTGTATGGGTGCGTGAGAGTATTGACTTCTCGAAAATCGAGGTGGTCGCATGAGCAACGACCCAAACTACTGCCCTCAACGCTATGACGACATACAGACATGCAAAGACACATCATGTGTATGCCTACCCACCCTGCTAACAACGCCTCGCAAATGTGAGGACTGTGGAGCACAGGTGAATTACTCATGGATGGGCGCATACTGTAAAAGGTGCCTACAAACAGGTTCGGGGTTGTTTGGATGAGTCGAGCATTCCGAGCCGATAGAGACCGAACACTATATATGGGGACGGCCCCCCATAGTAAAACAACGGCCAACAAACCGAAACAAGGAGAAATGAATATGCAAGAATTGATAGAAAAAATAGACGAAAAGTTCGATGAGGTGTCACACATGCTCATCATAGATTACCCGAAGGGGGACTACATGGATGGCTACATAGCCGCACTTGGTTGGATACTGGGGCTGATTGAATGAGTATTAGTACATGGGCCATGAAGAACGGACTGATTCAATGTATGGGATGCAAAGGCTACGGCCCGTCGCATCATATGACATGGTATCATAACAAGCGGTACGGCACAAAAATGCCATACTGCACTCTCGAATGCAGGGAGGTGATTGAATGAGCGTAGCAGTAGATAGTAGCGTCTTTGCAGACTGCCCAAAATGCGATGCAGAAAATGACGCAATAGACCTATGGGATGCAGACATCGAGTCATTCGATGGCGACCAAGTCACAATGCGAGGCGAGGTATCATGTGAGACATGCGGTCACTCATACAGCGTCATATGGTACTCGACTATTCATAGCGTGGAGGTGGAGGAATGAGATTCGACACACTCGTAAGACCTGCTTCGTTGCCCCGCATCAAGAAGTTGCTCAAGCGTTTAGAGCGAGCACATGATAGGCGAGGACTTGAATTCAAGTGCGAGATAAAAGACGACTTGCAGATACGAACCCGACAATTAGGGCCACATGCAGGTATCAAGGAACTCGTACAAACAGTGAGCATAGACATGCAGGAATTGTCTGCGGATTATGAGATACTGTACAAGGCCGAGCCGGTGGACATCAACAGACCCAGTCATGGGCAACCCGTGATACGCAAATGGAACCCGATGGTGTCAATGCTCGACTACGCTAAAATCACGCACCCTAACGAGCCATTCGAGGATAAGTGTGACCATTGTAATGTGGGCAAGCGTGGCCGTCAGTCAACATACCGTTTGAAGTCAAAAGTAGATGGCTCATATGTGACCGTAGGCTCATCATGTCTGTACGAATACACGGACATCAAGCCGGAGGACATAGACTCGCTCATACGATTCAAGGGGTTTGCCGAGGTCGGATATGCCGGAGAACGCAACACTCGAACACACCCACACATGGACTTGACCGACTTTGCGTTGATAGCGGGTCTGTGGGTGCATAACAGTCTGGATTATCAAAAAGGATTAGGCACTATGTTTTTCCGACAAGTCACATACGCACAAAAGCGCAGTGATGACAAGCATGACCTTGGGTGGCTAATGCCTACGGATAGAGGATACAAGTTTATGCCCGTCGTCAAGGACATCTACGGACTTGAAGGTGAGGGTTACTTTGTGGATGGCTCAGTCACATTTGACCGAGCACCCGCAGTACATGGGGACAAGTTCATGCAATACATGAGTGACTTGGCCGGACTCAATTCATTTGAGCAAAATGTACGCAACATAGCCAAAGCAGGTGTAGTAACAAGCAAAACAGCGAACCTCGCAGGTGGAGCGATTGCAGGTTACATGCGAGCGAACCGTCAACAAGCGAGGCAGACGCTACGCAAAATGCAGGAGGCAAAAAGTAGTAAGTCCGAGTGGGTAGGTGAAGTAGGCAAGCGGCAGTCATTGGGCACATGCACAGTGATGTTCACCCGTAGGCTTGAGAACCAGTGGGGGAGCACTACCCTCACACGATTCACGGATAGCAAGGATAACATGATAGTGTGGTTTAGGAGTGGGAATCATGATGACTTGACCGTCGGAATGCAAGTTTCACTCACAGCCACCGTAAAAAAGCATGACTCCTATAAGGAGGTTAAGCAAACA
>Ga0181402_1001050_pt1 | contig 10052 bp, 8 predicted proteins | sample 25SPOviralmetaG_FD_130131 | JGI IMG/M metagenome (GOLD analysis project Ga0181402, IMG submission 130131) | Marine viral communities from the oligotrophic San Pedro Time Series (SPOT) site, San Pedro Channel, CA, USA - 25 SPOT_SRF_2011-08-17 | ecosystem: Environmental > Aquatic > Marine > Strait...
AGGTAAATGTATGATGGGATCAACATCTAATGCTTTGGATAAAGGAGGTGCTAACTTTAAAAAACTATTCAACGATTCAGATGTATTAAAAAGAAATCAAAACGGACAAACCAAAAGTGGATTATATAATTTATTTATTCCGATGGAATGGAATTTTGAAGGATATATTGATATATATGGACAACCAATATTTAACACTCCACAAGAACAGGTAATTGGAGTAGATAAAGAAATAATTACAATTGGAGCAATAGACTATTGGCAAAATGAAGTAGCGTCATTAAAATCAGATGCTGACAGTTTGAATGAATTTTACAGACAATTTCCACGCACAGAGTCACATGCATTTAGAGATGAAAGTAAACAGTCTTTATTTAATTTGACTAAAATTTATCAACAAATAGATTATAACGATTCTTTAATAAAAGAAAGATTTATTACTAAAGGCAGGTTTAGTTGGAAGAATGGACAAAAAGACTCAGAAGTTATATGGACTCCAGATAGTAGAGGTAGGTTTTTAGTATCTTGGTTACCAGAGAAAAATCTTCAAAATAATAAACGTATCTTTAATGGTAGGATAAATCCAGGTAATGAACATTTAGGTTCTTTTGGATGTGATTCTTACGATATATCAGGAACAGTTGGAGGCAACGGATCAAACGGGGCTTTACATGGCTTAACAAAATATAATATGGATAATGCTCCAAGCAATGAGTTTTTTCTAGAGTATGTTGCTAGACCACAAACTGCTGAAATATTTTTTGAAGAAGTTTTAATGGCCTGTATATTTTATGGTATGCCTATTTTATGTGAAAACAATAAACCTCGTTTACTTTATCATTTTAAAAATAGAGGATACAGAGGGTATAGTTTAAATAGACCAGATAAAGCGTTTAATAAACTTTCAAAAACAGAAAAAGAATTAGGAGGTATTCCAAATAGTTCTGAAGACGTCAAACAATCACATGCTGCTGCAATAGAAAGTTATATAGAAAAGCATGTAGGAATTGATTTAGAAGGACTATATAGAGAACAAGATGATATGGGTGTTATGTATTTTAGCAGAACATTAGAGGATTGGGCAAGATTTGATATAAACAATAGAACAAAGTTCGATGCTTCTATAAGTTCAGGATTAGCTGTTATGGCAAATCAAAAACACTTATATACTCCGCAACAAAAAGTGTCAAAAATAAGCATTAACTTTGCACAATACAGCAATAAGGGAATGCACAGCGAAATAAACAATTAATGAAAGACGTAACAGTAGATATTAATCCAGCTGGGTTCCCGGATAATTTTGTATCAGATTCGGAAAAAGCAACATTTGAGTTTGGATTACAAATAGGACAAGCAATACAATACGAATGGTTTAGAAAGAGTGGAAACCAATCTAGGTTTTACAGTCAATGGCAAGATTTTCATAGGCTAAGACTTTATGCAAGAGGAGAACAATCTGTAGCAAAATATAAAAATGAATTAGCAGTAGACGGAGATTTAAGTTACTTAAACTTAGACTGGACTCCAGTTCCTATAATACCTAAATTTGTAGATATTGTTGTAAACGGCATGTCTGATAGATTATTCAAAGTTCAAGCTTACGCACAAGATGCTATGTCTGCAGAAAAAAGATCTGCATTTCAAGACATGATTGAAGGAGATATGGTTACAAAACCTTTGTTGAATCAAATTCAACAAGGCTTCGGAGTAAATCCATTTTCTACTGACCCTGATGAACTTCCAAACACGGATCAAGAACTTGCATTGTATATGCAGTTAAATTATAAACCTGGAATAGAAATAGCTGAAGAGACAGCTATAAATACTATACTAGACGATAATCATTATGCAGATGTTAGAAAAAGAGTTGATTATGACTTGACAGTTTTAGGTATCGGTATGAGTAAACATATGTTTTTAGCAGGAGATGGCGTTAAAGTAGAGTATGTAGACCCTGCAAACATGGTATATAGTTATACTGAAGATCCTCATTTTCAAGATTGTTTTTACTGGGGTGAAATAAAAACTGTACCGATAAACGAATTATTAAAAATAGATCCTGAATTAACTAGTGATGATTTGAGAGAAATTTCTCAATATAGTCAGTCATGGTATGATTATCATAATGTAGCTCAAATGTATGAGAACAGTGTGTTTTCTAGAGAGACAGCGACTATATTATATTTTAATTACAAAACAACCAACACTTTTTCTTATAAGAAAAAAGAATTAGAGGGTGGAGGATCTAGGGTAATAGAAAAAAATTCAGATTTTAATCCGCCAGAGGAAATGATGCAGGAAGGAAACTTCAAGAAAGTTTCTAAAACTATAGATGTTTGGTATGAGGGTGTGATGGTTATGGGTACTAGCACAATTTTACAGTGGAAGATGATGGAGAACATGGTTAGACCAAAATCCGCTTCACAACACGCAATGCCTAATTATGTAGCTTGTGCGCCTAGAATGTATAAAGGTAATATAGAGTCGTTAGTAAGACGTATGATAAGCTTTGCTGATTTAATACAAATAACTCATTTAAAACTACAGCAAGTAATTGCTAAAGTAGTACCAGATGGTGTGTTTATTGATGCAGATGGCTTAAATGAAGTAGATTTGGGTACTGGAGCAGCATATAACCCACAAGATGCGCTTAGATTATATTTTCAAACAGGTAGTGTAATAGGAAGAAGTTATACTCAAGATGGTGAATTTAACAACGCACGTGTTCCTATAACCCAATTAACATCTAGTAGTGGACAAGCAAAAATGCAAAGTTTAATATCTAGTTATAATCATTACTTAGGAATGATAAGAGGTGTAACTGGATTAAATGAAGCTAGAGATGGATCAACTCCTGACCCTAATTCATTAGTAGGTGTACAAAAATTAGCTGCACTAAATAGCAACACAGCAACAAGACATATATTGCAAGCAAGTTTAGCTATAACACAAAGAATGGCAGAAGGTGTGTCTTTACGAATAGCTGATGTATTAGAGTATGCGGATTTTGCAGAAGAATTTACGATGCAAATTGGAAAATACAATGTAGGAATATTAGATGAAATTAAAGACTTATATATATATGACTTTGGAATATTTATAGAAGTAGCTCCTGATGAAGAAGAAAAACAACAACTGGAGCAAAATATACAAATGGCTTTATCTAAGCAAGATATAAACTTAGAAGATGCAATTGATATACGTGAGTTAAGAAATTTAAAATTAGCAAATCAATTACTCAAAGTTAAAAGAGTTAGAAAACAAGAGCAGGACCAACAAGCAGCAATGCAGAAACAACAAATGGATGCTCAGACTAAAATGCAGCTACAACAAATGCAAGCACAACAACAAACAGCAAAGTTACAGATGGAGGCTCAAATTAACATGAAACAATCTCAAGCAGTAATTGCTTTTGAAATAGAAAAACTGAAAAACGAGGCTCAACTAAAAGAAAAACTAATGCAAGTTGAGTTTGAGATGCAAATGAAATTAAAAGGTGTTGAAGAAGAAAAATTACAAAAAAGAGAAGATAACAGAGAAAAGGCAAAAGACAGAAGATTAAGCCAAGCTAATACAGAGCAATCACAATTGATTCAACAACGTAAAAACAACCTTCCTCCAGTATCCTTTGAATCTAACGAAGATAGTTTAGATGGGTTTGATTTAGCAGAATTTGAACCAAGATAAATAAAATATAATGAATAATGTAAGCGGTCCTCAACTAACACAAATCAGAGAAGAATTCAATACAAGAGTAGGAAAAAAATTAATTTTAGGTAAATCAAAAAAAGTTTATTGGCATTCTAAAAGAAGATTTTCTAATATTTAATATACCTTAAATATTAATATAATTAATTATTAACTTTGTAAAAATCAAATTAAATGGAAAATATCGTAGTAAAAGACCTTGGGGTAATGGAGCAAAAATCCACTCAAGAAATCGAAAAAGAATTACTTGCAAAGCATGAAGCAGAGCAAGAAACTAAAGTTCAAGAAGTTTCTGAAGTAAATGATCAGGTTGTACCTGAAGACATAAAAGAAGAAATTGTTGAGCCAGTTGTTGAAGAAAAAATAGAAGAAGTAATCACTCCGCAAATGAGTGATGAAGAAGTTCTTAAATATATTGGAAACCGCTATGGAAGAGAAATAACTTCCTTAGACGAATTAGTTGAAGTGAAAGAAAACACTCCTGATTTACCAGAAGATGTTTTGTCTTATTTTAATTATAAAAAAGAAACAGGTAGAGGGCTAGAAGACTTTGTAAGATTAAACAAAGATTATAGCTCAGATTCACCTGATTCTTTATTAGCTAATTATTATTCTCAGACAGAGGAGGGGTTAGACTCAGAAGATATTAAAGATCTTATAGAGGATAGCTTTGGTTTTGATGAAGAATTAGATGATGAAAGAGATATAAGAAAAAGAAAATTAGCAAAAAAAAGAGAATTATCTAAAGCTAAAAAATACTTTAATGAACTAAAAGAGAAATATAAAGTTCCGCTTGAGTCAAGGGAATCTTTATCTCAGCAGTCAGAAAAAGAATTAAAAGCTTATAGAGAATACATTGAAGATGGCAAGAGCTATAAAGAAGAGTCTAAAAGAAAACAAGAATGGTTTGTAAAAGAAACCGGAAAAGTTTTTAATGATAAGTTCAAAGGTTTTGAATTTAACATTAATGATAAAAAAGTTTCTTATTCTCCTTTACCAGCAGATGATCTTAAAAAATCTCAGTCAAGTATAAATAATTTTATACAAACTTATTTAGATGACAAAGGATTAATTAAGAATGCTGACAAATATCACAAAGCACTTTCAATGGCCATGAATCCAGATAAATACGCTAAGTTCTTTTATGAACAAGGCCAAGCAGATGCAATTGACAATGTTTCAAAAAAATCCAAAAATATAAATATGGAGATGAGACAATCGCCACAAGCATTAGCTAAGTCAGGATTTAAAGTAAGATCGTTAGACACAGGCACAGGCCGAGGTTTAAAGATTAGAAGCAATAAAAAATAATAATAACAATTAAAAAAAAGTAAAAAAATGGCTGGACAAGTAGCAGCAACTCCAACTTTCGCACTTCAACCGAGCGCAGAAAGAGTTGCAACACAATCAAACTATATGACTACTTTTGATTTCTTAAATCAGTATTTACCAGATACGTATGAAAAAGAATTTGAAAGATATGGCAATAGAACAGTAGCATCATTCCTAAGAATGGTAGGCGCTGAAATGCCTTGTAATTCTGACCTTATTAAATGGGCAGAGCAAGGAAGATTACACACAAAATATATTAACTGTAGCTCTAATCAAGCAGCGGCGCAAGACACAGCAACTATTACAGTAGCTGATGCTTTAAACCCAGGAACAGGTGGTATAGCAGTAAGAGTAGGACAAACAGTTATGCTTTCAAACAATGCAGCAGGATCAACACTATCTAATAAAGGTATTGTAACTGCTGTTGATTACGCTAACGCAACGTTTGATGTAGCGTATTATGAAGCTGGAGGACAAACTTTTGGAGCTGCAGATGTAGTATCTGTATTTATTTATGGTAGTGAATTTCAAAAAGGTTCTGTAGCAATGCAAAACTCTTTAGAAGCTGACGACGAAATATTTAGCAATAGCCCAATTATCATCAAAGATTTATACGAAGTATCAGGTTCTGATATGGCGCAAATCGGATGGATTGAAGTTACTACTGAAAATGGAGCATCAGGATACCTATGGTATTTAAAATCTGAACACGAAACTAGATTAAGATTTGAGGATTATTTAGAAACTGCAATGGTGGAAGCTGTACCAGCTGAAGCTAATTCAGGTGCTGCTGCAATTGCTGCAGGAGTAGCTTCAGGAACAGGAAACAAAGGTTCTGAAGGATTATTCTATGTTCTTGGACAAAGAGGTAACGTGTACGGAGGTGGAAACCCAACTACATTATCAGATTTTGATGCAGTTATTCAACGTTTAGACAGACAAGGATCTATTGAAGAAAATGTAATTTTCTGTAACAGAGAATTTTCTTTTGATATGGACGATATGTTAGCGGCACAAAACTCTTATGGAGCAGGTGGTACTTCTTATGGTTTATTTGATAACGATCAGGACATGGCTTTAAATCTTGGATTCTCAGGATTCAAAAGAGGTTATGATTTCTATAAAACAGATTGGAAATATCTAAACGACGTTAGTATGAGAGGTGGTCTAGTAGGTGGAAAAATCAACGGTGTATTAGTACCTGCTGGTTCAACTACTGTATATGATCAAATCTTAGGTAAAAACGCTAAGAGACCGTTCTTACACGTAAGATATAGAGCATCTGAAACTGAAGATAGAAGATACAAAACATGGATTACAGGTGGTGCTGGAGGTGCAGCAACTATCGGAACAGATGTAATGCAAGTTAACTTCTTATCAGAAAGAGCGCTTTGTACTTTAGGTGCAAATAACTTCTTCTTATTTCAAGAAGCATAATAACTAAGTAACTTAAATAGGGGAGATTAATTTCTCCCCTTTTTATTAATTTTAAATTTAAATTTTATCAAATGAAAAACACAAAAAAAAATGTGTCTGAAGACAAGGTATATGTACTTAAAAGATCTTCAGCACCTTTAACGTACATGCTGTCATCTAGAAACACAAGAAGGTCTCCCCTTCTTTACTTTGACGGCGAAGCCAACAAACCTTTAAGATATGCTAGAAACCAACAATCACCTTTCGAGGATGAACAAGATGGTAATGCAATTATAGAACCTATATTATTCGAAGAAGGGTTTTTAAGAGTGCCTAAAACTAATCCAGTTTTACAATCTTTTTTAAATTATCATCCAGGTAACGGAGAAATATTTGACGAAGTAAATAATGAAAGAGATGCTACAGAAGAGTTTGATGTAATGAACTTTGAATTAGACGCTCAATTATTAGCTAGAGATTTAACTTTAACAAAACTTGAAAGTATTGCTAGAGTTTTATATGGTGTGAAAGTAGAAAAAATGACAACTCCTGAACTTAAAAGAGATGTTTTAATTTACGCAAAAAAAGAGCCAAAGGATTTTATAAATTTAGTAAACGATCCAATGTTAGAGTTGCAAGACAAAGTAGTAAGATTTTTTAGCGCTAGCTTATTATCATTACGAAACAAAAACAAAGACGTTTATTTTAATTTAAAACAAAACAAAAGCAAAATGCTAACTATTCCTTTTGGAGAAGATCCTAACTATATTATAGCATCTTACTTGCAATCAGATGAAGGTATAGAGTCTTTAAAGTTGCTTGAGAATAAAATGAAAAAATAGTTTACCTTTGTACTTTATTAACACATAAATTATATTATTATTATGGAAAAATTTTTAAACATTCCAGTTACTAATGAACAAAAACAAATTGTTTCAGTACTGGACGTAAAATTAGTAGAACAAGCTTCTACAACAACAGTTAGCTTATCTTACGGATCAGGTAAAGTTGTGACTATCACACACGCAGCAATTGCAGCAGGGAGTGAAGCAATGAGAGATGAAGTACAAAACGTTATGATTGCAGCCCTTGCGACTGGGTGGACAGCAGTTATATATGATTATGCACCAAGCTCTGCGGTTAGCGGAATATCTATCGCCTAATGTATAGTTCTATGCAAAAGTATGTTGAAGTTCCAGTACAAAGTACAGTCGCAAGTGGAACAACAACAGTAGACGAAACAGGTAACCTTGAGTTACAAGATGGCGCTGCTACCTTTACAGGTGGTGTAGTTAACGTTGGAGATGTTGTACATGACACTTCTGATGATAGAATGTATACGGTTGCTACGGTTGTGAATGCTAATACTTTATCATTAGTAGCTATTGGAGCTGCAGTAGGAACGGGTTTAAATACAGGTAAAAACTATATTATCTATTCCTCAAGTGTATCTAACAATCAATTGGTAGCTACAAATGGAGTTGTCATTATTGAAAACGCATCAGCTGACCCTATTAATAGCGAAGTTAATATTCAGTATTGCGGACCAAGTGGTATATCAGTTAAAATTACTCACGCAGCAGTAGCGGCTGGTAATGAAGCTGTAAGAGATGGATTTCAAGAATCAGTAAATCAATCTTTAATACAACCATGGCCACATGTTAAATATAGCGGATGGTTACCATCAAGCTTAATTTTAGGTATAGCTAAAGTATAAAACTAACTAAACAAGATAAAGCATCCTATAAAAAATAGGGTGCTTTTTTTTTGCTTATCTTTGTGTAAAACAAAATGCAATGATTAACTCTGTTAGAAATTCAGTTTTATCTATAATCAATAAAAACAACTACGGATACATATCTCCGTCTGACTTCAATCTTTTTGCCGAACAAGCGCAAATGGATTTATTTGAAGATTATTTTTATTTATATAATAGTCAGATAGTAAAAGAAAATAAAAGGTTGTCAGGGTCAGGATATGCAGATATTACAAAAGGATTAATTGAAGTAATAGATAGTTTTTCAGTAGAAACATTTTTAACTCAAGTTGGAGTGGCGAACACATACAACCTTCCCGTTGATTATTATCTTATCGATAAAATATTTTATTATTCAACATTACTAGATTCTGGTTCTACAGATGGAGCTACAACTGCATTTAAATTAATTGATTCTACCGCTAGCTTTACAAGCACTGTTTTAGTGGGAAGTATAGTTGTTAACACAACTGACACCACTCAAGCTTATGTAGTTGCAGTTGATAGTGCAACTCAATTGAGTTTAAGCGCAAACATAATGGCAACAGGAGAAAATTTCTCTATATACTCAAATACAAATATAAAAGAAGTAGAAAGAGTAACACAAAACAAAATATTCAGATTAACAAATTCTAACTTAACCGCACCAACTACTAGTTACCCAGCGTATGTTTTAGGAGGAGCAACATCGACACTATTAGGAAACACAATAACAGTTTATCCAAGTTCCATAACTGGTGCTGCAGATATCAAAACTCAATACGTGAGATATCCTAGACCACCAAAATGGACGTATACTCAGTTAACAGGAGGCGAACCTTTATTTAATCCTAATGCTGCAGATTTTCAAGATTTTGAATTACCAGACTCAGATGAGCCTATGATAATAAATAAAATTTTAGAGTACGCTGGTTTGTCTATAAGAGAAACAGCCGTATCTAGATTTGGTTCAGCACAAGAAGCAGAAGAAAATAAACAAGAAAATTAATTATGGCTTATTTAACAGGATATCAGTATTATGAAAATTCAGGAACAGCACCACAAAATGCTAACTGGGGAAGCTATCAATACGTATCATTAGAGGATATTGTAAATAACTTTATGTTGATGTATGTTGGAAACAATGAGCTTTTAAATAACATAGAAAGATATCAAGTTTTATTTCATGCAAAACGAGCAATACAAGAATTAAATTATGATGCGTTTAAAGAAATAAAAATATTAGAGTTAGATGTTTGCAACAACTTAAGGTTTATATTACCGCCTGATTACGTTAATTACGTTAGAATATCATTATATAAAGGTGGTATGCTATACCCATTAACAGAAAATATACAAACTAATTGGGCTTCTAGTTATCTTCAAGATAACAATTGTAAGGTTTTATTTGATCAAGATGGAAATGTTTTGCAAGCAGAGTTTTCTCAGTTAGATGCAGATAGAATAGCGGGAACAAAAAAATCTATTTATTTAAATCCTTCTAGTCCGTATGACGGTAGGTATGGATGGAATGTAGATGGTTGTTGGTATTTTGATTATGGTGTTGGCGCTAGATTTGGATTAAACACAGAGACAGCAAATTCTAATCCAACATACAAAATAGACAAAAAAGCGGGCGTTATAAACTTCAGTTCTGGAATGGCAAATCAATTATGTATTATAGAATATGTTTCTGACGGAATGGAAAATGGTAACGATTCATCAGTTACTGTAAATAAAATGTTTGAAGATTATATATATGCTTACATTAAATTTGTAATTTTAAATTCTAAATTTGGCGTACAAGAATATATAGTTAACAGAGCAAGAAAAGATAAATCAGCGCTTTTAAGAAATGCAA
>Ga0181402_1001055_pt1 | contig 10034 bp, 21 predicted proteins | sample 25SPOviralmetaG_FD_130131 | JGI IMG/M metagenome (GOLD analysis project Ga0181402, IMG submission 130131) | Marine viral communities from the oligotrophic San Pedro Time Series (SPOT) site, San Pedro Channel, CA, USA - 25 SPOT_SRF_2011-08-17 | ecosystem: Environmental > Aquatic > Marine > Strait...
CTTGGAAAGATGAGTGGCTTACACTTTTATTTAGTGTACCTCTTGTGCTTTGTTTCTTTCCTGTAACTGTAGAATATGTACAAGCAGGTTTTGAAGCTTTGGAAAATATGCCAGATTGGTATCAGTACAGTTTGTCTGTAATCATTGCTGCATCATTTGGCGTTAGATCTGTAATGGGAATAATGAATAAGAGGAAATAATTATGAGTGACGGAAGCATTAGAATACCCCAGTGGGGGCTACCTATAGGCGCTGCTGCTGTAAGCTTAGCAGTTGCTTGGGGCGTACTACAAGCTAACACAGCACACGCATCAGAGGATCGTGAGCGAATAGCCCAGATAGCAGAGCAAGCTGCGGCAAAGGCACAGGCCAACGGGCAAGCACAGGCAGTGACGGAGCAGAAAGTGGAAGCCATAGTAAACTCGTTGGCGCGTCAAGAGAAGATTCAGGAAAAGACCAACGAACAGATTCAAGCTCTCGTACAGGCTCTCTTGAGCAAGAGCTAGTCTATGACCCAGAACGACCAAACTTATTCTGCGACATGCGAGAATACAGAATGCTACGCTACGTCCAGCCCCCAGCAAAGCGACACAGAGTTGCGGAGATGTGGCTGCGCTACAACTACCAAAAGTGCGGATACGGAGCAACTGTGTATGTGCGTAACCAAGCGCCAAGAGTCCTTGGAACAGCGTGGGACACGAAGCTGCTGCTGCTAACGTGGGAGCTACAAGCACCTACGGCAGTAAAAGTGGAGGCTGTTAAGAAGAAAAGAAGATTGTAGTGGAAGCTATACCTCCTTTTCCTAATAGTGTTAATGCACAGGAGTCTATAGTACCTGACAAGGTAAGAGAAGTGTATTCTCTAAAGCAGAAAACTTTTGCTATAAAGGGGGCTGTACAGGCTATAACTTATCTTGAACAGTTTTACTATGAATATAAAAATGGTCAGTTGCTGGTTACTATTTTAAAAATTTATAATCAAGATAAATATACGGTAGATATTAAAGCATGACTATGATGGTATTTGTCCTTATAATATTAGAAAAGGGGCAACCTACAGGAGAAGAGTTTTTCTTCAGGGAGTTAACTTCTTGTTTAGAATATTCAGATGCTTTGAATAATCAATCAATAAGTTTAGTTACTGGAGGAAGGAATAGGTTTTTTGAATCGTATTGTAGAATACGTGAGATTCAAACAACTGATGCAGGTACTAAGATACTATTTAGAGATCCAGCAAAGAAAGAGGAATGATATGGCTGCTAAGAAAAAAAAATCTAGGGTTAACGAAGCTGGCAACTACACAAAGCCAGAGATGCGTAAGCGTCAGTTCAATCGTATAAAGGCAGGAACAAAGGGCGGTAAGGCTGGTCAATGGTCGGCGCGTAAAGCCCAGATGCTTGCAAAGGCTTATAAAGATGCTGGAGGCGGGTACACATAAACTAAAAACACGTTCATCCCTATTGGGACGGAAGTAGGCGTGGTGCTGAAGGAACGCATTGATTAATTTCAATACTAACTGGAGGTATACTATGGATAATTACTATAGAGGTTCGCGTGTAGGTTCTCAAAAAGAAGAGAAAGTTACGGATAAGAAAGGAGTTTACAGAGGTGTCAAACATGAAGGCACAACTGAAGAGCCTTCAAAGTCAAAGAAAGGTGTTTATCGTGGAGTAAAGTGGGATGGCAGATCCTAAAAAAGGAACAGGTAAGAAGCCAAAGGGCAGTGGCAGACGTTTATATACTGATGAGAATCCTAAAGATACAGTCAGTATAAAGTTTGCTACTGTCCAAGACGCTAGAGATACTGCTCGTAAAGTAAAAGGTATAAGTAAACCTTATGCACGTAAGATACAGATACTTACTGTAATGGAGCAGCGAGCCAAAGTAGCTGGCAAGTCCAGACAAGCAGACATAGCTAAGAAAGCTAAAGAAGCTCTTAGGAGGAAGCATGGCAAAACAAGCCCAACAAAAAACAAGAAGTAAAAAAGAACTTGAAGAGTGGATAAAACAGCAGCAAGACAAAGGACATGATCAATAATGGCACTTAAAAAATCTCAAAAGTCTTTAAAATCTTGGACAAAACAAAAGTGGCGTACTAAGTCTGGTAAGAAGTCTAGTGAAACTGGAGAGCGTTACCTGCCTGAAAAAGCTATTAAATCTTTATCATCTAAAGAATATGCAGCGACTACACGTAAGAAGCGTGAAGACACTAAGAAAGGTAAACAACACAGTAAGCAGCCTAAGAAGATTGCAAAGAAGACAAGTAGCTATAGAAAAAAATGAGCGAAAAAGATCCACGATTAGCACGGGCAGGAGTGTCAGGATACAACAAACCTAAACGTACTCCTAAGCATCCTACTAAGTCTCATGTTGTTGTAGCTAAAGACGGAGACAAAATTAAAACTATACGCTTCGGGCAACAAGGTGTCCGTGGTGCTGGTAAAAATCCTAAATCTAAAAAAGATAAAGCTCGTAAGAAATCATATTATGCTAGGCACAATGCTCAAGATTCTAATCCGTCAAAGCTTTCAGCGCGGTACTGGTCGCACAAAGTAAAGTGGTAGTTTAATTTAAAACTTCTAATTCTTCTTGTATATCATCGTGTAAATTTTTAAATTTAGGATCAGTTTTAGCAAGTACTCTAGAAATATAGGCCATATCGTGACTATTAAATATTCTGGTTAAATCTTTATCAGGCACTCTGGAGTACTCTGTCATTAGTACACCCTTTGAATTTATAAAAACTTTAAATGATATAATATTACCTTCCTTCATGCGAACTTCACCTTTTCTACGTTACCTCGTAGCCCCGCCTTCATGTAAGTAGTTGCACGGCCTTCAAAGAAGTTCTGATGCTCTACACCCAACACATCATCCAACCAATCTAATGGATTATCTTTTACATTGTAGTTAGGTTTCAAGCCTAGCTGTAGTAGCCTACGATCTGCAATGTATCTAATGTACTGCTGCATTTCTTTCTTTGTCAGGCCACGTATGTCACCTTGTTCAAACACAAGATCCAAGAACCTATCCTCTAGGTCAACCATCTCACGACACGCTTGATAGATCTCAGCTTTGAAGTCATCAGTCCATAGTTCAATGTTTTCTTGAATGAACTCCCTGAATAACTTTGTCATTGCTTCTACGTGCATAGACTCGTCACGTATGCTGTATGTAATAATTTGTCCCATGCCTTTCATCTTACCGAAGCGTGGGAAGTTAAGCAGCACGATAAAGCTTGAGAACAACTGTAGCCCTTCAGTAAAAGCAGAGTAGATAGCTAGTGCTTTAGCAATGGACTGTCTATCGCCCTTAGTGACCCGTACAGCGTCGATATACTCATGCTTGTCAGCCATAGCCTCATACTCTGCAAACGCCTTATACTCCACCTCTGGCATTCCTACGGTATCTAGTAGCAGACTGTAGGCGTGTTGATGTATTGATTCCATATTATGAAAGGCACCCATCATCATACGTGCTTCAGGCTTCTTAAAGATCTTCATGTAACGATCAACATAACCAGATCCTACATCTACATCAGACTGAGTAAACAGTCTAAAGATCTGCGTGAGTAAATTCTTTTCAGACTCACCAAGGTCTTGCCAATCTTTCACATCATTATGCAGCGGTACATCTTCAGGAAACCAGTGCATCTGATTCTGCTGTGAGTAGTAATCAAACATCCAAGGATGCTCAAATGGTTTGTAGTAATCTCTAGTGTCTAACAGGCTCAAGCTACATCTCCTTCTTTAATAAATATGCCATTACTATTCATATGGCCTTTACGATCTTTAATATCTAAGTATGCTACACGCAAACACTGATCTAGGTCTGTATCGTGCATAACTGCTAATGTGTTTAACACTACAAGGCAGTCGCCTATATCGTCTGCAATATCTCGTTGCTTAGCAATGTTATCGCCAAGTTCTCCTATCTCTGACACAAGCTTTGCAAACTGTGCAAGTGGTGTACTGTTGTTTATGATGCCTTTTTCGTAACTCCAAAGAGTCACTAAATCTACCATTGTTCTATTCATTGAAAAAAGTCTCCAGTACAACTAGTTTATCTTCTGCTTCAGCTATCTTATCTACTAACTCGTCCATAGTTTCAAGCATTGTATGCTCTCCTACGGCTGCTGGATTCTCAAGATAGTTTTTAAACTCTGAAGTAGCCCAAATAATCTGAGCTTTGTACATGCTCTTTAGTGCTTTTATTTTATGGTCTTCCATTTTTCTTTTAACTCCTTCTCATTCCTAGCTACCCATATTCTAAAACTAAGTTTGTCTAGTTTGTTATAATTCATTGCGTACTCAGCCCACTGCTGGATACAAAAGTTTTTAAACTTAGTATCCTCAATTTCTTTTGAAGCGTAGAATTTTTTGAACTCTTCGTAAGACGCAAGCCTATTCTCTTCCCATATATAGTATTGGCAATCTTCTATAGGATGCTTAGACATGCTTTGTCCTTTGTCTACATTCACAAATCATATGGGGGCCGTATTTTCTACATACTGATATGTGAGAATCTGGACACTTTGTATTTTCAGGACTGTAGTAATCCCACTTGCTTCGTTGAGTACCGTCAGTGGTACAAGCAGGTAACAATAGTAACAATAAAATTATTGCTATATTCTTCATTATTAATTTATCTCCCATTGCATTCTTTGTTTCATTGCTTCTTCAACACTCCGTCTGCTGTTGCATTTACAATACAGATTTTCATGTTGAGATATTGTTTTTCTATCAGGGCCATTGCAAACTTTAATCTCTAATTTACCGCATTCAAGAATTTTTACTTCTTTAGTTTTAGTTTTATTCAATACTTTATCAATAGTAGGATCAGTAGATGCACAACTTCCTACTAGACTTCCAACTAAAAAAGCAAAGAACAAAAACACAATAACATACAAGTGTACTAATTTATCCTTCACAGCTTAAGCACTCCTCTTCTTCTAAGTTAATTCTTGGTATTTTGACGTTAACATTCTCTGTATTTCTAGCTGCATTAGAGCGGAGGTAATACATAGATTTGAGTTTGTTAGCTCCTGTCCAATGTACATTATGAATATACTGTAGATACTCATCATGCACCTCCTGATCTGCTGTAGCTGGTGGCGGTATGAAGAATAAGTTTACTGACTGCGCTTGACAGACATACTTTTGTCTTTGGAGCGCGTGTTCAATTATCCATATTTGGTTTATCTCAGGTGCAGTTTTAAATACTTCTTTTTCTTCTTCAGACAGCGCCTCCAAGCCTTCAACAGAGCCTTCAGCAGCAGCAATATTTTTCCACGTTTTTTCTGTGTTGATGCCTTTCTCATCTAGTAGCTTCTCCAAATACTTGTTCTTCACCTTATAAGAACCTGTCAAAGTCTTGTGCGTAAATACGTTAGCCCTCGTAGGCTCAATACTAGGACTCGTTCCACCACATATAATACTGCTGCTGGCATTAGGAGCAATAGCAAGCAGATGTGAGTTGCGAAGACCACTGCCAACCATATCAGGAGCTTCGCCCCTAGATCCAGCCAACTGTACACTAGCTTCAGTAGCTCTTTCCTTGATGTGTTTAAAGGCTCTGTTGTTAAAACTGGCAGCGTACATTCCCGCGAAAGGGATTCCATTACGTTGAAGATAAGAATGAAAGCCCATTGCACCAAGGCCAATCGCCCTTTCTCTATATGCGCTATAAGCGGCTTTTGATTTTCCATATTCTTCTTTCCCCTCTCTAACATATTTTCTAAAATCATTTAAGTTTGTTACATATTTTATGTTACAGGTGCCTACGTAATTAGATTCTAAAATACTAACAATAAAGTGTTCAATAACATTATCCAGCATAGTAACTAAGTCGCTGATGAATAACTCATCATCTTTCCACTCATCAAAGTATTCTAAATTAACGCTGGATAAGCAGCATACTGCTGTTCGTTGCTCGCTAGTAGGTAAGGTAATCTCAGAACACAAATTACTTTGTACTACTTTTAAACCTAAATCTTTTTGATGTTGTGGTAGAGCTTCGTTGCAACGGTCAAGATTAATAATGTAAGGCTCGCCTGTTTCTGCTCTAGTGTGTATTAACTGCCACCATAAGTCACGCGCTGCTACAGTCTTTACTGCTTGTTTGGATTTAGGGTCAATGAGTCTCCAAGGTAAGTCGTGCTGTACGGAGTATAAAAACTCATCAGATATACTGACACCGTTATGCAGGTTAAGGCACTTGCGATTGAGATCACCTCCAGTAGTCTTCCGCATTGCAATAAATTCTTCAATTTCTGGATGACTAATATCCATATATGCTGCATAAGAACCTCTTCTAGTAATGCCTTGATTGAAGGCGAGCATTTGTCTATCTACCACACCCATGAATGGAATGCTACCAGTAGACTTACTACCGTTAGTAGTAGATACGCCATTACTCCTAACATCACCCCAATATCCACCAACGCCTCCACCTGAACTTGCAAGCCATATGTTCTCATCATAATGCTCAGATAAACCGTCCCTTGAATCAGGAACATAGTTAAGAAAACAAGAGATAGGTAAACCACGCTTGAGTCCCCCGTTGCTAAGGATAGGAGTGCTAAACATGAACCAATTAGAACTTGCGTAATTATAAAGTCGCTGTGCAAGATTGAAGTCAGTATGTCCTTGATAAGTAGCACTGTATACAGCAGCCCGTGCGAAAGCTTCTTGAGCATATGTCTCATCCTTTGAAAAGTATCTATCTTTTAAAGTTTCTAAAGAGAACTCATTTAATAGCTCTTCTTTGTCGTAGTCAATCTCTATCCCTAAATAATTTATTTTCCCAGTTTTTAATGTCATCAATGTCTTCCTTTTCTTTTAACTGTGACTGCCTATATCCTTTGGTACGTGCTTTGTTTTTAGATTGTTTACGCTTTTGAAACCTTTCCCTACGTTCTTCTTTCCTATCCCAAGACATCCTGATTCTCCATCAAGAACTGCAACAGCCGTTCTTCATACCAGCGAGCTTTGCGTAGGTCTTCTATAGGTTTACTCTTGTATCTAAATCTCCAGCGATACTTTAGAGAGTTACCTCGTAGGTATCCTATGAACTCATCAGGCGTGAGCATAGCTTCAATAGCTTCTATGCACTCTATATTACCGTTATTATAATGTGGTGGGTGATCTACCATAGTATTTATTAAGTTAGAATAAGATTTACCTAAACGATTATCAGGTATATTTTCACCATACACAGGATGGTCATTAGGGCCGTCCCATTCTGTAAATTCAACATCGTGTTTAGTTCTAAGCTTATTCCACTCTTCTGGTGTTGCATCATCAATGCTCTTCATTCCATCTCCAAGTTAAGTTTACTATTTCTATTTTTAAATTCTTCAGACTGTTTAGCTTTTACATCAATCCACGAATCAGGAATACTATCTTCACTAAACCATCTGAACCCATTCTTCCACGCCCATTCAGCGTGTGATCTTTTAGTCCCATCTTTTCTACGTTTTGCTCCCGGCATAGGTGCAGAAGGGTTCGCAAATAAAAACACTAACTCTGTATCTTTGGGTAATATTTTTTTAATCCACACATATTTGTTATACTCTGCAAAGTCCCAAAACCTACCTTTAGACTCTAGTAAAATTTTCTTTCCTTCAAGTACACGTACAAAATCAGGCTCGTATTTGTGTTCAATTACATACTCTACATGATCAACATGATGTTCCCAATCTTTGAGTATTGACTCATGCAGCACAGCTTCCCATATAGAGTCATACTTGTGATTATTAGGAGCTACAATTTTCTTAGGGCGGGGGACTCTTGCTTTGCGTTTACCACTTCTTACTTTTTTCTTTGTTGTCATTTCTTAGCTAAATTTTCTAAGTCTGTCATGGTTATATCTTGAAGATGTTCCCCTTGGGAGACTAATTTTTTTAAACTTTTTCTGACCCACTTAGGGCTATAAAAACTTAAACGTATAGATTTGTTTGCAAAAAAATAATTAGCTTCGGGAAGAAAAGAATTAAGATTTTTTAAGTTTACTTTCCCGTGTTCTTCTTCTGGAATTAAAGTTTTCAACCAACCCAAAAGTAAAAAGTCAGCATGGTTATTTATTTTTTTCATTGTCTTACTATTCATAGCTCCTCTACTCTAGGCTTAGATACAACTTTAGTTAAGTACACAGGCCCACTAGCGTATTTAAATACTCTAAGGCCGTCGCCATCATTAGCGTCGGCGTGGCATTCAAATTTGTGAGGGCAGTAGGTGCAGGGGCGGGGTAACTTTTCATTACCTTTAGCACCTTCTGGTAGTGGAGTGTAGCATTTTTCAGGAGGAGTTGCAAGTTTAATAGAACTTTTTATTTGTTTAATTCTATGTTTAATATCAGGCTTATCCATATCATCTGGACGATAAAAACAAAGTTCACCTGATTCTTTATTAATCACAAGGAACCCTCCAGCATCTGTCCCTTCAGCCTCCTCATAACCAGCAAGCTGCGACAAATATCCAAAGTCATCTTGTTCTCCAAGAGTTCCCTGTGAAAACTTTTTAAAGGCGAAGCCCGATGCAGTTTTTACATCCACTACTTCTCCATTTATTTTACAATCCATGTGTCCTTTAATCCCGTCCACTACAACTTCTTTTTGCTCATCGGATACATTGTGACCCGCCATACGCACAAAGAAAAGTAAAAGTTCTTCTAAGAGATGACCATACAAAAATTTAATTTGAGTAGCAGAATCTACAGTACTAGAAGAACTATTATTTTTCATATCATACCAAAGCTGTCTAGAAGGTTTACCTATATTGCTCATACGCAAGCCTTTGGTTTGTGTTCTAGGTGTAGCCCAGTGTAGTAAAGCATCCTTCATACTCTCACCAAAATCATCTACAAGTTCAGGAGATATTTGCATATCTTCTCCTTTAGACAATGTTTCAATTTTAGTGTAAATATCTTCTACTAATGTATTTAAAGATTTAGAAGAGTTCAAACTGCTTTGCCCCAAATAAGTTATTTAATTTATTAGTAGCCAGACTAGCATCACAAACAAACCACTCGCCTCGCCGCGCATAATTTTTTTCAAGTTCAGCATGAGCTTGTGCTTCAGCCTGTCTCCTATCTTTAGTGTTATAAATTTTTACTAATTCATAATCTCTATAGGGAGAAGATGTTTGATATTGTTTTAATCTATCTTGTGCGTCTACAGCCATACCTACTTTGCACCAGCTAGGAAAGGCGGGGTTTTGTATAATATATACTTGCCCTTCTTTAGATGTTTCATAGTTCTCTAGAGAACTAAAGGCTGCATCAGTAAACCCTTTATATCTTCCCGGCTTATAAAGAGGATGCTTTTTAGATATATATTTACCGTCTACATGCATATAAGAGTTTACTCTTTTTCTTAAAGTAGCTGCTCTTTCTCTAATGTGCCCACCAGTTTTAATGCTAGTGCCATCTTCAGGATAATAATACCACCACTCATTATCTATAAACCTATATCTTTCGGGATATCTTACATACTTACCCATAGGGTTTTCAGGAATATTAGTGCGTGTCATACCAGTTATCTCCTACTTTATATTCACCATCCAAAGGACATTGTAAACTAAAAGATAGGCCAGCATCCTTAATAGCTTTGACACCCATCTTACCTACTTCTTCTGCAACATCTTCTGCGCTTTCTACCTGCCACTCATCGTGGACATTAGCCACAACATTGCAATCTAAATCTTTAGTGTACTCTGTAAAAAGTATTAAAGCTTTCTTCATTACTATAGCTCCAGCGCCCTGTAATAAAGTATTTAGTGCTGCGTGTTGGCTGCGAACAATTAATTTACGACCATCTAAGGCTTTTATGTAACCTTTTTTAGATGCTCTTCCCACTCTATCCTTAAGAGCTTTAAATGCTGGGAGATTATCAAAGAATAATTTTCTAAGTTTTGCACCAACATCTCTGCCTCCCCCAACCACTGTTCCAAGCTTGGGATCTCCCGCTCCGTAGAGTAGCGCGTAGATGAAAGTTTTTCCCTGACTTCTTGATTCAAGTCCCGCAATTCTTTGGTTA
>Ga0181402_1001057_pt1 | contig 10024 bp, 5 predicted proteins | sample 25SPOviralmetaG_FD_130131 | JGI IMG/M metagenome (GOLD analysis project Ga0181402, IMG submission 130131) | Marine viral communities from the oligotrophic San Pedro Time Series (SPOT) site, San Pedro Channel, CA, USA - 25 SPOT_SRF_2011-08-17 | ecosystem: Environmental > Aquatic > Marine > Strait...
GTAACTAGTACAACTCCCTCAACCCCCGCAACATACTCAATACAATTAGAGAAAACTTTAAAAGATGATGTTAACTTTATAACGAACGATCTAACTGGCGCTAATTCAACCAGTATTAATTCCGGAGCTATTGTAAACATATACAAATATAAAGTAGAAAATAAACCACAGTTTGATGGTAGATTTTTTGTTAAAATATATGAAGACGAAACATTCTCTTCAAATATTGGTGAAAGTTTTACAGAAGGATTAGAGTATAGACTGCTATCTAGTAAGAAAGTGTACTCAATGAAAGGTGGGCAGGAACACAAGAGCTTACACTGGGGAAAAACAAAAAAAATGCTTACTGAGGGACAAGGTATAATCGCAAACGATTTGACTTCTTCAAATGCTCATAATTATTGGTGGGGTAGTAGTGAGCCTAAAGAATTTGAATTTAACTATGGTTATTATCTAGTTGATGAGTTCGCCTCTATGGCCACTTATTTTAGGAAAATGAAGAAGAAACCGAGTGTGGGGGTTAGTTATACCGCTTCAATTGGTAATTTTTCTACATTTATGAGGTCGGCAATCAGTTCTACCGGCAATGCCGATTATTTTGACATTATACATTTAAAAGGAAGTAATGCGGGGGTGGAATACCCTACGGGGGTTTTTCATGATGAAGAAAGTAATTGGGCGAGGGAGTATGGAAGTGTTACTGAAATGGGGTATACCACTCGATGGGAGTCTGTAGAGTTTGATAGTGGTGGTTTAGCGGGTTATGGTAACCACCCTGAGTATTCAAAGGAAACCAAATACACGGATGCTGATAACCCAAAAGAGACTGAGGTGTGGTTTATTGACGGTGGACCCGCTGTAGCTAGATCCTCAGCTGCCTCACCAGACAATCTATCGTGGCTTTGGCTTGGAGGTCTTGGTTCCCTTTTCACCCAAGCAGCTAATGATCCGAGTAATGGTACAAACGGAACATTCTCTGGGAATTTAGTTGATACCTGGCAGTACCCAGCAACTGGAGCGGAAAATAGAGACACATCGCCAGGTAGATTTGAAGATCAAAATGGGTTGAATCCGAACGGCGCAAATAATACTTGGAGCATGCTACTTTCATATGGAGGAATAGCTGGTTCTGATCCTCTTCCATCATCAGGGACAACTTTAGATTTTTTTAATTTTGCTGGATTTAACGATACACCAATTACAAACTCTTATTATACATCTAGCAATTCATCAAATACAACTTTTGTTAAATCAATAACACCTGGAGAAAAGTTTAAATGGAGAGAGGATCCAACAAATGATGGAGAAGGAACGGTGTACTCTCTGGGAGCAAACATTTCTTTAAGAAATCTACTTAGACATAGTGGTAGGGTGAATGATATAGTAAGTAGAGGATCTTTGCCCAATTTAGGAACAGGTTCATTAGTCAATAATGCCAATACTTACTATGGACCGTGGGAAAACACTTGGAGTGGTGGAGCTGTAAGTATGGCTGAAGATTTATCTTTTAATTTTACTGCTGGATTCAATATTAGTAATATTACCCCAGCGTTAGCTTGGGACCCAACGGTTAATGGAATAATAACAAGTGGTTTAGAAATTACGTTAACAGCTGTGACCACTGGTGGAACAACTAGTTCAGGTCAAGATTTAGACGAAGATCTATCAGTGTATGTTAACACTATAGTAGGAACTGCCGGTGGTTACGGCACTGCCACGCTACACGTGGGAATGGCTTTGTATAAATATACACCTAGCACTAGTAGTGACGGTGAACAATCACTTCAACATGCTAGTAATTTAGGATCGTCTGCGCAGGAGTATATAGTTGTTAGAGAGATTCTAAAGGACACGCCTACTACGGGTGTTTACCAATTAAAACTAGGTGGATATGATGGTCCACTTGTAGAAGCTGATCACGAGTTAGCAATTTCAGCCCAACCGTTAGATGGAACTGATTTGAAGTTTGTACAAGTTGGTATGAATGGTTATAGTCACAACTCTGAGTTTAATATAAATACACTTGGAAGACAACACGCTGATATTGGCGCTATAGGCGCTGTTGGTTATACATTAGACTTTGTTGACTACATTGAGCCAGAAGCAATATTATCAGAAAATCCAGCTATATGGGAGACAGAGCCAAAAGAAATTAAAGACTTAGATATATATTATGAAGCTAGTCCATCGGTGCCTCTCACAATCAATGCTTCTAATGTTCATGACGCAATTCCAACTGGGTCGATAATAGAACAAGATGTCGTGTCACCATCTATTTACTTTTTAGTTGTAGGACACAATGATTTGGGACAAATAATTATTGCGAATGGATCTGATCCTAATAATATTTTTGGAAGTGTATTTTATAGTAATCTTCCAGTTGCAACACAAATTCGCGTAAATAGACCCGATGGTCTAATTTTTAAAACCACAATACAAACTATAGGTGTTTTGTATCTACCAGGTCAGGGTTCAGGTGATCCTGTGTATGCAAAAATAACTTTAGCGGCAGGACTATACGACAAAGAGTTTACAATACCTTATCATAATTGCTATTCATTTGGTAACGGAGTAGAATCAAATAGAATTAGAGATAATTTTAACCTACCGTTTATCACTAACGGAGTTAGAGTATCTACTACCTTAGAGGGAGAATACAAAGAAGAACGAAGAAAGTATGGTTTAATATATTCTGGTATTTATAATTCAACAGGGGGAGTGAATAATTTAAATCAGTTTGTTCAAGCAGAAAAAATTACAAAAGATGTAAATCCTATATACGGTAGTATTCAAAAGCTTCACTCAAGAGACACTGATTTAGTTGCTTTATGCGAAGACAAGTGTTTGAGAATACTAGCAAACAAAGATGCTGTTTATAATGCTGATGGAAACCCACAGTTAACAGCTACACAAAACGTGCTTGGTCAAACAGTACCTTTTTCAGGTGAGCATGGAATATCAACAAATCCAGAATCATTTGCATCGGAATCCTATAGAGCATATTTTACTGATAGAGTTAGAGGTACTGTAATGAGATTATCTAAAGACGGGTTAACACCTATTTCTAATCACGGTATGAAAGATTGGTTTAAAGATAATTTAAAATTAAACAACACAGCCTTTGGAAGTTATGATGATAAAAAAGAAGAATATAATTTAACTTTATCAAACCGTGTTGCTAGCAGAGTACAGGTGATTGGGTATCAAAAAGGCCCTGGAGCACCTTGGCAGCCAGCTAAGATGTTTCAGACATCCTCAATGGGTATCGTTGACGCTTATAATATAGGTGATCCTATACAGGCTTATGGTATACCACCGGGAACAACTGTTGTAAATAAACAAGATTTAGGCAATGGTTACTGGAGGTTTACGTTGAGTAATTTTATAAACGAAAGCTTGTTAGGTAGTTTTTATGCGTATTCTCTGGACCCTTTAACAATACCAACTAATCCTCCCACCAATGTTGCTTGGAATATGGTGTTGTCAGGTAACTCAAGTTTTAATGATACAATCTCGTTTAAAGAGGACGTAAGAGGTTGGGTTAGTTTTAAATCATTTCTACCTGAAAACGCTTTAAGTATGGGTAATGATTATTATACCTTCAAAAACGGGAACTTATGGAGACATCACGCTGAACAATCATTAGTCGATAGAAACACGTTTTACAATCCTAATGATTGGGTTGATGGAAACAATTACGCAAGCTCTTCTGTTGAGGTTGTGTTAAACGATTCCCCAAGTAGTATAAAAGACTTTCACACGTTAAATTACGAAGGCAGTCAATCAAAGGTGGGTAAATTTGCGTCAAACGCTATTGGTGATGGTACTTTGGTTTTACCATATCAACCAACAACTACTTATACTGACCAAAGCTATTACAACTTAACCGATAAACTTGGGTGGCATGTTGATGGTATATATACAGACAAAGAAGAAGGTTATATTAAGGAGTTCTTAGAAAAAGAAGGTAAATGGTACAACAACATAAACAGAACAATAGACACAAGTTTAGAAAAAGCAGACACTGCTGACTTTACCTTCCAAGGAATTGGAACAGTTCAAATCGCGGGTTGTACCAATCCCGCTGCTTCTAACTATAATCCAAATGCAACCGTAGACGACGGAAGCTGTATCTTACAAGTGGTTGACCCTGTGTTAGATGATGTTGTAATAGCCGGTTGTACCGACGTAGACGCTGTTAACTATAATCCACTAGCTACTACAGATGATGGAAGCTGTAGTTATTTAGCAGACGATTCTAGTTCTGATGATAGTGGTGATGATTCTGGCTCTGGTAATGATGGAGATGTTGATACTCAAGTTTATGGCTGTACAGATCCAACTGCGGTTAATTTTAACCCACTAGCTACAGTAGATGATGGTTCATGTACATACAAGCGTGACATACCGGGCTGTACAGATCCGTCAGCTAACAATTATAATCCGTTAGCCACTATAGATAATGGAAGTTGTAGATACGGAGAGATTGATGATGATAAAAAGCTTTATGGTTGCACGGATCCAGCTGCTTTAAATTACAGCGCACTTGCAACGCACGATAATGGTAGTTGTATGTATAGAGAAGATGGAGAGGGTGGAATGGACGTTAAAGGATGTACAAACCCACAAGCAATCAATTACAATCCTCTAGCTACTTTAGATGATGGTAGTTGTGTTTATAGAACAAATGGTGGGAACGGCAATGAAGATGTGCTCAATATTGAAAAAGGAGTTAAAACCACTAAAACTACTAAAACTACTAAAACTAAAGTGGTAGCTGAGCTTGGTAGCGTTAAAGCTAGAGCGGTAGCTGCACTCACTAAGGTTAAAACTAGAAGATACTAAATAATTATACAATGCAGACAATAGCGCTTTCAGTTAAAAATCTAAACGTTTCACTTCAAGTTGGTGATGCTATCTACGCTAGACCAACCTCTACTCAGTCGAACGCGATTGATCCACAAACCGCAACAACACCTCAGCCTTTTACTGGCGCTGGGCATATTGTCGGTATATTGAGTAGAATATACATAAGTGGAGCGGCAACAATACTAAACGTTGATGACACTGCTGTAAACAATCCTTACACTCCTCAGTTTGGTGATTTTTTAATGTTTTCAAAGTATTCTCAAACTGATGGAGATGTTAATGGGTATTATGCTAAAGCAAATTTTATAAATGATTCTAAAGAAAAAGCAGAGTTGTTTGCGGTTAGTAGTGAAATTGTAATAAATAGTAAATAATTATGGCGTACGAATATAACAACAAAGAAGTTTTTGTAAAAGAAAAAGATGGAGTTAAAGCTCCAGCGGGTTTTCATTATATGCCTAATGGTAAACTGATGTCCGATGCTGATCATGTAGCTGTGCATGGATATACGGAGCGAAAAATTACATCTTTCGACTTTGAAACTAGAGACGTGCTTAATGGGGGAGAAACAAGAAGATTTAGTGTTCAAGGTGATAACGGTGCCGTGTTTAGTCTTGAGATATACGATAACACTGGTAAGTATTATAACTTCTACACAAACACTTGGTCGACTACAAAAGCTATGTTAAGCAAGAAAAACTTAGGTGGCGCGTACACCGGTAGTATTAAGTTTGACGCACTACCTGATTCATCATTAAAAACTTATACCGTCAACCTGTACGCTGAAACAGTTTATAACATTAAGACGTCTCATGCTTCTTATGCAGAAGTGAGAAACGCTGATAATAGTATTAATATAAATAAATCAACTGGATCTGATTCTACTGTACTAACAAAAATAATATACCAAGATGCTTTAAAAACTTTAAAGTTATCCTGTATAGCTCCATCTCTTTACAATACAAGCGCTGGTACTATAGATGGCGCTACTAGTGACACAAAACCTACTATAGATCAAGATGCTACAAACCCTAAAATCTGCCAAGTTGGAGATAAAATAACTACAACCGGTATAGCTTCTAGTATACATGCTTTGATTACCAAGATTAACCCAGACGGAAATAATGTAAACGAAATACAAATGTCGGTTACTGATACTACTACAGATGGAGCTGCAGTTACGTTCACGCCACCGTTTAACGGTATGACACCTCATGATGATGATAGTGATTCGGGTGTAAATTCAGCAGCTATATCTTCAGGAAATGATACTGTTATTCCTTTTTCTGTAACTATTACAGCTCTTGCCGGTAGGAATTTTAGTGTTTTCAAAGTTCCTACCACTGATGATTTATGTGCTTATGCAACTGTCACTTTTGAGTCAGCAGCTTTGGCTGTTGAGGGAGAAGATACTAGCAGTGCTAGTCTTTTTTATAGATGGCCAATTACAAATATAGCTAACCTAAAACAAGGGATGAAATTAGATCCCGCGAGAACAGGAACAGGTATTAATACAACTACACCTGCTTCAATATCTAATTACGCAACAACGGTAACGCAGCAAGTTTTGAAAGAGGGGGAGTATGACAACTATATTAATAGTACTACCGTTGATGACGTGCTTGTGCCCGCTGTAGATGCTTATGGAAACGATATTACAGCTGTTGATAGAAATGGTAGAATAACTGCCCAAGCAGGGAACATAGTATTTAATGTTCAACAACTTGATGCTTTAAAATCGGATTCTGGAGTTAGAATATTTGCACATGGACAAAAAGGTATAGAAGAATTAACAGGAGTTAACGTTAAGTTAAACGTTACGAGTATGGCTTATAGTGGTAGCATAGACCCAGTTAGAGCCGCGGCATCAACAACTACGAGTGGTGCTGTTAGTAGTAGTACAACGATAGGATTAGCAGATGTTGGTGGCGTTAGTCAAGGAATGACTGTAAGCGGGGTAGGTATAAACGCGGCTGTAGCAAACCCAACTGTAGTGTCAAAATCAACTAATGATGGTGCAGGCAATATAATAGTTAGCGCAGCACAAACTTTAGAGAGTGGACAAACATTGTTTTTTAACGGTGGAACGGACTCCATAACAATAAGAGGTACTTTGGAAGTATCTAACATGGCAATCAACGATGTTGATATATTCTTCGATGTTGAAAGGTTCCTAACTGCAGTATAGTAAAAAAATAGCTAAAACTGTGACTATATTAGGTATAAATTAAATTTAATTATGCCTAAAAATGAATTAGAGAAAATATTCGATAATTTACCAACATTATCTTACAAAGAAAAACTAAAATCAGTTGAAGACTATCTTATTAGTCTGTCAATTAACGATGAAAATATATTTTACGACGGTAAGAGAGCGGTATACCCAGATTTCTGTAAATATAAACATACCTTCGCTGAGAGTGTATATGTAAGGGAGATGTTTATGCCTAAGGGCACTGTTGGATTATCTGTTATTCAAAAATATTCATATCCATTTTTTTTGCTAACAGGACGTTTGGCAACAACTACAGAAAAAGGTATAGACGAATTAATAGCACCCGTGTATTTTACATCAGCATCGGGTGGAGCACAGAGATTAGTGTATGCTATTGAAGATTGTATAATAGTAAATGTACACCACAATCCTACTAATACTGAGGATTTAGAAGAATTAGAAAAGCATTTATACGCTTTTAGTTGGGAAGAGTATGAAGATTTTATCAATAAAAAAAAGAAAGATGAAAAGAATAAATAATATATTGTTAGAGTTATATAGAGATAAAAACCAATTATTGGTTTTAAGTATTTTATTTTCCCTAGATTATTGGTTACAACCATTGTTACCCAATAACCCGAATGTAAACCAAGCTGCTGGAGCGCTAATCGTAGCGGGTGTAGGTGCTCTAATTGGTGCTGGTGTATCTATGTATCAGGGCTCTAAAAATAGAAAAGCAGCGGCAGCAGCAGCGGATAAAGCAGCTGCAGAGAAAGCTAAGCAGATAAAGTTACTAAACAAAGAAAAAGAGAAATACGAAAAGTTTGAATTTGTAAACCCTTACGCTCAAGCGAAAAATCAATTCCAAGATTTAGAAAACACTATGGAAGATCTAACGGTTAACCAACAACAAGCTCAGTTCGAGGCTCAACAAGGGTCCCAACAAAGATCCAATATAATGGACACTATGCGTGGGGCTGCTGGTGGATCTGGTATTGCAGCTTTAGCCCAAACTATGGCAAACCAAGGTCAACTCGCAACACAAAGAGCATCGGCATCTATAGGTCAACAAGAGTCTGCGAATCAAAGAGCAGCGGCACAACAAGCTGGTCAAAATCAATCTTTAGAAAGAACAGGCGCTCAGACAGCTGAAGGTTTAAGAATGAAAGGTGACGAAATGGTCGCGAGACAAGAAGCTGATAGAAGAGCTACAATACTCGGCATGCAAGCTTCAATGGCGGGTGGAGCGGCACAAGCTGCTACATCGGCTGACCAAATGCAAACGCAAGTAGACGCAGAATCAAGAGCCGCAACAGCTCAAGCTGTATCATCTGGTGTTCAGTCAGTAGCAGGCGCTGCTGCGGGTCAAATGGGTAGCGCAAAACAAGCTGGTCCAAACGCTTTTGATCCTAATGGTAATCCGATTACTGTTGGCTCTACAACTGGTGGTGGAACTATTACAAACACAGGGTATACTTACAAACCATAAATATAAAAATTAAAACATGGCAGCAGACACAGCATTAATAAGTTCTTTTGGTAAATTAGCTGACGCAAACAAGCGTGATTATAGTGGCCAATTACGAGCGCAGAGAGAGCAGGGTAATATCATAAGCGAAGGTATCAATAAAACAGCTGATATTATAGCTAAGGGGATGCAGGATAAAGTAGAGGCAGAACAAGAGGCGTACAAAAAGCAAAATGAAGAACAAAGAATAGAAAAAGACAAGAGAACAACAGCGTTTACTAAAAACCAACAAAAAACAGCTAAAAACCTAGAAGAAGGCGGGGGATTAGAAAAAGAATATGCTGACCTTGCTTGGAGTTGGACAGAGGAGTTGAAAGGAGAGTTTGACAAAAACAATACTCAAGGAGACGACACTGTTGAGAGTAAGAAAGCTAGAGCTGACATAATGACTAATCTAACTAAAATGGAAAACAAGATTGTTGAGGTTAGAAGTTTTATTCAAATGGTAGGCGAAGATGCTGGTGATGAAAAAGGCGAGTCTAACATAAGTCCAGCAACCTCAACTAAAGGAATGGATATTGTAGCAAAATGCACGGGTGCGAATGGTAGTTTAGCTGAGAATGGTGTTGTTATGGAGAAGATAGATGGTGAAATATATTACCACATTACTACACCTGAACATACTTCTAATTTCCTTGGAACTACATACGTTGAGGGAGGTATCATGATCCCAGAATTAACAGAAACATATTCGTTTGAACAAATACAAGCAATGTATACTCCTAAAAATATTGAAGGTGAAACAGCTATTCTCGCTAATGGAAACAACGCTTACGAAAAGGGTGGTAAAACTAAAAGTGGTGATTTTGATCTTCAAGCAGAGGCGGATGATATAGCTAAGAACTTTAAAACTCCAAAGCAACTTGCGGATTTAGCGCAAAGAAGACTAAGTGGAAGATCAACTAAAAAACCGGTAAATGATAGCGGTAGACACGAAGCTGGTAGTTGGGCTAGTGATCTACAAGATCACCCTTCATTAAACATGGCTGTTTACCAATCAATTGGGGTTGAGGTTGATATAGATGGGGATGGAGAGGTTTCGCAAGCGGAAGCTGAAGCTGTGATGAATGGTCCTAATAGAGACAAGGTTATCGATGCTTTGGTTAATCCTGACAATCCAGATTATAATCACGCTTTGTCTACATCTGAGATAAGTATGTGGATAGCTGAGCAACACGCTGCAAAATATTATAAAGGTAGAAGCGACAAGATGAAAGAGGATGGTGTTAGTAGTAAAAATATTAAAACTCCAAAAGGAGATTTCCCAAACACAGCGGGAATGACAGACGAGGAACTAGCTGAATATTATTCAAATATATAAATAAATGAGCGAATTAACGACTATCATTAGGAACATGGAAGCGGCTGGAGAAGATCCAACACGTATAGCTGCTGTGGTACAAGCCTATAAA
>Ga0181402_1001058_pt1 | contig 10017 bp, 2 predicted proteins | sample 25SPOviralmetaG_FD_130131 | JGI IMG/M metagenome (GOLD analysis project Ga0181402, IMG submission 130131) | Marine viral communities from the oligotrophic San Pedro Time Series (SPOT) site, San Pedro Channel, CA, USA - 25 SPOT_SRF_2011-08-17 | ecosystem: Environmental > Aquatic > Marine > Strait...
GCGTTTGCGCCACTATCAGCTGCAATATTTTTAAATATAGGTTGTGATGAACCTAAATCTGTATTTGTATATGTGACTGTATTTGTACCACTTGAGTTTACTACCGTTTCACTTAACCCAGCACCTGCTGAGAATATTAAGTTATCTCCTGTTCCAAATGATTGACCTTCAATCTGAGGAGTACCTGCTGTAGCTGCTGAAAGTAATGGTGAACCATCCATTTCCCATCTACCTTTAGGTTGACCACTACCTGGGTCATAAGCAAAGTTAAATACAATTGAGTGAGAACCAGTTACGTTTGAAGCTGCACCTGGATGTTTACCTGTAGAACTCCATGTTCTATTATTGATTGTTTGGTTAGCTCTTCCACTAAATAATTTTGTTTCTAATCCAAATCCACTAGTTGTTGGTAATGAACTTGTACCCGAACCAGTAAGTACTAATATATCTTCAACTTCTAGTGTTGATGTATTTAATATTGTATTTGTACCATTAACAGTTAAATCACCAGTAATTGTTAAATTACCAGGTACTGATACTGTATCACTAGATGCGTTACCTAATGTGGTATTACCAGCTACCGATAAAGTACCACCAATTGAAGCATTACCTGATATATCTGCTGCTCCATTAATATCTAAAGAACCAGCTTCCATTTCACCAGAAATTGCTACATTAGAAGGTAAGCTTAATGTGACTGCAGATGTTTCTGAACCAGAGCCAGAAACAGTTATTTGATTTAATGTACCTGCTATAGTTGAAATATAATTACCAGTTGTGTCTGTTCCTAAAGCTACCGAATTGGCTTGAACAGTAGTACTAATATTAATATCACCTAAGTTAGTAACAGTAGCTGAACCTGCAACATCACCACTTAATTGAACTACAAAATCTCTTGGATTAACATCAAAGTTTTGATTGGTTGCATCCCAAGATACTACTATATTATTTTCATCATTATTTGCAAATAAATCTTCAGCATTATAGAATGTTACTATATCAGCAGTGTTATCTGATTTATCATCTGCCATACCTCTAAGTTGCCAAGCTCTTGCTGGCTTAGATCCTACTAGAGTTTCATTCCATATTAATCGCACATCATGCTTAGGATTACTACCACTTAAAGCAGTTCTATCAACCTGCAATCCTTGAATGTTTACATTTTGACCTGAAGCTGATGTAGCATTTAAGTTAACAAAAGCTGATCCAAAGTTAGCCACACCACCTGCTGCAGAGAATAAAGCAGTTGTATTTGAAAAGTCAACTGAATCTCCTTTGAATGTAATACTACCATTTACATCTTGATTAACACCTGCAGCTAAATTTCTATTTAAATGATTTGTATCAAGTGTATTGATTTGTGTTTCATGCTCGTTAATAGCTCCAACCAAATCATTAGATACTGTTGTAAGGTCTGTAGCAACTAAATTATTACTAGTTCCTCTAATACCTAATTCTAATTCGTTAACAGCATCTCTAAAATTAGATGCATTAGTAGTTAATGTATAGTTTGTTTGAGTTCCTCTAAGAGCTGTTTCAAATTCATTGACCGCTCCTGATAGAGTTGTTGCATCTGTTCCAAGAGTAGCTGCGCCTTGTTTTAGATCCAATTCATTAATTGCTAAAACAACTTTAGTGGCTGATGTAGTCAAACTATCTACATTACCTACATCACCTTGTAATTCTACAATACCAGCAGATGCACTTGTTGCGCTATAACCGGCAGCATCATTAATAGTACTATGATCGCCAAGTTCTGTTCTTAATTCTCTAATTGCTGCTGAAATATCTGCTGCAGCCAATCCAGTAAAAGTCATGTTACCTATATCAGTTTCATGTTCTCTAATAGCATCTCTTACATTTTGTGCTGAAGTGGTTAATGCATAGTCAGACTGACCAGCTCTAAGCACTGTTTCAATTTCATTAATCGCTCCTACTAAATCATTAGCATTTGTACCAATTGTATAATTAGCAGTGGTTCCTCTAACAGCTGTTTCTAATTCATTGATTGCACCAACTGCATCAGTAGTATATGTTGTACCTAGTGAAGCATGATTACCAAGTTCTACTCTTAATTCTCTTAAGGCTGCAGATATATCAGTAGCAGTTAGACCAGTTAAAGTCATGTTACCAATATCAGTTTCGTGTTCGTTAATAGCTCCTACTAAATCTCCAGAAGTAGTGGTTAATGCATAGTTAGCAGTAGTTCCTCTTACAGCTGTTTCTAATTCATTGATTGAAGAAACTACATCTGATTTATCTGTTGTTCCTAAAGAAGTAATTTCACCAATATCATCTTGTATTTCTATAATAGCATCGATAGCATTAGTAGCAGTAATTACTACATCATCACTTGTTGGAAGTGTATGGAATTCTACAATATTACCAATAGTGTTATCTACACTAACTTGTGAACTTAAATTTCCAGCCGCTAATCGATTAGAGTTATCAGTATGTGGTATACCAGCAAATGCAGTAGTACTAAATGTTCCACTATGAGATTTAAATAATAGTTCTGAAGTTGTTGCTCTATATAATACACCAGAGAATCCATTAGCTTGAGTTACTACAGCTCCTTCAGTAAATGAAGCTGGAATAGATGGTGAACCAGTTAATACAACTCTTAAAGATAAATTAGGTATATGGAAACCATCTTGTCTTAATTCTTGATATGCAATAACAGAATCTTGACTTGCTCTTACATAACCAATTTTATATGATTCAGTTACAAGTCTTACTAATTTATTAGCAGCAATAGAATCAGTTGAAAACTTAATTGGTAATGAAGCGTTAAATGTTCCAGTAGTATTTTTTAATGATATCTTATTAACATTAATAAAATTAATAGTACCAGTAAAAGTTTCAGATCCGGATGATCCTTGAAATAATACTTTGCCTGCAACAAAACTAGCTGGTATTGTTGGAGCTCCAGTCATGATAATAGTTGCAGGAGCATCTATCACCTGTTCTGGTTTAAGCTCAAATCTTAAGTTTTTACTTGCTGCATCGTTATCAAATACTGAGAATACAGATTCGCTAGTACTTGAATAAGTATATACCTTATCAGTTAATCGAGAATCTAGTTGATCGACATCTCCTAATTCATAAGAGATCTCATTAGTCTTTTGTCTCCATTCTTCTAAAGTATTATTTTTTAAAACTTTTGATTCGTTATTTGCCATTATTTATCTACCAATTTTTTAACTAATTTAGTGAGTTCAGAAATCTGCTTTTTCATATCTTGGATATCTGCTGATTGCTGTTCGTCTAATTTCCTTTTTTCTACCTGAGCTAGCCGTGCTTCGTAAGCACCGTTATTAGTATTTATAACCGCTCCACTATTTAAATCTTTAATTAGATCAGGATTGTCTTTTATTTTTGCTGTTTTTTTCGTTGCCATCTTATGTTGCTGCCACTGCTCTAAAGTCTTTTACTGTTGGAACATTAGAAGTATTACTAGACCTTAATACTATTTTAAAAGCAAATGAACCAAACTTTCCAATTGCAGGATCTATTGAATAATGTACTTCACCATATCCTCCTGAGTCATCTGTTATAATAACAGAATCTGGTGGTGCTGCAGTCCAAGCAAGAGTACCAAAATCAGTATCATCACCAGCTGCAAGTACTTTAAAGAATAAATCTATATTAGCACCAGATGGTTTATTAGCATTAATGTATACATCTAATATATCTGCTTCGTTATTTAGATCTACTCTCTTTGTTACATACCTATTAGCATTTGAAGTACCACTTGAAACAGTATCTGCTATATATGATCTACCATTAGCAGTACTATTATATGCACTTGAATTTGATGTGGCATCATTTAATCTATTTGCTACAGTGGTAACTGAGCATCTATTTAAATCAATTACTGGCGACAAGGTAGAACTACCATTAAGAGTAGCAGTAAGTACTAATGATTTATTACCTGCACTCGAATCTGTAGTATATGTTGTTTCATTAATTGTAGAAGCTACAGTAAACGGTACATTAAATTCATTATTAGAATTAGCTAGAATTCCTCCAACTGCAACTTTGGTATATGCACTTTCAGAGCCATCAATAGATTTACCCGTTTGGCCTTCCATAGACAATCCAATAGCAGTTCCAGGAACTTCTAAAGTTTGAATTTGTGGAACTAATATATTGTACTGTTGATTTTCTGTAGCAGTAATACCTGATCCACCACCATCAATTGAAACTGCTGTTGCAGTACCAGTTATTTGAACTGCATATGAATCTATTTCTATAGACGCTCCAATAATGTCATGAGTTTTATTTACATTTGCTGCAGTAAGACCATTAACTGTTCCACTTTGACCAGCAAATGTAACTTTGTTATTTGCTCCATACATTCCATGATCTTTATGGAATACTCTTACAACACTATTTCCGCCAGAAGTAGAAACATATGTAAATGGATTGACTTTTAGAGCTCTAGCTGGTATACCATCATTAGTTAATTTTAATGTAGCACTATTCGAAGTAAAGTTAGCTCTATATAAAGTAAACTTAAGATCTTTAGTTTGTTCTGGTGTCCAGGTTGAAGCATTTTGTGATGTAAAGAATACACCATTGTAAGGTTGTTTAGTAACTCTATTATCAGAGTTCTGTAAATCAAATCCACCAGTTTCAGCAATAAATACTTTGTATTCATCTGATTGAGATATAAGTACAATACAATATTCTTGATCTTGACCAAGATAAACTGGATAATCAAATGTTACGGTAGTAGCAGATGAACCATTAGTAGAAGTTGTTATTGAACTAGGATATACATTAACATCTGTTCCTGGAACAATTTGTTGTGTAGGTATACCATTCTCTACTGAACGTATAGAAACATTTAATGGAATATTAGTGTCTTTAGATTGAACAAAAAGATCTAGTTTTGTTACAAATAATCCACCAGCTTGATCAACAATAAATGTTTGAGCTAATGGATCTACCCAAGTAACTGGTGTAGTAAATGATGTTATATTAGTTTCTGTTATAACTCTATCATCGCTTAATTCTGTAGTAACAAACTTAGGCACCTTTGTAGACATTATAACATTTTCTTTTACTTCAAGTAAACCTTGAGCATGGTATAATGCTTCTGCAAATGTTGATTCGTTATCTTTATCATTGGTTGAAGAATCAGTTAATCTAAATTCTCTTGTACCAGTTTTAAATTTAAGTACAGAATTTCTTGGTATAACAAAAGAACCTTCTAATCTACCCGCTCCATCTGTTGTTAATAATCCTCTTTGAGAATCTGGATGTTGCGTTGCTGCAGAATAACTAACTACATTAGTTTGATCTGAGAATTCTTTATATCCACCAGTCTCACTACAAAAATTAGTAACATCTGCTCCATTAAAAAATGCATGCACTTTTGTATTTGGTTTCATAAGTTCTGCTTTAAAGAATATTTCTCTAGAACGTATGAAAGGAACAAAGTTAGTTTCTACAACTCTTGATCCCAATTCTTTTAATTGAGTATCTGGAACAACAGTAGTTCTTAAACCAGATCTGGCTTGATTTGAAGTACTTGTTGTTGCAGTAGTCGTTGTTACACCACCGAGTTGGATTCCACCACCTCTTCTTGGGCCATCCCACCAGTTTCTTCCACCACCTTCACCACCAATATCTCCTATGAAACCTACACCGCCACCACCACTTGTAGTACTGCTGACTTCAGTTCCAGTCCAGTTTGTTTCCCATTCATTCCATACTGTACCAAGTACGCCTGATTCTTCAGCCATCTGTACTAATTGGTCGTATACGCCTTCATCATCTATTATAACATCAGGTCTTATATCTGTATCTTTCCATTCATCTGATTCTGGAGATAGTTTAACTTGTCCACCCCATGAAAAGACATTATATGGATTAACAAATTCTGATGTAGTTGCATAAGGTTGCTTAGCAAATTCTGCATGGCCAAATGGTAAGGTTACAATAGAACCATTTTTAACAGCTGTTCCCGGTGAAGCTGCATGTCTAATTAAATTAGTATTATCTTCAACAAATTTAGGTCTTAATATACCATTAGCTTTATCTACAGCTACAGCATAATCTGGATGTGAAACATTAGCTACGTTATGTCCATAGAATCCATCAACTAAAAATCCATTTTTAAGTCTTTCATCTGAACCAGAGAATATTTGAGTATCAGCTGCTTCTTTTTCTAATAGTGATAGTGAAGTATAGTACTCAAGATTTTTAATTCTTTTATCTAAAGAACCAATATCTCTCATTGTATAACGTTTGTTATCTATAATTTGTGGAATAAGATCTGAAGGGCCAAATATATATGGTCTAAATTTCAGATTGTAAATAACCATAGCATCATTAGGATCGTCTGGAGATTTAGGATTTCTATCTGCAACACCAGATGCTATTTTAAATTCGCCTTCTCTTGTAATAAATAGTTTATCAACTCTAGGAAGAAAGTGAGATACATCTGCTAAAAGAATAGATCCTGGCTTAGGACAATCAGCATTTTGATTTCCTGTTCCTGAAGTAAATACTGTATCTGCTGTAAACGATCCGGCAGAAGCTTTAGTAGGTCTAAAGTCTATACAATCTCTTAATTCTACAGCACCTTTAATACCATTAAATGTTGGAATAGTTTCATATTCAGCAGCATCATAAGAGTCAACCGTAAAATAATCACCGTTACCATGCTGATAGAATTCAAATGAAACTACAACGGTAGTACCATTTGCAAGACCCGCAATTGGGATTAATCTACCTTCATCATAGAAGTTATCTCTTTGTCCATTATCCAATGTGAATGAATCTTTTTTATCTACACCACCAATTGTTACAGCTGTAATTTTTTTAATATCAGATTTGTCTAATGGAATATGACCAGTAGAAGCTGAGTAAGTAAATGATTGGCTACTTACAGTTTGTTTTGTTTTTGTTTTAAGACCAGTACTAGTTTTTTGTACTGAGAAAATAACTTGAGCATGAACGTTATTAGCAGCACCAGTAATACCAGATGATATGTTTTGTATTGTTAATGTAGTTGCACCAACTGCAGTTGTAATATCTCCTGCTGCTACGAGTTGTGGAGCATTATTTCCTACAGCAATAAATACATCTCCTTTAGATTGTAATGTACCACCGAAATTATTAAACGATACTGCAGCACTTGTTCCAGACCCACTCATTGTTCCTTGGACTCTTTGTCTAGTAACAAACCTAGGAGGATCTGCTGGTGTTGAATCTAATAAAGATTTTACTGTGGCAAATGGTAATTTAAATACTAATCCGTTATTACCTGTATCAAACCTTACTCCTGTAGTAGATAAAGTAGCTGTAAAGTCTTGACCACTTGCATTAGTTTGAGCAACAGTAGTAACAGTACTAAAACTTCCTGATGTCATTACAATATCAAATAAGAATAAATGTAAAATTGTATTATTAAAAGGTTCAAGAGCTCTTATTCTACATGTACCAGCAGCTCCACCACCACTTAGTGTAGCAGTTTTATAAGCACCTGCAGTACCACCAATGTCTGGCATTCCTCTTACAGAACTTTTAGTAACTTTAACAAAATTACCAAGCTGTAAAGATACTGATTGTTGATTTTCGTTTACAAATTCTCTTGGCTTATCTACAGCTACATATTTAGTAGCAAGGTTTTCTATTCTATGTCCTTTTACATATGATACTGAAGGTTCAACTCCAACTGCAAGCTTAGTGGCAATACCACCATTAGCTGCTGTTAAGAAACCACCATTACCAGCTTCATCGTCTAAATGTTCTCTAATATCAAGAGTGTAAGGTCTTACTGCATAATCGCCTGACTCTTCATGTGTTCTTCTTGCTAGCCTAGAACTTAATTCTGTACCACCGGTTTTATCTGTAGTTTCTACTTGAATAATACCATTATCTATTTTCATTAATAGAATATAATTAGAGAATGTAGTATTAGGTGCAGTTAAAGATTCTTTAATTAATGTAGTATTAATTTTATATCTGTGAGCACCAGGAGCAGCAAAGTTTGGTGTGCCTTGAGCATTATCGTTTAATGAATTATCTGAAGCACTATCTAAATCAAAAGTTTCTGATACATTCAAACCAATAATATAACTTGGTGTATTTGTATATTTGTCTAGAATTAAAGATTGACCTGCTACATAAACAAAAGTTCCTGCTATAAAATAAGCACCTTCTTCTATGTTAGCTACTGAGCCTTGTCCAATTGGATTTGCTGAAGAAGCTCCAACTTTACCAAATATTGCAGACCCTGCGTCATTTGAAAATACTTCATCTGCTACAAACTTTTCAATAGTCTTATTTGCTCCACCTGCATTAATATATCTAACGTATAGTGTATTGGGTTCTGAACCTGTAGCTGCAAGAGCATTTAAAACTAATGCTGTAACTTGATTACCACTATTAGAAGTACCAGTAATTGTTGAACCAATAAGAGAACTTAAATTAGCCGATTGATATGTTGTATTATATGTAGTAGAAGAATGAGTAAAAGAAGCTGTAGTTAATTTAATAAAATCAAATTCAGTATTGACTGTAACTTTACCACCAACAACTCGTGAACCATCTTTAAAATTATATTGCCCAAGCTTATCTAATTGAGATTGAAATGCTGTTTGAAGTTGTGTTAGCTCTCTAGCTTGTACAGCATGACCCGGCCTAAATTGTATTCTATGATAATTTTTAGTTTCATCATAGTCGTCATAGTATGGCGCAATGTTATAATTTCTTACTCTTGTAATTCCCATTTTATTCCTCTTTAAATTCTAATTTCTAGAATTCGACAATTAATTTAATGTCTTCAATCTGTGATGATGATCTATTAATAGGATCTCTATTTTCCAAGAAGATCAATTGACCACTATTTCTTTTTACTTCAGGACCATATCCATTAGCAATTGTACCAAAGGCATCACTTGTATTTAGTGCAGCACTACCACCATTAGGTAATGTTCCCGTTACAGTATCACCTGATACAAAATTACCAAATCCAGTTTTACTGTTTTGATAGTAATATAATACTTTATTAGAAGTATCAATCTCTACTACATAAGCTTTGGCTCCACTAGTAGAACCACTAAGTACCTGATCAACAGCAAATCCAGTAAGAGAGGCGCCACTAGCTAGACGCAATGCTCTTCGAGCTCTCAATGTAGTTGCAGATGCAGTTACATCAGAACCAAAATTTTGTGGATTTTTAAGAAGTGATATTTGTCTGAAATCTTGTCCTACCGTTAAGTCACCACCTTCTGAACCAGAAAGCTGAGTATTAATAGCAACAAAGAAAGCTCCTAATTCTGAAATAGGATCTGTGCCATGACCATTAGGTGGAGAGATGACTGCTCTAGCAGTTGCTAGCGAACCACCGCCGCCACTAATAGTAATATCAGCAACATTATAATCTGTTCCTTTAGCAGTTAGTGTAATTGAAGCTACAGTTTGACTTGATCCGGATCCAGCCATTGTTATTTGAGCTGCTGCAACGTTGGCACCAGTACCATCACCAGTAATTGTTACAGTAGGTTTACTACTATAATCTTGGCCTGCATTTGTTATTTCGATTCTTTCAATTCCTGCAGCATTACCATGACCCAGTGAATTAATTTGAGCGGTTTGGTTAGCAAAGTTAGTATCAGTATCAGCAAACCTACCAAAGGTAAGTGTACCAGTATCAGTAAGTGATTGAGCACTTGATAATGTAAGTGTTGTTCCACTTATTGCTGTTACAGTAACTGATCCGGAAATACCAGCACCAGTAACTAATTGACCGGTTTTAATATTAGCATTAGCTGCAGCAAGTGTAGCTCCAGTTGAAGAACTTGTAGCACCATTAACTACAGCAGTTGTTGGATATGCCAATGTATTAACTGGCATATATGAATTTGTTAAGAATTTTTCAGCGTCAACAACAGTGACAGTAAACATGTATTTCCAGCTATAACCATCTGATTCTGCAGTAGGCGTTGTATTAATATGTACAGGTTCAATAGTGGAAGCGCCAGCTCCAGCTATAATACA
>Ga0181402_1001060_pt1 | contig 10013 bp, 23 predicted proteins | sample 25SPOviralmetaG_FD_130131 | JGI IMG/M metagenome (GOLD analysis project Ga0181402, IMG submission 130131) | Marine viral communities from the oligotrophic San Pedro Time Series (SPOT) site, San Pedro Channel, CA, USA - 25 SPOT_SRF_2011-08-17 | ecosystem: Environmental > Aquatic > Marine > Strait...
GATTGCGATTTCACAATTGTAAGCTGAATAATTTTTGTTTGTTGATAAGTAATTTGCCATAACCTTTATTTTTAACTTTTTAATTATACCTTAATATAGGAATTTTTATTCAGAATTCCAACTTATTCACAAACTTTTTTTTTTAGAAAAGTATCTCTAAATCCCACTCGTCACAAACATCTCTGTGCTTGTCTTCTAACTCAACAATTCTATCGATGATAGTCTTCTCATTCTTTTTATGCTCAACATACTCAGGAGAGTTCATACCTACAGTGCTGTAGATCTTCATTGCTTTATCCATTGCTTTGTCATACAGCTCAACTGTGATTTCGTGAGCCTTACAAAGCTCTTCGTTGTACTGTCTTGCTTCTTCGATGTTGTTTAAAACTTTAACCATAACCTTTATTTTTAATTTCTATACCTTAATATAGGAATTATCTTCCAGAAAAGCAACTTTTGCCACAACTTTTTTAAAAAAAAAGCCCCAACATCTCTGCCAGGGCCCATAGTTAAAAAATAAAGGAAATTAAAAAGTGTGCTGTATAATGAGCTAGTCCTATAAAGACTGCCCAGTAAAATATCTTATCTATTTTTGATTCTATTTTCTCCATATTATGCTACAGTCTCATTATAGTTAACAAACTTTAAAACGTTCTCCATTCTAACTCTCATAACGTCTTTACTCATCAATTCTTTTGTAATATCACCACCAACATTATACTTAGTACCTTTGATGGTTATTCTAACATCAGCTGACTTACCAGAAGCAGAAGTTCTTAAGATCTTAATACCTCTAACACCATTCCATCTCTCGTCAAACTTAGCTTGAAAATCAGGATACTCAATATAAGTTTCTCCATCCCAGCCTTCTCTCTTACTACCTTTAAACTGAACACCTTCGTTAGAAAGCATCTCTAACTTACGTCTATCTTTCTCATCAGAGATAGTTTCGTTAAGTTCTTTAGCCTGCTTTCTTAACTCTCTCATTTGAGGATTAATAGCAGCATATCTTTCGCTCTTCTCAGCTTCAATCTGGTTAAATCTAGCTAAGATATCGTCTTTGTAGTCAACTATAGCTTGAGCATAGTAAGTAAGTTTCTGGAATCTCTCTACAACCCATTCTTCCATAGTCTCAGTTCTAAAGCTTCCAACAGTCATATACATATCAGTATATTCAGTACCTTGAGACTTCCAATCATCCTTAACGTAGATATTACAAAGCTCCCAGTTACCATTTTTAGGATAAACTTCAATTCTACGATCAGCGATTCTTAGTTCGTCATCTCCATAAGGAGCAATAAACTCTTTAAGAACAGCTTTTCTACGCTCACGAGCATCAGCATATATGACATCTCCTTGCTTCTCAAGCTCAGTGATTGATTGATTAACTTTATCTAAACGAGTCTCTAAATTCTGTAATTCTAAATTTGTCATAACCTTTATTTTTAACTTTTTAACTATACCTTAATATACGAACTATTTCCCAGACTTACAACTACTTACTGAACTTTTTTTAAGTTTTTTCTGAGTCTAGATTCAGTCCAGTTCTGAACTTGATTAATGATATCGTTAGCATTCATTAGGTCATCCAAGATAGCAATATCAACATACTCAGAAAACTTACCTGAAGCTATTGATAATTGATCTTGTAAATAGTCTAACCTATCATCATTAGCTGAATCTCCTTTGTCCATCTCTGTACAAAATGCTTCGTAAATATCTTGCTTAACTTCCCATGAAATTTTTAACGTAGAATACATAACCTTTATCTTTTTAATTATACCTTAATATAGTAATTTACTTCCGGACTAGCAACTATCTACCTAACTTTTTTTTAAGTTTTTTTATCCGAAATAGTTTTTATTATCCTGTAACCAGTCAGCAATCTTTGCTCCTGGATATCTAGAAGTGTTATCTGTAAAGATGTCTATCTCTTTCCCGCCTGCGAAGATATTAAAAGTCCTGTTGTTGCGAGTCTTGATCATTAGCCAACCGTTATTAACTCTTACTTCTTGTGAATACCTAAAACCGTCTTTTTGAATTTTTGTTGAATACATAACCTTTATTTTTATCTTTTTAATTATACCTTAATATACGAATCATATCTCAGACTTCCAACTACTTACTAAACTTTTTTTTTAAAATTGTGTAAACCTATATCTCATGAAAGTAAGTAGAGTATAGGAGACATCAGCATCAAAGTCTCCTACCTCACCCCACTCGTAAATAAAATCCGAAGCTATATTAGAAATCTCATCTGAGGATAGTTCCGGAATAGTCTCGTTATTCAACTGCATCATATTAACAGTATTAATAACCTCCTGTATAACGTAATCTGAATTTAAGAATCTCATACTAAACTATTTTTGCTCCGTCAGGAAGTAAATAAAGTAACTCGTCTGCAAACTCCTGGTTGAAAGATTTACCTCCTAAACTCCAGGTAAACAGATTAGTCATAGTTTCTTGCTCATCATAAGTCTTCCAATCGTAAACTGTAAAGATTTCTCCTTTGTACTCAAACACCCATTCCTTTTGAACTTTTCCATCTCCTGATTCAACCGGGATAGAAGCCTGTCCAAATATTCTAACTAAATCATAATAATCAACATCTGTAAGGTATCTTAAGCGATGTGTTTGATGAGTTGCGTTGTAGATCTCGTTAAGATCTTTTGCTTTTAAGACTTTAATCATATAACCTTTATTTTGAATTTCTATATCTAAATATAAGAAAAGGGGATCAATTTTCCAACTAATCCCCTAACTTTTTTTTGTAAAATAGAATTACTTCTCTTGTACGTCTTCAACTGTATCTGTTGAATCGTTAACTGAAGGAATTTCGGATGCCGGCTTAACAACTTTCTTCTTACGTACAGACTTCTTACGAACTGGTTTTGGTTTAGTAGGAAGCATTTCTGTAGGAGGAGTTTTAACGACTTTTTCTTCTTTTACTTCGATTTCCTCAACTGGCTTTGGAGCTGGTTTTGGAGCTTTAGTTTTAGTAACCTCTTGTTTAACTTTTTGAACTGGCTTTGGAGCAGGTTTAGGAGCTTCAGGCTGTTTACCCTTTCTAGTAATAATGTAGATTGCAGCTACTGCTACAACCGCTACAACAATAATAGTAATCATAAATTATGGTTTAGAATTTTAAATAAATATACTTGTTAATCTTATAAGAACGTTTCACTTGCAAATAATATTACTGCAACGGCAGCAGCTATTAAAACTGAGATTTGTATGATCCACATTCCGTCTTCTGTTTTATACTTTTTCACTTTGTAAAAGTTTACTTACTTCTTTAATATGTTTACATTTTCTATGAGCAATATACCCCCAACAGTCACAGCTCAAGTTACCTTTAGCATTCATACGAACGGTATACTCTTTATCCGATGATGCAGATTTAAACTTCCAGGTTTTTGGTTCAACAAATAACTCGTCGAAAGGATTTTTTTCTACAACTATATCGTCCATAGTAGCCTCCGGATGAACTTCAGTCCAAGAGGGAGTATGATACCTCTTTCCATTTACAGTCACCAATCCTCCTGCTCCTACATTCGAGTAAGGAACCTTGTAAAAGAATCGGTAAGAAAAATTAACCTTTTCAGAAGGTTTATAGCTAAGAGAGCCACTACTATGAATAAGCTCTCCGTTATGCATCCACAAAGCCATATCTATCCTTTATATAAGTTACTTCCCCATCCAGTTCGTTGATCCATTCTTCTTATTCCATCAATACTATCTGAATCTTTTATGATTTCAGTTTCAGCATAGTCAGTTTTTCCGGCAATAATATTTCTCACATACCAAGCTTTAGTAGTAGAGCAGTTAACACATACTCTAGTACCGGGTAAAGCTTTCAATCTTAAAGGATTGATTTCGGCAGAACATTTAACACACTTCATTACAGTAGTACATCTTTAGGAACGTTACCTTCACTATCCATCTTAGACATAGCCTTAAGAGTACGATCGATATCCTTCTTATCTTGCCATCCTAATACATCATCAGTAATATCAGTAGTACTAGTAATACATCCATTTTTCATTACAGCAAGCTCATACAATCCTTGAGCATTACCGTAGCTCATTTCATTACGAATAACTGAAGCAGTAAAGCCGTTATCGAAATCCATAGTAGCGTAAATACCTTTAGGATTTAAACTTTCTTTCCACTCTAAACTTTTAAATAATTTCATAACCTTTATTTGAATTTCTATACCTTAATATAGGAATTATATCTCAGATTTCCAACTGCTTTTCAGATTTTTTCTAAACTATCTAACTCTTGTTGTAACTTCTGTATCTTAGTTTTGGTATCAGGTGATTCTTTTTTAAGTTTAAGATCGACTATTTCTTTAATAAGATCCTCAATACGTTTTTCATTTTCGAATTCAATTAGTCTATTCATTATTTCCAGGATTAAATAAGTAATATAAAAAGATTGTTAAGTTGATTGGCCATAGAATCAAATGAGATAACCTTTCGACTGTATTCCAAGGTTTGTTGTAAGGAGGATCAAGATTACGAGTTGTGTAAACCTCCATAAAGATAGTCCATACAAGACCTATCATAGTATAGATTAAAATATTTTCTTCCATAACTAACTAAATTTAACTGAAATAAAATTTTTGGACTGAACCAGATTTACATTTGAATATCTATTATCGATTTTGAAATGTTTACTAAAGTCATAAACACAAACTTCTTTATCATCTAAATAACCGTAAATGCCGTTGTATTGATATTCCATTCCAATACCTTTTATCCTACCTTCTTCGTAAGCTTGTCTTACCTCTGGATTAAAATCTTTTGACTCTAAGAGTAACAGCATTATGTATTTAACGGTGCTTTAATTGTCGGATGAGATTTGTAATTTAATAGAGTTACTTCAAAGTCACCTGTTCTAAAAGATGAATCTATTATTCCTAATTCCGGCAAGTCAAAAGCATCTCTTTCTATCTGCTCTTTAGCAGCATCGATATGGTTATTATACAAATGAACATCTCCTAAATTACCTATAAGTTCGCCAGTTTTGTATCCTGTATGATTTGCAATAAGACTTAACAGAAGTCCATAAGAAGCGACATTAAAAGGAAGACCTAAGAAAGCATCTACACTTCTCTGGTTCCACATCAGGCTCATATACTCTCCTTGAATATAAATCTGGAAGCCATAATGACAAGGAGGTAAGGCCATTTGACCAAGCTCTCCTACATTCCAGGCATTTACCATTAACCTTCTACTATCAGGATTATTTTGAATATCTTGAATCAGGTTAAAGATTTGATCAGTATGCTTATCCCAGTTTCTCCATTGCTTGCCGTAGATAGGTCCTAACCCTCCCCATACATTTGCAAAGTCATCATCTGTTTTAATCCTTTCCATAAACTCGTCATAAGTTAATTCTTCTCTATCTAACTCATAAAGACAAGCTCTCTGGTATTGCTTGTAAGCATCTCCGTTCCAGATATTACAACCGTTATCTACTAAATACTTTATATTAGTATCTCCTTTTAAGAACCATCTTAGCTCGGTTACCATAGTTTTCCAAGCCATCTTCTTAGTAGTAAGAAGAGGAAATCCAGTTCCCATATTGTGTCTAATCTGTCTACCGAATATGGATAAAGTTCCTACTCCGGTTCTGTCTGATTTAGGAGAACCTTTTTCTAAAATATTAGATAAAAGATCTTGGTATTGTTGATCTAAAAAATTCATCTATAAATAACTATCCTAAAATTATCATTTGTAACAGATCTTAATCTCATAAAAGCATTTCTACCTCTAGGTGCTCTAGATAGTCTAACATATCTTAAATCGTTAATAGTAAGAAACTCACCATCTACAACTGAATCTGAAATTTTAGCATTTACTCTTAATGGAGAAATGAAGTAACGTTTTTCTATTTTTGACATAACTTTTATTTTTAAAAAGTGAGGCCGGAAAAACCGGCCCCTAATTTATTACTTTTAAGCAACAGGTGTATCCTTTGCTCCTAATCCAACTTTAGCAACTACTCGTCCGTAAATTGCCAATGCCTGACCAATAAAGAAAGTAACTGAAGTCCAAAGATTGTCTGCTGAAGTAGCAAGCTCTTCTGCTCCTGTCATTGATGCATCAACTGCTCCAGCAACGTCTACCTGTCCGTTAGACAAAGCAAACACTACACCTGAAATTGATGAAATTACTAAACCGATAATAGTTTTAGACTTGTACCAAGCTTTAAACTGTCCGAATTTTTCTAAGATTTCTCCCATGTTAATTAATTTAAATTATTATTACTGAGTTATTATAAATAGGAAGTAGCTAGTTTAAATAGCTCCTTGTTAACTTCTATATTCTTTTCGAAAGATTGAATCTTTCTAACCTTTCTAACTTTAGCTCCTTTCAAAGCAGCATGAAACTCTCCATTAACTATCTTCTCTTGAACAACATTAAATATAGTCCAAAGATCATTTCCTTTGTCGGCATCTCTTTTAGGTTCTAAAATATCTTCGATAGTCTCCTCATCATAGTCATAATCGTCTGCCTTAATGCTGTCAGGATTGATACCTGCTCTAAGCAGCATAGCATCTAAAGCAAGTTTATTCATTTCTTCTGTATTAAGCTTTCTAGTTCTCATACTGTTCATAACTTTAACTCTTCCAGGTAAATCACTCACAGCCTGCTTTACAACGTTTCTAAGCTCTTCAAAAGTATAACCTTTATGCTTTATCTTGAAATCAGAGAACTTATCATCAGCAACTATTAATCCATTGCTACAAACGAGTCTAAATATACCTACGGAGAATCTAAATGATTGCATTCCATCATGAGAGTTGGTAAGTATTAATCTAGGAAAAGCATTATCATTATCTGCAGAAGTAATTTTGATTTCTGGATTCTGAAATACTACCATATGTTTTGAATAGATAGTTCCTTCTTTCTTTCGAGCTTTTCTTTGAGCTGCTTGAACTGGAAACCAGCCAAGCTTTGCTAAATCGTCAATAATAGTTTCTGTATTGACAAACAAATATTTACTACTTACATCCGGGTTAGTAGGAGCTTCTGCAAATACTAATGGAGTAGAGTTTTTAATCTGCTCTTTAGTTAGATATTCTTCTTGTTGATTACTTGGAAAATTGAACATGATGTCTGACATAACTTTTAACTTTTAACTTACTTAAATATATGAATAAATATTCGGACTAGCAACTAGTTACCAAACTTTTACTGCCTCTAATAGCTTCCAAGTATCGATACATTCATCCGACATTTCAAGTTCCTCGTAATGTTCCAGGCAACTCTGTAAAGCTTTTTTCCATTCGCTTTTAGGAAGAGTTATCTCGTACATAAGATCAACTTCATCAAAAGTTATCTCAAATAAGTTAGCTGATGGTTTTCCGAACATCATAGCATCTTGAATTGCTTCTACTATAGCGTCAGTAATCTCTTTATCTCGTTTTTTGAATACTCTTTCAAAATCTGAGGTATTCTTAAAGTTTAGTTTTTTCATTACCTTCTATTTTCTGATATACTTTTACGAATTTTATAAACTTCACTTTCTTCTATAGAACCAGATTCTACATACTCAACTATACTATTACTTCCGTACTTGTATACAGGACCGAAATAGTCATAAGTTTTAGTTTCAATATCTACTTTGCCAAGTATAACTTCAGTAGGTTCAGATATCCTTCTCTTACCATTAAAAGATCTAAACTCCGAAGCAGTTACTCTATACCAATCTTTTAATCTAGGCATATAAACTTCTAATACTCCTGCGGTATTAAAGTCATATACCATCTTTTCAGTTTCACCTCTTTTTTCAGCCATAACCCTTATTTGTCTAAATATAAGAAATACTTCTCAGATATCCAAATTATATCCTCTAAAAATAATCATATAAGTCTGAATAGAAGTTCCGTATGCATCTTCAAATGGTGTTCCATACTTAAACCATTTAATTACATTTCCGGCCCCTCCTAAGTGTGCAGCAGCAAGAACTCCTGATTTAGTTACTCTAACTCCTCTGAATACTTTACCGTCATGTCTTTTAATATAATGTCTTAAAGTATGAGCATTAGCTTTAAGAAGTCTTCTCATAGCTTCTTCTTGCAGTATCGGACTATTTAAAAATACTTTTTTTGGAACATCTAATTTTACAGCTTTCAATGCTGCTCTACCGAATTGATACCTGCCCATATATCCGTAGGTGTTAACTCTAGTATAATCGTTATTTGATTCAAAGTTACCTAACCTAGCTAAAAAAGCATCATGTCCATAAAAATCTATACCAAAGCTTTCTTTTGTTGCTTTTCTTCTAGCAAAATCTGCTGCATTTATTTTTACTATAACATCAGCTATTCGCTGTCTCTTCATCTCAGCCTCATGAACAGCATCTGCTTCTTCTCGCTGTTTTAAGTCTAAAAATAAATCATCACCTACTGTTGTGTAATTTGATAAAATAATACCAATTGTAGATAGGAATACTAGAAACGTAAATTTCTTGATAGTTTTCATAATATATAAATTTAAAATAAATCTAAAAAGGAAGTGCCAATTTTTTTCTCTCGTAGCTTTTCGTTCTTTTGATGAGTGTCAACTAATTTATCTGCTACTTTTCTTTCGAGAGGTTTTTTGGCCTTGAAGGTAGAAAGTTTTTTCTTCTTTGACATACTAAGATAAATAGTTTAAAGTTTTGAAATATATTCTTCTCCTGGTTTAGGATCATCCTTATGTAGTCCTAAATCCTTGAGATGTTCTTTGATATGCTCGTCCATCTCCCAATCATATTCATCTTCCGACTCAACATAATGTTCCATAGCTTTTACTTGATCGTCACTTAAAGGAGATGTACCATATAAGAATGCACAATTGTAGCAAAGGAACTCTAGATTATCTAAATGCCAGTTTCTTCTATCGCCATTCTTATGATTAAGTACTATAGGAATTTTTGTATCAACTACCCTACGTTCGGCAAAGCCGCATTTGTAACACTTCTCTTCCAGTAGACATTCTTTGATTAGTCTGTATTTTATTTTCCTGGCATCAAAATGATCTAATGGAACTCTACCTTCTAATAAATCCATCAAAGGAATTTGTTTAGTTCCTGAAACGGCAAACTTAGGTATACCTTTACCTTGCTGGTTTTTATGAAGCTCAAATAAAGACTTACCTGTCTCTTCATCGGTATAGTTCTTAGCGTACTTTTTATAGTGTCCAAAAGATACATTAAGATATCTTGAAGCTGCAAGATTAGATCTAGTCTTCTTTTGAGCTTTCAAAATATCTTCTTTAGTAAGTATCTTTTTAGGTGTAGGCATTAGTAATCTATTCCTTTAACTCTAGTTTCTTTTACTTCTTCTTCATCTTCTTCTTTCTCATCGTCAAGAATCTTTTGAACCTTCTCTTTAACTGTCTGATTTATTTCTGATTCATCAGCATCTAAATCTAGCATTTCAATATCAACTTTTTTACCAGCTAACTCTGCTGCCTTACTTGCTATAGCTGCAGCTCTATCTTGATCCATAATTATCATATCGTTATAAGTATGATCTCCAGTACCCTCTACAGTAGTAATTCCTACTACAGGTTTAGCAGTCGAACAATTAACACATACGTGGTAACCTAATTCTTTTCTTTTAGGGTGTAGAGTCATTTCACCGCATGCTGGGCATTTTAACATTTGAATTCTTTGTACAGTTGTATTCATATAACCTTTTAATTTTGATAGTGTAAATATAGGAATAAAGATTCAAAAAAGCAACTATTTGTCCTCTAATTTTTTTAAAACTTTCCAAACATCAGTTGGAGTTTTAAATTTGACTTGTTTTTCTTTTTCTTTCTCTTCTACAGTAATAGTACCGTCCCATTCTTTATCCGGAACTAATTCGTATAGGTATAACTTTATTAAAGCAACTTGAGAGTCATTGAAAGCTAATCTAAAAAGGTTTTCTATAACTTGCATAAATTTATCTTCATACGTAGTCATATCTAAACCTAATTCATCTTCCATAAAGTCTCTCCTATCTTCTA